>JACCDM010921626.1_pt1 | contig 12040 bp, 10 predicted proteins | sample 7445851 | NCBI WGS metagenome assembly JACCDM01 (sample SAMN15323438, study PRJNA562643) | freshwater metagenome | isolation source: river surface water | place: USA:Blue River Watershed | collected 2017-08-16
CAAGTCTTAGGGGCCCATAGCTCAGTTGGTTAGAGCAGAGGACTCATAATCCTTTGGTCCCAGGTTCAAGTCCTGGTGGGCCCACCAGAACAAAAAGTCACCCTCATGGGTGGCTTTTTAATTGGATATTGATTCAATCTCGAGTAGGAGAATAGAGTTTGTTAATCAATTGAGGATATTTAATGAATAGTCTCAAGATACTCAGATACCGCTTTAATATCAGCCTCAGAGAGCCCCTTAGAAATCATTTGCATTAAATTGCCTCGTGGGCGTTCAAAATGGATAGTTTGAGCCCACCAAGTGCTACCACCAACTTCCATGAATCGCTTTTGATTCGGGTTTTTCCAAAGATCAAGCTGTTTTTGGTTATAAAGAGCCTTTTGTCCAGCAATTCGAGGAATCGACCCTTGCCCCTGACCTGAATTTCCATGACAGGAGTTGCATTGCAAAACAGATTGCTGGGGTATCCCATTTTCAAAGATTTCTTTTCCTCGACTTACAGAGGCGGCTGAATTCGAGCTTTTCTGAGGTTTTACTTTTAGTTGTGCAAAGTAATCCGCTAACTGATTAATTTGTAAATCAGATAGTCCTTTTGCCATGCCCCACATATACATCACCCCATATTCATTGCGTCGTGTTTGATCTCGATAATCATTAAGCTGATTAACCAAGTATTCCCTTTGTTGGCCTGCAAGATTTGGAATCATTGGTGAGCTTGAATAGCCATCGAGACCATGGCAACTTGAGCAAACTTGAACTGCTAAAACTTTACCTGAGACTGGGTAATCTCCAATTGTTCGACTTCGTGATGGATTCTCAAGAGTGCTTACAGGAGGTATGGAGTTAAAGTAGGTGCAGCTGGAAAGCGCTCCAGCTATGACTGCGCAAAATATAATTCTCTTAGTGGGAGTCAGACGAAAGATTTTGTATCGCATCAACATTACATCGCAATCCAAACATAAAACCAAGAGGCATTGTTCGCACTTGCATTCGTACCTAACCCATTGTAATTTTTATTTCCTCCATTGAATTGGGTAAAGGCAGTATAAGTGTACGTGATGCGAATATTTTGAAGTGGCTGATACCAAATCGATGGCATCCAAGCAATCGAATTTGGTTGTAAGTTTGCTCCACTCATTGCATTGGTGCCATATCTAGCATCCGCGGAACCCGATACGCTTAGGTAACCAAGTGCAGCACCATAAGTAGCCCTATAGACATAACTAATTTTTGCGTTGAACGAATTAAGATTGTTGTTTGTGTTGCTATAAAGAATATTGTTTGCATCCGTAATATTTTCTTGAGTAAAGCGCGCTTGGGCGGTTACGGTATGAGGATCAACCAAATATTGATATTGCCCATCAATTGCTCGATCCTGATACTGCACCGTACCCGATCCAAGGGCAGGGGAATTAATCGCCGCACAAGAGGGGGCGGTGCCTGTAAACAGTATGCTGTTATCAACAGTAGTGCAGCTTTGATACTGATTAATATTGGATCCAAGAAAACCAATCATCCAATTATGTCCATTGCGTTCGTTACTTTGATAAGCAAAACGAAAATAAGGATTTAGTCCTTGAAGATAGGTTGGCGCATTATTTGGATTACTATTCGATGCGGGATAGGTCATCCACGATAATGGTCCAGAACCCCCGGACTGATATAAGTTTATTTCTCCATAGAAATTATTATTAACATATGCATAAACACCATAGCCCGGGGCATTGATCCCGTAAGCGCTCAATTTTGGATTAAAAGGAAGGCCATAGGTCGAAGAATTTCGATTGGAGCCCATATAGGGGTACATCCACATTGGGGATGAATTCCAAACATCCGTTACACCAGCATAATTATTGAGTGAGGCACCCCAAATAATATCTTTAATAATCCCATCACCGCCCACAAAACGATCTGCATAGCGCCAATCTTGGACATCCGCAGCAAAACTATTTTGATTTTTTACCGATCCACCGCCACTCGTTTGCTCATCAAATGCGTAATACCATTGACTAAATGCTCCAAAGTTATCAAAAATTTTTCCTCCAAAGTTAAGGAAAAGGTAATTTGGCTCTAATTTTCCACTTTGCTGAGTTTGCCCGGTACCGTTATTTCCGTTAGTGCTGGTAGCGGCACCACCTACAAATTGAATTGAAATTGGTAGATCTTGGCGAGTGCCTAGTGTATAACCTGTAAGCTTGAAGTATCTACCATAGGGGGTTAGTTCGGGATATTGACCACCTGCATGACATGACACACAGTTCTGACCAGTTTGTCTTGAAAAGAGAGGAATTGCCCAGATTGACTCAGCAATACCGATCAATAAAATAAAAATTGCAAAAAATTTAAACTTGAGAAACATATTATTTTTGTAAAAGTTCAATCCTATTTTGCCAAAAATTATCCACAATCAAAAGAACATATGGAATTCGAAATACCAGAAACCCTGGCTAATACGCTACTTGGAATGATCAACGAGGATTCACCGCTTGCTAAGCGGCTCAAGGAGTACGGGCTTTCCCGGGGCAAACGTGTAGTCCCCAGCCACCTTTTCGACGCCACCTCGCTTAACACACTCTACGGTCTGTGCCATACGGCCAACGAGCGTGAACTGATGTTCCAAATGTTGGCGCTGGATAATATTCACGCTGCGCCCGCTGCCCGAAAAATCCCCAGCTTGGAGCATCTGATTCCCGGTCTGATCGCTTGGCTATCGCGCGACATGATCGATGGCTGGCTCTATAGGTTTGGCAAGGATGGTGTGTTGCTACCCTGGCTGGTCCATTCGATGCGCTATGTGCAGCCTGTCGATGGTGCAGCGTATGTCATCATCGGCCTTTTGGCTAATACCTTGCAGGCTGCAGAACGGGAGCCGGTTGTTGATCCGAGGCTCAGGCGCACCGGCATGACCTACAGCATCACTTTTTATGCCGAAGATATTGTGGATTGCACGATTCCCGAATTGATGACGGGTTATGGTTACTTCAAAGAATGCGCGGAATTCAAAAACGAATACGAGACGCATTTAAAGCGTTTCATGCAGATGCAGCCGAAGTTTGGTGCGCAGTTCACGGTTTCTGGCACCGTCTGGATGCCCAGCGAAGGGTCTCGTCCACAACTTGAGTGCGTGCGGCTGCAGGCAGGCACAACGGCCCGCTGTGTCAATGACGAGGAGCTACTGGAACGTCACTTTGACACCACCGCCGATGCAACCTTCTGGCGCGGCAGCGGTATCAGCGAGGGTTTTGAACGGATTCCCCAGCATTGCTATTTGCATCTATTCCACCTGGATTACCACCGCAACGTATGGGCGCATGTGCAAAATGTAAAGGCGTATCGTTACAGGCCGGAATTACGTGACAAGCTGGTTCTACCTCATGCTCATCGCGACCTGATTGATATCTTGACCGCTGATCGTAACTTCCTCATGGAGGATATTGTTGAGGGTAAGTCGGGCGGAACCACCATCCTGTGCAAAGGCGCGCCTGGCCTGGGTAAGACGCTGACAGCAGAGGTCTATGCCGAGGTCGTCGAGAAACCACTATACCGCGTACATTCTGGTCAACTCGGCGTGACGGCAAGCTCAGTGGAAGCCAACCTTTCAAAAATCTTGCGGCGCGCAGCGCGCTGGGATTCGGTGCTGTTACTCGACGAGGCCGACGTCTATATTCGCCGCCGCGATAACGATCTGCAGCACAATGCCATCGTAGCTGAGTTTCTGCGAACCCTCGAGTACTTCAACGGCTTGCTGTTCATGACCACTAATCGCGTAGCCGACATTGATGATGCCGTCTTGTCGCGCTGCATCGCCATCATCCAGTTTGAGACACCGACACAAGCACAGGCCAAACAACTATGGAAATCCCTAGCGCAGCAGTTCAACACCGAACTGCCCGATGACCTAGTTGAGCGCTTGACAAGAACCTACGCAGCTGCCAGCGGCCGCGATATTAAGGAGTTACTCAAGCTGACACTCAAGTTTTGTAAGGGTAGGAATTTATTGCTCAGCGAAGAAGCCTTTGCTCAGTGTGCAGCTTTCCGCAGCATCGGTAAACCCGTCTAAGATGGCAACGTTTGACACGTCATCCCTAGGAGATTCGCTACTCGGACGACTCAGTTTTCGATCCGGTACATTACCTGACAAGCAAGCCTTGCCCGCTGGTCGTCATGACCTGGGCATTGCTAACGAGCGTGACGCCGTGTTGATCGTGCCGGAGGGCTTGCAGCCTGGAGCTCCAGTCGCACTGCTCGTGATGTTTCATGGCGCCGGTGGTAGTGCCGACAAGGTGCTGCCATTCGTGATCGATTATGCGCGTCAGCGTGGCTTTTTGCTTCTGCTGCCGCAGTCTCAGTTTCCAACCTGGGATCTAGTCGTGGGTGGTCACGGCCCAGACCTAGAGCGGTTGGATAAAGCATTGCACGAAGTGGCGTCACGTTTTTATATCAATCCATCTCATTTGGGGTTTGCTGGGTTTTCAGACGGAGGCAGCTATGCGCTGTCAGTAGGCGTGACCAATGGTGACGTCGTTAGCCACGTGATCGCATTTTCTGCAGGCTTTATGTCAGTCTTTCAGCAAAATGGCGCACCCCATATTTTCATCGCCCACGGTTTGGAAGACGAGCAACTGCCAATTGAAACTAGTGCGCGTTCTAACGTAGCCAAATTGAAGGCTGCAGGCTATGACGTAACCCCCTTGGAATTCAGAGGCCCACACCGCATCGAGCCGCCAGTGGTCGCATTGGCAATGGATTTCTTCCTGAAACCGACAGCGTAGCTGTAACCAGCCACGCTCAAAACGCAGAGTACCTTATGGCTATAGCCTTACAATTCCAGCATCATGAATACATCTGAACCAAATCACACAAATTCAGTTGATCAAGAACCTCAAAATCATCAACCATCGGTTGCGGAAAGTCTTGAGACCAAGTCTGTGCCCAAACCCATCATGAGCAAGCGAGAAATCATGGAAGAGTTATCCCGACAACGATTTCCTTGGGAAGAGTAGTTGCTCATTCTTAGGAAACATTAGTGCAGTCTGGTTTTTATCTCTCTATTATTCTTGCTAGTTTAGGCGCCATCTTATTTGCAGCTAAGGCAATTGTGGTGAAGTTTTCCTATCAGTACGGCGCGACTGCTGATGTTGTTCTAACCCTAAGGATGGTATTTTCACTCCCTATTTTTTGGCTAGCTGTATGGTGGAACCAGCGGGTTGCGTCGCCTGAGCCGCTAATTAAGAAAGACATCATTAAAGTCTGTGCGATTGGGCTATTAGGCTATTTTTTATCGAGCTATCTGGATTTCTTGGGGTTACATTACATCTCTGCAGGGTTGGAGAGGGTCATTTTGTATTTAACTCCTGCGATTGTGTTGGTGCTCTCAAAATTCTTTCTCAAGAAAGAGATTGACCCTAGGCAGTATTGGGCCATGATGGTTGCCTACCTTGGAATCATGATGGTATTTATGCATGATATTGAGCTCAATAACCAAGGCGCAGTCATTTTGGGAAGTATTTTGGTATTTCTAGCGGCTGTGGTTTATTCCGTTTACTTAATTTTTGCTGGTGAACTCGTAGGGCGTGTCGGCAGTATTCGACTGGTAGCGCTTGCGAGTGCATCGGCCACGGTTGCAACCTGTATCCAGTCCCTTGTTCTGGGCGCCGATCAACTTTTCGTACAGCAGCCTGAGGTTTATTACTTTGCTTTCATCAATGCCTTGTTTTGTACCTTTATGCCCATGCTATTTATCATGATGGCAGTAAACCGTATTGGTTCGGGTTTAACTGCTCAAGCAGGCACAATTGGTCCGGTAGGAACTGCATTCTTGGGCTGGTATTTTCTTAGTGAGCCAGTGAGCACTTTGCAGCTTGCAGGGATTGCCGTCGTGTTAGTTGGGATTGCGATCCTATTATCCATTGGTAACAAGCCCAATCAAAGCCCAGCAGTAACTGAATAATCAGTTAGTTTTTGAACGTGACCACGTGGTCAGCACCTAAGCGAATCCCAATCTTTTCACCAATCGAATGGTTATGGTGGCTGGGTACGAATGCAAACACCTCTTGACCTGAGCTAAGTTTGAGGGTGTATAAAAAATCAGCGCCCCGAAAGGCTTTACGGACGACCTCGGCTTGCATCGGACTCTCATCATCATGCTGAATATCGTCCGCGCGTAACAGCACATCAATGTATTTTCCAGGACTTAATTCCTCGCCAGGATCGAGCTGCAACTGCCCAAGTTCAATTTCAACGCCACCCCCATCTTGGGTTTTCCCTTTGATAAATACCCCGCGGCCAATGAACTCCGCCACATAACGTGTATTGGGTTTGTGATACAGATCATAGGGTGTGTCCCACTGAATAATTTTGCCCTCGTTCATTACTCCTATGTGATCTGCAATCGCAAACGCTTCAAATTGATCGTGCGTGACGAGAAGAGCAGTTACTCCATTGGCCTTTAGGATATCGCGCATCTCACTGGCCAGCCGTTCTCGTAAATCAATATCCAAGTTGGAGAAGGGCTCATCGAGCAAGATGAGATCGGGTTCAGGGGCCATCGCACGTGCGAGTGCCACACGTTGTTGTTGGCCACCAGAGAGTTCATGGGGGAAAGCACTCGCTTTATCGGCAAGCGCAACGCGCTCTAGCCACTTCATCCCAATGCGTTCACGCTCCGCAGTCGTGCCCGTGCGGAGCCCAAACATGACATTCTCGAGAACACTCAGGTGTGGGAAGAGGGCAAAGTCTTGAAAGACCATCCCAACTTTACGCTCTGCTGGTGGAACTCGAATCCCTACTGAACTCACTGTTTTATCATGAATCTTGATCTCCCCAGCTTGCACGGACTCAAAGCCGCAAATCGCTCGCAATACGGTCGATTTACCGCAGCCTGAAGGGCCCAGGAGGCAAGCAATATCGCCTTTAGGGAGTTGGAAACTCAAGCCGCTGACAATCCGAATGACGCCAGAGCCTTCCTGTTTAGGAAACTCAATGGCAATGTTTTCAAGGGAAATTAGGGCTGGACTGGAATTCATCCCTATAATTTTCGCATTGAATCACAAAAATTCATAAAAACACCACAATCTATCTATTTATTCCACCCACCATCGCATTCAATGCGTATTAGCTCTATTCTCTTAGCCCTGGCTCTCAGTCTCCCGATTTTGGGCTTGATTTTGGCGGCTCTATTGGGTCAGCCTAGCCCAATCGTATCCGATGGTGTAGTTGCTGAGAGTACGCTATCCCATCTTTGGAACTATGTGTTGACGGATTACATTGTCACGACCATTCTACTTTGTTTGGGCGTTGGTATTGGTGTATTTATATTAGGCGTTGGTAATGCATGGCTGGTGGCGAACTATCAATTCCCAGGAAAGGCAATCTTTGAGTGGGCGTTGATCTTGCCGCTCGCAGTTCCTGCCTATGTGATGGCCTATTTGTTTGTGGATTTTCTACAGCACGCCGGTCCTGTACAAACCATCTTGCGTGACAATTTTGGTCTTACTTGGACTTTGCCGGACCCGCGTTCCTTAGGTGGTGCGATCTGGACCTTTTCCATGTGTTTGTATCCCTACGTCTATTTAGTCGCTCGCACCTCCTTTTTAGATCGCAGCGCCCGTTTTATGGAGGTTGCTGAGACCTTGGGATACACCAGTGTGGAAGCATTCATAAAACTAGTGCTACCCATGGCTAGACCCGCAATTTTTACTGGTGTTGCCCTAGCACTGATGGAGGTGTTAGCCGATTTTGGCGCGGTCTCATATTTTGGCTTACAAACTTTTGCGACCGGTATTTTTAAGGCTTGGCTATCCTTCGGAGATCGGAGTGCCGCAGTTCACTTATCTTTGATGCTTCTTAGTTTTGTCTTCATTGTGTTTTATTGGGAGCGACATAATCGTGAGCGTCAACGCTATGCCCTAACCAATACTAATACGCGTCCTGCAATTCCTAAACGGTTGGTGGGGATGCATGCGTTCTATGCCTTCTTATTTTGCGCGCTCACCTTATTTTTTGCCTTCATTTTGCCCATGGCGGTTTTATTCAATCTTTTGAGTGAGCAGGGGTTTGTGACTGACCCGCGCTATTGGGGGTGGTTAAAGAACTCATTAAGCCTATCGGCATTTACGGCCATCCTAGCTGTGCTTTGCGCACTCTTTTTGGCATATGCGGCTCGCCTCACCCAAAGCAAACCACTGCAAGCAGTCAATCGTCTCTTAACTGTAGGCTACGCTTTGCCTGGAGCGGTCCTGGGTGTTGGAATTTTGTCCCTGTTGGGATTATTGGATTTTGGCTGGTTTATGTCGGTGAGCGTTGGAGTTCTGGTCTACGCCTATCTCATTCGTTTTTTATCGGCAGGCTTGCAAAGTATTGAGACTGGATTGACCCGTATTACTCCCGCGATGGATGGTACCGCTGCCCTTTTGGGTGCCAAACCGCTGGAGATGATTTGGCGGATTCATTTGCCATTACTAAGACGTAGTGTTTTAACGGCCTTATTGTTTGTATTTGTCGATGTTATGAAAGAGCTCCCAGCTACTTTGCTATTGAGACCATTTAATTTAGATACCTTGGCGGTTGCAACCTATCAATTAGCAGCCGATGAGCGCCTGGCTGAATTGGCCTTGCCGGCCTTAAGCATTGTTTTAGTTGGACTTTTACCAGTCATCTTGCTATCCAGAGCCATTGCTCAGAAACGTTAAAACCATATCAGTATCAATATTATTGATAATCATTCTCATTTGTATTACAATTCAGTCTCTGTAATCACATTTAGGAATGGTTTGATATGCAAGGAATTTGTACTGGTCTCGCATCGGCAATAAAGAAAGTTTGCCTCCTACTTGGTTTAGGTTTGGGTATTGGTACACCCCTAAGCTATGCTGCTGAGCCGAACACGGTTCTTAATCTCTATTCCGCACGCCATTATCAAACTGATGAGGCTTTGTATGCCAACTTCACCAAAAGCACGGGTATCAAAATTAATCGTATTGAGGCGGATGACAATGCCTTGCTTGAGCGCTTAAATAGCGAGGGTACAAAAAGTCCAGCCGATGTGATCTTGCTTGTTGATGCAGCACGACTCTGGCGTGCTCAGGTCAATGGTATGTTTAGGCCAATTCAGTCGAAGGTCTTGGAGCAGCGCATACCGGCGAATCTGCGGGCGAAAGCGGATGCTGATGGTACGACCTGGTTTGGGTTCTCAACTCGCGCACGCATCATCGTGTACAACAAAGATCGCATCAAACCCGCTGATGTGAATACCTATGAGAAATTATCCGATCCGATGAACAAAGGAAAGGTATGTACCCGTTCCGGTTCACACCCCTACATGTTGTCACTAGTTGGCGCCCTGATTGAGCGTGATGGAACGGCAGCAACAGAGAAATGGGCTAAAGGTATGGTCGCCAACATGGCGCGCGCACCCAAGGGTGGCGATACCGATCAAATTCGGGCGGTTGCATCGGGTGAGTGCGGCGTTGCGTTAACGAACTCCTATTACTTGGCGCGCTTAATGCGTTCGACGAAGCCTGAGGATATAGCTGTGATTGCCAAAGTAGGTCATATTTGGCCCAATCAAAATGCTGGTGGGGTTCACATCAATATTTCTGGGGGTGGGGTAGCCAAGAATGCGCCCAATCCACAAGCTGCGGTGAAGTTTTTAGAGTACTTAGCGAGCGATGCCGCACAGATTTACCTCGCGGATGGCAATAATGAGTGGCCAGTGGTTGCTGGAGTGAAGGTCGATAATCCAGCACTAAAAGCACTCGGACCCTATCAAGTCGAAAAAGTATCGATTGCTGCTATTGGACGCAACCAGGTTACTGCCCAGCGAATTTTGGATCAAGCAGGCTATCGCTAAATAATTATCCGCGACCAACAAACGGCATCTTGCTAGCCATAATGGTCATGAACAGGATATTACTTTCGGGCGGCAGTTTAGCCATCTGCAAAACAGCCTGACCGACATGATCCACATCCATTCGAGGCTCGACTTTGATCGAGCCATCGGCCTGCATGATGCCATTAGCCATGCGTTCGGTCATCTCAGTAGCAGCATTGCCAATATCAATTTGGCCGCAGTTAATATTAAATGGCCTCCCATCGAGGGCAATGGATTTCGTTAGACCAGTAATCGCATGCTTCGTCGCGGTATAAGGGGCGGTGTTGGGTCGCGGGGCATGCGCAGAAATTGAACCGTTATTAATAATACGACCCCCCTGAGGCGACTGGGATTTCATCATCCGCATTGCCTCTTGCGCACACAAAAAGGCGCCACACAGATTGCTGTTCACCACATTCATCCACTGTTCATAAGAGAGCTCATCCATAGGAATGGCTGGTGCTCCCATGCCTGCATTATTGAAGAGCACATCAATGCGACCGAATTGATCCTTAAGCTTTCCAAATAAGGCCTTTACATCTTCGGGTTTGCCCACATCGCAAGCCACCGCCAAACAATTACTTGCATTCCCACCAATATCATCAATTGCTTTTTGCAAGCGGGCTAAATTGCGTCCGGTGAGTACGACCGCAAATCCATCGTTAAGAAGGGCTTTGGCTGCAGCCTTACCAATACCAGTTCCAGCACCGGTAACAAGAGCGACACGCAGGGGGTTTGAGTTTGTTGGCATGGATTTAATCAGGGCATAATGGTTAAAAATAGAATGATAAAGCCATGAACCTTTTGTATCAGATCGCCTCCCGACCTGCCTACTTGGTGACAGCATTTATTGCGATCATTGCCAGTATATTTGTGGCAATTTGGCTGATATTGCCAGCCCCCTCTCAGACTTTGACAATTGCTACGGGATTTCCGGAGGGGCTCTATCATCAGTTTGCCAAGCAACTCCAAGCAGAACTTGCAAAACAAAAGATCACTTTGCGTATTAGGAATACGGGTGGGAGTGCAGATAACTTGGCGCTGATGGCAGATCTCAAATCAGGTGTGGATTTAGCGATTATTCAAAGTGGCATTGGCACCCCTAGCCAGTATCCGAACCTCACTGCGCTAGCAGGACTCTTTTACGAGCCCCTATGGGTTTGGTATCGACCCGAAGCTTTTACCAAAGATGGGGGATCTTTACAGCAATTGAGTCAACTCAAAGGAAAAAAAGTATCGATCGGTAATGCGGGTAGTGGTACCAATGTTCTCTCACAGGCTATTCTCACACTCAATGAGATCGATTCCTCGCAATTAAAACTGCTCAATCTTAAGCCTGACGAGGCAATTGCAAAACTTCGCAGTGGCGAGATTGACGTAGCGATGATTGTTTTGGCAGGTGAAGCACCTCTACTGAAAGAGTTCTATCAATTACCAGGTATTCGTTTGATGGATTTTGACCAAGCGGAGGCTTATACGAGAGTCTTGCCTTATCTGAAGCGAGTGGAGATTCCGCGGGGGCTTGTGAGTATTGCGCATGATTTGCCCAAGCAGGATATTCATGTGATTGCGCCCACTGCAACTTTAGTTGCTCACTCGGATATTAATCCCGCCACAGTAAGTCTTCTTTTGGGAACTTCTTATGACATATTGCGGAACTACTCGCGATTACAAAAACCCGGCGAGTTTCCATCCAGCAAAGGCTTGGATTTTCCAATGGATTTAGATGCAGAGATTTTCTTGAAAGATGGCCCTTCATTTTTTTATCGGCATCTACCATTTTGGGGTGCGGTGTGGTTAGAGCGCGTGATTAAGATCCTAATTCCGCTACTCATTATTTTGTTTCCCATTTTTGCCTATTTACCAGCGATTTTGAATCTCAGCTTAAGGATTAGGCTAGGTCGACTGTATAAGATTTTAAAGAATATTGAAAGGCGATTTGCATCGTCAAAAAATACCAATCACCTGTTGTTTGAACTCGATGACCTGGAGAGGCGTATTGAACGATTGAATGTGTCTGCAATCCAATCCAAAGAACTTTATGATTTACGGTCGCATATTGCTTTAGTGCGCAATCAGTTAAAACAGGCAAAATAAGACCTGCATGCTATCGCCCCCATTTACGCCCTTTGATCAACTGCAGCATTCCTTGCAAGAGCGGGGCTATGC
>JACCDM011878006.1_pt1 | contig 12040 bp, 9 predicted proteins | sample 7445851 | NCBI WGS metagenome assembly JACCDM01 (sample SAMN15323438, study PRJNA562643) | freshwater metagenome | isolation source: river surface water | place: USA:Blue River Watershed | collected 2017-08-16
ACCCTTCATGCGCAGCTTCGTCTTGAAGAACGTGTTGACGTCCGACCCTAGGGCCAGGTCGTCATTGAGGGTCGTCGCCGCGGCGCCGAGTTGCGTGAGCAGGTTCTTCAGGTCCTCATCGCGCTGGAAAAAGACGCGTTCCAGTCCTTTCGCGACCTCATCGCAGAGCAAGACCTTGCCCGCGAGATCAAGAGAGGAGAGCAGGGAGGTCACCAGCGGCTTGATGGAGGCGGCCTCACGACGCTTGACGGACTTCTTTTTCTTGGGCTCGGCGATCTTCACGTCCGTGACCTCCCGAAGGCCCCGGATGTTGGCGATGACCTGGCCGTTGAGCTGGTTGGCGGCAAGGGGGGCCTCGACGTAGATCGTGGAACCGGAGGGCTCGGCCTTGAAGATGCGGACGCATACCCCCTGCGGGAGCTGGATGTAGAGTTCTCCCGTTGCCGGGAGGTGATGGGCCCCTGCGGGAGCCTGGAGCACGCTCAGGACGTGCTGTAAGGTCTTGGCCTGCGCCCACGGTGCCGTGAAGGCGTTGATGGAGAGGGCTAGGGTGGAGCCGGAGGTGCTGTCTTCGATGTTGTATACCATGGATGGGTGTGGTTAAGTTTTTTTGTTTTGTACGCTTTTTTGATTGAGTCAACTGCCGAATACCAACAAAGTGTGCGAGATGAAGCAAGACCAAAAAACACAACTGCTCAAACTGGGGGCCACCCTTGAAAAGGGAGAAGGGCACAAGATTGTCGTCAAAGCCCCGTCGGGTGACCCCATGTTCTTCCGCGCCAGTGGCCTCCAGGTGATACCTTCGGAGGACCAAGAACTTGATACCGGAGGTTCCTGTATCCTCATCATCAATGCGCAAGCGGGGCTGCTCTCGGGGGTCATCATCCGGTGCCTCCGGGTGTTGGGACTCGAGGCCGGCCGCGATCGTGCCAAAAAGGTTGTGAAGGAGATGGCCGAACGCCTTGTCCGCGATCGCGGGCAGGCCGCCGGGTCCTGGGAAGGGCAGGCGGCCAAGGACCTGGTGACTGTCGCCCTCAAGTGGGCAGAGAAGCCGGCTAAGAAGGAACGCCCAGGCAGGCAGCAGCTCGACGACGAGATCCCGACCCATCCGTTGACCGGCGAGCCGATGCCAGAGGAACTCATCCCGCATTGGCGAATGGCTCAGCGACGTGCCGCCCGTCAGATGCGTGAGACGGAGGAAGACACCCTCATGCAGTTTACCATGGAAGCATGCGCCGAGGACAAGAAAGAGACGAAGAACGGCTGGGTCGTCATCGGGGGGCTTCAGGGGGTGATTGCGGCGGACGCATGGTATCCCGTCGTCGGCCCGGAGGATCAAATCGACGAAAAAGTTATTCGCAAGGTGGCCAAAGGGCTGGCTCGGAGGGGCCTTAAGGTCGAACTTGCTATGACCGTCTTGGCCAACATCCGCTGCCGAGACGCCAAAAAGAACGCCAAATGAAGGGTCCTGCCCAACAGTCCAAGCAGCTCACCCTCGGGGACGTCGCCTACGTCTACCAAGGGATCGGCACGCGCGACTTGAAGCTGGGGCAAGAACCCGGCGAAGGTTTCGTCGCCTGCTGGGCGGTGGGGGCGTCCGCGATCAATGCGACGTCATCGAAGCTGGACCGTTCCCAGTACGTCCGCGCCGCCATCTCCAAGCGCCTCGTCGATAACCCCCTTCGCGGATCCGGCCAGATGGCGAAGCTGCAGGGCCGAGAAATCCTGATCGCCAACCGCGGTAATTATAAAGTCAGCAACCTCGTCGGGTTGGACGACCCCCTGGAGTCACACCACGAAGGCCTGCCGGTCTACCCCGCAGCGACCGTTCTCGTGGTCAGGCCGAAGGAGAAGTACGAATGGCCCTGGCGCCTGCTGGCTTTGTTGGATTCTCCCCAGACTCGCGAGATTCTACTGAGGACGGCATCTGGTGCCGACGGCGAAGGAAGGGTGATCACCAAGGCGGATTTGGAGGCGCTCGTGCTACCGCCTAACTACCAGACGCTTGCCGAGAGATTCCACCCTAAGGCCCGCGAGAATTTGGAGCGCCTGGAAGAACTAGAGTCACGCCTCACTAGGCTCAGGCGCGCCGAGACTCATGCCAAGATCCGTAGGGAGTTGTATTCACCTCAGCAATACCCGGAGCTTCCTTGGCTTAGTGACGAAGTGACGGGAACAATTCCTGGATTCAATGAAACACTTCGAAAGAAGGATAAGGTCTTGGCGGCTCATACTGCGAGGGTCAGCCAAGTGATGGTGGAGAAGAAGTTGCAGTTTTCGGCTTCAGTTGAGGATGCCGAATGCGATGCGATGAAAGAAGAGTATCATCGACTGGACGCTCTGGCGAAGAGCATCTTCCACGACTTCGTCAGAGCCATTTTAATCGCCTTAAGAGAGTGCGCGGAATTTACACCTGAGCAGAAGGTTTTCGCTGAGGCATTCAAGGAGTCACATGGATTTGCCTTAACGCCGGAGTCTATATGGGAAAACCCTCTTATTGGGCGCATCCTTGTCAATCCGGTGGATTCTCTTTATCTCCGGGAAGATCAGTCATCTACCCGCCGAATGACCCAAGGGGGGATGGAGCTTCTGGGAGCTGTCGCATCAAAGTTTAAGTCGGTCTTGGTGCTTAATCCTGGTGCGGGTCATCTGCCGGCGGCGATCGCATCCAAGGACGGGCCCTTCGTTTCCATCCTGACTTTGAAGAAAAATTGGGCCGGCGCAGAATTACGGTCATTTGCGCAAGCCTATGCTCAGGTCGGTTCACCTAAGGCCGTGTTCTCGTATGAAAACGCAGAGGAGTTCATTTTAGCTGCGGAGAGGCGCATCCATATTCACGGGAAACGTGACGCCTTGGTTTTGGATTTTGGAACCGTCGGGCGCTTACCGCGTATGCTTACTGAGGCCATCGATGCTGTTTCGGACGGGATTGATGATCATGGGACGTGTCTCGCCTACGTGTCGGCAGCCCAGTTCGGCCGAATCAAACCGCTCATGGACAGGGTAGTCTCTTTGACCGTGCTTCCGCCGCTCCCCGCTGACCCCAAGGACAGCAACAGCAAGGTTCTAGCCCAGGCTTTCGTGGTGGAAATCGCCATGAACAAGACACAGCCGCGTGGTGTGGTTGCCATCTTCGATGCGACGCAGATCGTGCCAATCGAGAAGGTTGGCCATGACCTGGATGGCGCTGCGATCACGGCCATCAGCAAGGCGATTAACGACGATACTTCCGTGGCGGGGGTCCATCGCACTACGGTGAAGCGCGAGGCTTTCGTTCGTCATGAGGAATGGCCTGGCCTGATCGCTTTGTTGGGCTCGAGTTATGACACGCTGATGACGGCCACTCCGGAGACGATCCACGACGAGCGCCGGCGCTTGGATCGCGAAAAGAGGAGGCTGGATGATCAGCTTCTTAAGGAAGATGCGTCTGGGCTGATCTTCCCTCCAGTGTCGGGTGCCAATGAGGCGCAACCCGATAAGGATAGCTAGCAGGCCCGGGGGTAGTACGTTGCTAGTCGCCAGTATGTTCGTCCGTAAATCTGCGCCCTGCGCGTTAGTCAGAAGTATTTATCCAGTTGCTGGGGTTTAAAATCATATCACCCTAAGCTTATGGGCAAGAAGAAGTTTTACCGTTTAGACGACAGCGAACTCAGGAATGTTGATGAGAGCGCAAAGCCGACCCTCAAACGAGCTACTCCTCGGGAGCTTGCAGCGCTTAGAAAAAGGCTAGAAGCTGAGTTGAAGGCCGAAGTCGCCAAGATAGTAGTTAAAAAAGCACCCGTGCGACGGGTTAAAAAGAAGTAACGGCCTGACCCCTTGGCTTTCGGAAAGAAGTTTCTTCGAGGAAGCCATAGGCCAATCGATAATGGGGTCAGCCTCATTATCTCGGGTCTAGGCCTGATGACCCCAGGCGGTCATTATCCTGCGCACTGCCTTGGGATCAGTTGCGTGCTCGCTGATTTTAGCCAGGCCTTCGCGGTGCCTATCCAGGTAGCTTGCGAAGGGGGTTTCGTTGTCGATGGTCATGCCGGCCTTGCCTGGCCGGAAGCCGAAGTGACGGGTGACTTCCACGACGCCCTGACGGAAGGATTGCCGGGAGGTGGCATTGGGCATTTCTGCGACAAGCTCGGTGATGCGACCAAACAGCTCCTCATTAGTCGTTTCGGCCAGCCGCTCGATCCAGAAGTCTACCAAGAGGCCTGTGGCTAAGCCGCTTCGCTGCTGAGCTGCCGTCAGCCGATCCTGAGGGGAAAGCCATTGCCAGGCCGCCCGAAGGTCCGCGGATAGTCGACGGTCCCCGGTCAGCAGGATTCCGGCGAAAGCGGCACCTTCGTTGCACCTGCGCTCGAATCCGCACTGATGGCGCATCCCGCCTGCCAGCAGTTTCAAGACCTGCCTTGGGCCGGCCAGCGGGTCTCCGACTTCGGCCGGATGGAGCATCGCGATGTCCAGGCTTACCGTGGCGACGATGTGGCTGTCGTCATCACACATGGCCAGGCCCAGCAGCGCAAGCCAGTCCCTGCCTCGGTCGCTGGCGATCAGAAACTGGGTGATGCCGCCCGCCAGCCGGAGGCGACGTTCCGGCGCCGCGGCTCTTCGGTAGCTCTGGTATAGGTCATACAGTCGGTCGATCATCGCCATGTCGCCGGACGAGCCGTAACGGAGCAGGGAATGAAAGATGACGGCCTCGATATCATCGACGGAGAGACCTGACCATTCCCCAGGAGTCGCGCCGAGCCGGATGGCTTCCGCAGGGTTGTCGAAGAGAGGGGAGGCAGCAGGATCCATGGCCGGGGTCAGAAGAAGGCGGCGACCAGGGCGACGAGCCAAGGCAGATAGAGCACTATGAAGAAAAAGGGCAGGTTGCGGCGAATTCTCCCGATTATGCTGCGGTCTCCGTCGTCCGGCTTTCCGATAATCTGCAAAATCAAACTGATGATCCCCAGGAAGAAGTGGACGACGGACATTTGGGCTAAAGCCAAAATCGGCGTGCTTTTGAGCATCGCCCAGAAATCCCTAAAGGCCGTCGGCGCCTTGCCGAGGGGCGAGAGGGTGGCGGGAACAAAGTTTTGAGACACCGTTTCAAGCAGGCGCACGCCTTGGTCTGGCCCGATTGCCAACAGCACGACGACGGCCGGGATCGCCATATTGCCCGCATGACAAGCGAGGCCGACCCCCGTTGGGAAAGGCTTCGGATCGCCTGCTTCATTCTCAGGCTGAGTCACGTAAGACCCCATCGGCAAAAGCCCGATCCGGACCGCGATCTGCCCCTTGGTAGACTTGATCGTCGGTCCGCAGCCGAGGCTGATTCTTGCGATGCTCAGGCCAGCGGTGAGCGTCGTCAGGGTCATCCACGCGCCGCTGCCGATGACAAACAGCCACATGTAAGCGTAAAGCAAGCCGACCGCCTGCAGGTTGTTCAAAGTCTCCATGTCCTGCACTCAATCGCCGCACCGAGGAGATACAACGCAAACCATGGCAAGGGTAGCCAGGCGAAGGTCTTTAAATGGGTTGAAGCGGGGCCGTTTCTTACATTGATAGAAGAATGACTGACGGCTCCGGCATGCGCGCAGGTTTGAAGGGTAACGTCGAAGAGGCGCTGCGGTTGTTCGCGAGCGAGGCCGAGTGGGCCGGGCTGAACCTGGCGGAGACGGAGTTCGTGCTCGAGGAGACGCTGAAGTGCTACGGCGCGACTTTCGACGGCGAGATGATCCGCGAGCTGTTCAAGTTCTACCGGCGCTATCTCGGGATGGCTTCCGTATCCCGTCGACAGCAGCTGCTGACCCGGATCACGACGTTCATCAGCGAGGGCCATCAGCACCGCCACATCGCGCTGCTGTGCTTCATCTCCGCCGACACGGATGGACAGATCACCTCCGGCGCCGCCCTGGATCTCGCGATGGTGACGCCGCCCGATAAAGGCGACCCCCTGACGGGCCCGAAGTTCGTCGCCTTCCATGGCTGCGGCGGCGTCCGGGCCAAGTTCGGCAAGCCGGGCTCCGATGACGAAGGCGATGTCGCCGCCGGCCTGCTGCTGCTCGGCGACATGCGCCTGCTCCCGCTCCTGGAGGAAGTCTGGGAACGACTGACTCCGGAGGGTCGCCGCCGCATGGTTCGGCGGCGGAGCAACCTGGTGTCAGCGGTGATGATCGAGTTTCTGCTCCGTCGGCTGGAGGCGGATAAGGAAGAAGAGTATTTCGGCGAACTGGGTGCGGCCCTGCATAACCTCCCTGCCATCGCCGCCAAGCAACCGATCAAGGCGGTCTTGGATATTCGTCGCAATTTCGGCCTACCGCCCGGCAAGGAGCCGATGGAGCTTCTCAGCCATGAGGATATCCCTACGGCTTTCGCCCGCTTCCGGCCGCGCCTGCAGGCCCTGATCGAACGGGAGTCCGGTCCCATCAAGGTCCTGAACGCGACGATCTCCGTCTGGGCCGAGGCCGCTGGCTGGTCTCCGTCGGCGGAGGAATCCGAAGACGAAGATGAAGGGGACGATGAGGCCTCTGATGACGAGACGGATTCTGACTCCGAGGACGACGATGATGACATTGAGATCACAACCCGGATTCTTGCGCAGGACCTGCATGACGAGTTCGATGTCATCACGAACGAGCACGACCTTCCTCCGGAGATCTATTTTTACGAGAACCCTTACGACGTGAGGGATCTCACGGCCAAGGATGTCAGGTCGGCGCTCTCGCCGCAGAAATTCCTGCCCCTGCTTGTCACCGGTATCTTCAATCCCTTCGGGCCGACGGTGTGCGTCTACGGCGTCCAGCTAGATCAATATGACGACTGGAAGCTACTGCGCTTCCAGCTCAACCCCTTCTCGTGCGTCGTGGGGCCAGTGGCAATCATGGATCCGGAAAAAACCTTCTTCGCAACGGGGGATTTCGACGAGAAGGAGTCGGCTAGAAAAAAGATCCTCGTAGCCCATGGCCGGACGACTCCCTCTTTGGATGTCACCCATGACATCCTGACACGCATCGTGCTGGGCAAGAGCCGCCTGCAGGCTTCCTTCAGCCTCTGTGTCTCGTCCGCCCGCATCTCGAAGCAAAAGTCTCTCGAACGCATGGCTGTCGTCTACCAGGCCGCCCCGAAGGCCCGCCAGGAACTCGAGGACCTGCGCGATAAGCAGAAGCGCAGCGACCCATGGGCCAGGGCGGACATGGCTGAGGCAATGAGGAGGATCCACGCCCCGCAGCCGGAACCAGTTCCGCTGACGCCGACGGAAGCCGCCGAACTGGCCAGCATTGTTCTGGATCCGAAGCAGCAGCGTGTCGAAATGGTCAATCTTCTGGCCGCCTGGGAAGGGGCCACGGACTTCAGCCCTTTACCGCCGGTCATGACGAAGAACCAGTTCCTTGAAGCCTTGGTCATGCTCACGACGGACATGCCGAACCTGTTCAATCACACGGGCGCCTTCCATCCCGATGATTTGACGGGGGACGTCCCCGGCGGGAAGCCGCAGAAACCATCCGTTACTGTCCCTGTAGCATCAGCAGGGAAACAGCCTGTCGCCGAAGAGAAGAAGACCGTTGAATCCACCAAGGGTAGCGGCATGCCCAAATATCGAGGAGTCCTCTATCTGATCTACATGCTGGGCCCCATCGAAGCCCTCCTCAGCCTGGTCACCGCGCTTTGGGCTTTATTCTGCGCCGAGTGGTTGCTCTTGGGCGCCATCGTGGTCTTCACGGCCCTGAATTTTCTCCGGCTCGGAGGCGTGTCCATGCGGGATGCCTGGACGCGTTGGTTCGCGGTCGGCCTGTATGGACTGATGCTCGGGTATGTGGGTTACCGCATCCACCTGCATAACCTGTCCGGCCTGCCTTCCGGCGCCGCCTTCCTGCTCCTCGACGTGCTCGTCTTTTGGTTCGGACCGATGTGCCTCCTCAACCTGATCTGTTTCGATTACGCGAAACAGATGCGCGAAGCGCCGGATGAGCCTGCCTAAGCGGGAGAGCCACAGGACGTTTCGTTCAGGGGTAGCCCTGGATTTCCATGTCAAAAGGAGTCCCCCTTTCAAGCAGGCCCGGTCCGGGGCCGCACCATTGGCAGGCTTGCCGATGTGTTGCTGGTAGGCTTAATCGAAACCAATCTGAGCGCTAACCTTCGGCATGGAATTCCAACCGCCCAAGTATTTAGGACCACCACAATGCTTGGCATGCGGAGCAACCTGCCGATGTCTGTCGGGCGGAAGTCCTGACGCCGATCTTTTGCAGGGATTGCTTTTTCACGGCCATCTCGGCGATCGAAGTTCCAAATGGGTCTTGCTCGGATATCGGGAGGCTTACAGCCGCCTGGTGTGCCTCTGTGTCGATTGTTATTTCGACCATGTGGAGCGGAGGGCGCGCTCATGCGCCGCCTTTGCGCAGCTCACGCCGGCGGAAATCGACGCCAAGGCGTCCTTGATGGGCGAGGGGCTTCATCCTCTGCCGGACGGCGAGACCGAGAAAGAAAGATGCCTGCGGTGGGTCGTGATCGGCCAGAGCCGGGAGAAGTTTCGTGGAAAGACATTCCTTCGGGACCATATAGCGGAAGACTTAGGCCTGGAGCCCTCCGAGCTTTTCCCCAGAGAAGTTGAGCGGGTATACAACAGAACGAAGGAATCGATCATCCTGCAGGTCCTTCGCGTCAAGTCGCTCGAGAGGATGAGGCGGGCTTTAGTTTCGTGGCCCGCGATCCTCGCCTATCTTGCCATCGTCGCCATCGGCGCGCTAGTCATTTGCCGATTGCTGAGCTGATGATGCATTTAATCAGCCCAGGCACAGGCAGATCTAAATGCCTTGGCTGAAGCGCCGCTTTTCGTTGGGATCGATGTTCCGTAGCTGCTGGAGCAGCCCTTGCGCCTCCCTTTCCAGCGCGGCCACTTCCTCGTCGGAGATGGTCTTCGTGATGGCGTCCAGGATGAGCCGTGCGTTGGCATCCTTGTCTTTCGCGACATAGGCCCAGATGAAAGCGAGCTGGTGGTCGACCTTGCCGCCATCGCCACGGGCGAAGGACAGCGCCAGACGGACTTGCGCCAGGTGCATGCCGCGGAGGGCGGCTTCGAACCAGTGCTCATTGGCCTTGGGGCCGTCGATGGGCGTCCCGCGTCCTGCCATATAGAAGGAGCCGAGGTTGAAGTGAGCCCTGGGGTCGCCCTCGTTCGCGGCGGCCTGATACCACTTGAACGCCTCCGCGTCATCCACCGGCACGCCGAGTCCGTCGCCATAGGTGACTCCGAGGTTGAACATGGCCTTCACATGGCCCTGCTGGGCGGCCTTGAGCAGCCACTCCCGGGCCTGCGGCTGGTCCTGCGGCACCAGTCGTCCGTTCTGGTAGATGACGGCGAGCTGGAACTGGGCCTCGGAGTCCCCTCCGAGGGCTTTTTGACGGACGAAGTCCACAGCGTCGGTGACGCTATGTCCGCCGGGGACGCCCGGATTAGGGCTCGCGAAGCCGCCAAAGACTTCGCCGATGCGGCGGCGTGGGGGCGTCTCTCCGGATTCAGGAGGAAGGCTCATGATGGGGTAAGTTCAGCCGAATAAAGAGGCCCAGAGGCCGGCCTCGGGCGGATTGCGCAGCGAAAGGACTTTCTCGAGGTCTTCGGCCTTAGTCCTCGCCAGGCCCTTGAGTTGCCCGTCGGTCAGGAGGTCGAGGCGGTCGTTGGCCGCGTAGCTGTCGAAATAGACTGAGTCGACGCAGGCGGCGGGCACCTCGGCGAGGACTTGGCGGATCGCGTGTTCGATGCCGGCGCACCAGAGCTTGCGGCCTTCGGCATCATCGGCCCCGGCCTTTTCTCGCGTCGGCCAATCGGCTCCGCATGAGCGGTCGCCGGAAGCCGCATACCAATGCGGGGAGTAGAGATAGGTGAGGGAAGTCCACCTGCCGCCGTCGATGGAGTCGGCCAGCGCGCCGCCGAGGTTGTAGCCGCTGAAGATGGCCATGGCCATGCGGGCGACCCGGGAGCCGCCGCCAGGGGCGGTGAAGACGAAGGTCACGCCGGGTCGGCCCTCGACGCGGATAGCCTGCTGGCGGACGGCGAACTGCCCGAGCGAGAATCTCTTGCCGGCAAAGACGCGGACGATGTCCGGCCAATCGCCGAGACGGACGCTTTTCTGGATGCTTGAGCCGTCGTGCAGCTGGCCCCAGGCCTCCAGGCCGTCTGGCGGGCGGGCATATTGGCCTTTCTTGCCGTGCCGCTTCGCGAGCTGATGCCAATGAGCGGCCCAACTGTCGGCCGGAAACTGGGGCTCCGCCGGCTTGGCTTCGCGTGCGCTCCGCTGCCCCGGGGGGCCGTCACGGCGGACACCTTGGCCAAAGAGGTCCGGGCGTGTCACCAGGAGCGCATTGGAACCGACATCATAATATTCGTTCGGGTGGGTTGGGCCGGCGGGCTTACCGTCGCCTGCCGCTTCGGCGGAGGCGACCAGGTCGAACAGCTCCTTGATCTCGGCGGTCGTCGTCACGACCTTGAGTCCCGGGGCGCGGGCCTGGGCGATGTCCCAGCCCTCGATGATGCCTTGGCGTTCGGCCGCCTGTTGGCGGGGTTCGAGCGCCGCGCGAAGCAGCTTCTGGGCATCGGCCTTGGTCGTCTTGCGCTTGGACGCGATCCGTTCCTGGATCCGCGCGAAGGACGCCCGCTTCAGGAAATCGTTGCGCAGGGAAGGGCTGGTCAGGTCCTCGAGGTCGCAAGGCGTGGATTCGGACTTCTCCATCCAGGCGAGGAGGGCGCTTTCCGTCGCCTGTCGTGAGGTCGCGGCGCAGTAGGTATGATAGGTGCCGGGAGTGAAGCTCTGGTCTTCGGCGAGATGGACGCGGGCGAAAGCCAGCAGGGCCTCGTCGACCCCCGTGGAGGCCTTTCCTTCGGGGGCGAAGCCGACGTCCTCAGGGTGGACGCGGGCCATCCGATGGAAAGTCGTCTGAAACGGGTTGAGCATGTGCTCGCAGAGCCAGGCTTCCCCGGCGTCATCCGGCTTGCGCAAGGAGAAGATGGTGAGCGTCGGTCCTGCCGGGTTGCATATTCCGGCGACAAAGATGGGCGTGAAGGCTCCCGACTTGAAGTCGGCGACGGCCTGCTTGCCGGTGGACTTCTTCGGCTCCCCGATGATGTCCGAAACGTAGGGTTGGCCGAACCGGTTGCCGTCGGAACTCATGGCTCCATCAAAGCCCAGCCCCGCCATGGGTCAACCTTCTGGAGTGTCATTAGAAATGATGGGCTGGCCCTGGCTTGCTTCAGGCCGCCCGGTGCTGGCTGACGAATTCGAGAAAGGGGTGAGGCGCCTTGAGCGTCGCGGCGTGGGTCAGGGTTTAGGCGGACGCGTCGCCGACGCGTCCCTACCCGAGGCAACTAGGTCAGCACGCGGTGCTGCCCCTACCTAGCGATGTGGGCGCGGATCTGCGCGGCACGGTCGCGCCAGGCGGCGATGACGTCGGCCGGCTTGCCGGCGGCTTCGGCGCATTCGGCGGCAAGTGCGGCACATTCGGCGGCATCGCCTAGGGTGAAGGCGTAGCGGGCGAAGGTGTCGGAGGCCAAGGTCATGGCTTCGAACTCGGTCTCGGGGTGGTGAGAGATCCGGATGAAGCCGGCGAGACGCAGGGTCTGCTGCGCCCCGAACAGAGGATGCGCCCCGTAGGCGACATGCATGAGCCTGCGCAAGGGATCCAAGTAGCAATCCTCACGCGGGTATTTCTGGTAGGCGGTCTCGAAGAGCCGGATGGTCTCCATGATCGGATGCACCTGCAGCGCCTTCCATGTGTGCTCCCGGAAGTATTGCTCCCGGCTGCACGGGTCAGGCAAAGGCTGCTTCGCCGGAGTGTCCTGAAATTCGTAATCCTGATAAGCGAAGTCGTGGTGCATCATGTCGGGCGTGGTTCCTTGATGATATCAGGGGTGTCTAGCCCACACGAGTGGGCACGTGGGCGAGGTGACACGTGGGCAAGGGGGAGGCAAAAGAGGTACGGAGGCTCAGGGGCTCAGTGGGCTCGAGGCAGGGGTGCGACGGTGTCGCGACCGAGTGGGGTTTGGGAGGACGCGTCGCCGACGCGTACCTACCTA
>JACCDM010164973.1_pt1 | contig 12029 bp, 12 predicted proteins | sample 7445851 | NCBI WGS metagenome assembly JACCDM01 (sample SAMN15323438, study PRJNA562643) | freshwater metagenome | isolation source: river surface water | place: USA:Blue River Watershed | collected 2017-08-16
CAGGAGAGTCCTAGGGGGAAATTCCCCTAGGACTCTCCTGGGGTAAGGGGTTGTATCCTCATTTTTTCTACAGTTGCTTTTTTCATCTGTTATACTAATGGCACTATGAAGCTTTTTAATAAAACATTTTACAAGTTCGTGTTCAGCTTTGTGGCGGTAATCGCGACCACGCTGATGCTCGTGTTGGTAGTTGGGGTAATGAGTGCGTAATACTAGTAACCTATGATTCGTCTCACTGATCAATATTTTTGGAACATTGTTTTCGGAGTGTTCTTTTTCTGCCTTCTTGCCATGGGGGCAATTATCTTAGAAACCGAAAGTTACCGTGATGTAGCGTCGCTCACTCTGATTGACTTCGCGCTCGTAGCGCTCGCGAGTCATCGACTCATTCGTCTATTTGTGTACGACGCTATCACCAAGTTTTTCCGTGAGCAGTTTTATGACACGACGCAGAACAAGCGTGGGGAAGTGGTGCTCGTGAAGCCTTCACATGGTCCACGCCGCACGCTGGCAGACCTCCTCTCGTGCCCGTGGTGCTTCGGTATCTGGGCGGCTGCCACAGTGACCTTTTTCTACCTCCTGACGCCCTATGCCTACGTTCCGGTCGTTATTCTGGCGATTGCCTCGGTAGCCTCCACCTTGCAGCTTTTGACGAACCTCATTGGGCATAAGGCCGAGCAGCTCAAGCGCCAAAACGAGGAATTATAGTTTCTCTTTAAGTTAGTAAATCCGCCCAGGGAAAATATCCCGGTTAATCTGGTGTGACCGAGACTAGACAAATTGCATAAATTAGTGTCAAATGTCCACAGACAGCAATTGGAGGTAGATAATGACGGATGTTACTTCTCTCGAAAACCGACTGAAGGCCGAAAGCCTTGAAATAGTCGACTTTGCGCCAATCTTTGTGAGGTGGGTACAGCAGAAATTTCCCAACATTGATCATGTTTGGATGCTGAAATTTGCCCGCCCCTTCACGGCGCGGACTGTCTTCGGAGCTGTAGGTGTAGGTGTTCTCGCTACGACTGCACTTTTGCTTTTCATGGTGCTGGTACAAGAAGAACCCTATTCAGTGTCACGTCATGCGTTGCTCACTTCGTTTTCTGTTGGGGCTGTTTTGGCTCTTCATTGGGGAGGAAACTGGGCAGCACGGAAGATGGCGACAGCGCACGGTCGGGAGCTGATGATGCAGGTGCTGCCGAAAGGTCGATACGTAGATCCAGAAATGCATACGCGTATCAAGCGAGTGTCACATTGGTTTGAACCGGTGGGGCAGTTTGTCTCAGACGTACCGAGCATGTCTGGGATTTTGATTGGGGTGCTTTCTCCAGTTGAACCAAAGCTTTTCTTCGTCAGAGAGATTCAGAGACAGGCGGAGGGGAATGAATGAGATAGTGTTGACTGGCACCAGCGGTGCCAGTCTTTTCTTTTTTGATACTTCTGGTATAGTACCCCTCGTCAGGCTTAAGACAGCGGGTTGAAACGAGTCACGTTTCAGTAATGCGCTACAGCGTAGCGCGCCAGCCGAGGTCCACTTTCACTATTTGAATGTTGGGGTCGAACTGCCTCCGTCACACCCGTGACGTGTGGCCTGATACTTATTTACAGCGTAATCCCATCTATTGTGGCAATTACAAAAGCAAAGAAGGAGGTTATCCTCGCTAAGCTCAATGAGGTTAAGGCATCAGCCGACTCAATTGTGTTCGTTAATTTCAAGGGCATGACGGTGGCAAACACCACTGCAATGCGCCGGAAGATGCGTGAAGAAGGAGTCGGTTACTTCGTAGCCAAGAAGACTCTTTTGGAACGAGTTTTTGGTTCTGCCTTTGAAGGTACGATGCCAGAGCTCCCAGGTGAAATTGCGATCGCGTACAGTACCGATCCAATGGCGCCAGCTCAAAACGTTAAAGAGTTTGCTACAAAGCACAAGGAAAGTATTGCCATTGCTGGCGGTATCTTCCAGGGAGTATACAAGGACAAAGCTGAGATGATCGAAATTGCATCTATCCCAGCCCTCCCAGTACTCCGCGGCATGTTTGCACAGCTCATTAACTCACCACGTCAGCGATTCGCTGTCGTTCTCAGTAAGGTGGCTGAAAAGCAATAAAAATTGCTTTTCAGGAGGTTGTCGATATTTTGAGGTGACGAAAAATATCATACAACCTGAACAGTGCCTGTAAGGCAGAGACTAAGTAGTTTCGAAAAAATTATTGAAATTTATTGTCGCGCAGCAGTTCTAGAGTAGGTACGTCCAAAAAATCATTAAGAATAGATTTTTTGTACGGCCTAATTTTTCTAGAAATGCTTCGCATTTAAGAAAAATTGGCATGACTAACGATCAAATCATCGAAGCCGTAGAAAAGATGACTGTTCTCGAGCTCAATACGCTCGTAAAGACGATTGAAGAGAAGTGGGGCGTTTCTGCAGCTGCAGTAGCAGTAGCAGCCGGTCCAGCAGCAGACGCTGGTGACGTACAGAGTGAATTCACTGTAGTACTCGCAGACGGCGGTGCAGCTAAGATTGCTGTTATCAAGGTTGTTAAGGAAGTTCTCGGCCTTGGTCTCAAGGAAGCAAAGGACCTCGTTGATAACTCACCTTCAGAAGTGAAGGCAGGTATGAAGAAGGAAGACGCTGAAGCTCTCAAGGCAAAGCTTGAGGAGGCTGGTGCGAAAGTTGAGCTTAAATAAGTTCGATTTTAGATGTACAGGAAAGCCTGGTAACCACCCCGGGCTTTTCTTGTATTTGAGAGCTCAACATTCGCACCAGAGCCGGAAGCCCGCGTCTGGGAGACGAGGTAGGGCTGAGGCGGGGTCGACAGCACTTACTAAAATTGGAACGAAGTGAACAATTTTAGTTAGTGACTGGTGACGGTGCTAAGGTTGAACTTAAGTAAATTTCTTAGCAAAAAACAAAAAGCCCCCATCTGGGGCTTTTTGTTTTGGACGTGCCCTAGGGCAGACGGTAGGTGGTGGAGAGGGTAGCTACCCAGAACACTAGCAACAGAGCCTGTAAAGACTGTGGGTAACCAGTTTGGTGCTAAAATGCATGGACAAAATTCTGGTATGGCTGACCCACTGTCAATTCTGTTTGGAAGCGCGGCACGAGTAAAACTCCTTCGCTTTTTTCTATTCAATCCGTCAAAAGATTTCACGTTTGACGAAATCAGTCGTCGCGCTCGTTTAGTTCGTCGTACCGCACGTACCGAGATGAACGCACTTGAACGTGCTGAAGTGATTAAGAAGAAGCAAATCCTTATCACGAAAGAGGGAAGTACAAAGAAAACGAAGGCGGTTGGCTACGCGGTCAATAAAGAGTTTCCTGAGCTCCAGGCCCTCCAGACATTTCTCTTTGAGACAGCACCGATTAACGGCAAGACAGTTTTGAACCAGTTGCGTAAAGCCGGTACGCTCGATTTTGTCTGCATCACCGGTATCTTCATGCGCAACTTTGAGCAGCGTATCGACATCATGATTGCCATGAAAAAACTGCCGGTTAATAAGGTAGAAAACGCTATCCGCGCGCTCGAAGCCGAGCTCGGGATTGAGATTCGCTTTGCTGCTTTTTCTTCGGATGATCTCAAGTATCGAGTCGGTATGTACGATAAGCTAATGCGTGATGTGTTTGACTACCCAACCGATATTTTGGTGGATAAGCTCAACCTGACCGATGAGCTACGACGGTCATAAAAAAGCAGGAGGCAATGCCTCCTGCTTTTTTTGTTGCAGCTTCGTGCCGTACCGCTACAGACTGCTTGGTACACACGAGTATGCGTGTACACAGAGCGTGCGCGACGCTCTGTACAAGTGCGTATTGCACTGTTCCAATCGAGTGTACCTGCACCCCAAGCAACCCGAGCCACGCATGGTTGTTGCGCGTGTGACTGGTGGCCGGATACTGCCAATCCATGGGGTAGCATAATGCTCAAATGGGACGATTTAGTTGTTGGGGTACGGGGCGGAAAGCTGCGCTTTCCGCCCCCAATTCGTCTTGGGGATAAAACTGGGGACAGAACCTTCATAAGAAGTAAGGAATATCCAGAATAAGCGCTTGACTTTATTTTTCTATCGTATAAGATATCCGGCACGTGTTTAGAGTTTTAGAGAAAAACACACCAGTGCGTATCGCCTTCTAGATTTCTAGAATGCCATGCGCACCAACGGAGGTTTCAATCAAAAATTCACGAGAACATGCGATTTTTGAAAATTGCATAACTACTAAAATCCTAGTGTGTTCGACGCACATCTAGGTATGTTTTCAATGTAAGTTGAAAACATCAGGTAGTTTGCTGGGTAAAGACAATACACAATACGTGGGTCTTTTCGTCCCCAGCAAACAAAAACATACCGAGTTGCAAAAAGTTAGTATTTATTCTTTTTGCAACAAACGTTGAAATGTAGATTTCAACAACACTCAAATAAATTGTACAGCGGTGTACAGCATTCCCTACAGGAATGTAAGGGTGTATGGTGGATGCCTAGGCTAGAAAAAGCGATGAAGGACGTCAAATGGCTGCGATAAGCTTCGGGGAGGTGCCAATTAACCTTCGATCCGGAGATTTCCGAATGGGGAAACCCCACTGTTTTTCGGCAGTGACGTGCGTATGCACGAGCGCACCTTGGGAAGTGAAACATCTCAGTACCAAGAGGAAAAGAAAGCAATAAACGGAACTTTCTTTCTGGTCTACACTACTCGTAGCAATACGAGTGCCATTGTGATCAGGAAGAAGGTTCTTGCGATTCCCTGAATAGCGGCGAGCGAAACGGGATGAGCCCAAACCGTACGTGTTTACATGTACGGGGTTGTAGGATGGAGTCTGCATTTAGTTGCAGAGAGTTACAAAACGTAAAGATAGCAAAATTGTCTGGGAAGACAGACCCTAGAAGGTAATAGTCCTGTATGCGAAATTTTTACGACTCTCCTGACTTTATTCCTGAGTAGTTCGAGACATGAATAGCTCGAATGAATCTACCGGCACTAACCGGTAAGGCTAAATATTTTTCTAGACCGATAGTGAACTAGTACCGTGAGGGAAAGGTGAAAAGAACCCCGGAGAGGGGAGTGAAATAGATCTGAAACCATACATCTACAAGGAGTCGGAGGCCTGCGGGCCGACGGCGTGCCTATTGAAGAATGAGCCGGCGAGTGTATCTTTGTCCTTCGTCTAAGTGGTAACCCCACGTAGGCATAGTGAAAGCGAGCGTGAATAGCGCGAATTATAAGGGCCAGGATACGACCCGAAGCGGGATGAGCTTGCCATGAGCAGGGTGAAGCGGGGGTAAAACCACGTGGAGGCCCGAACCGGTTGGTCGTTCAAAGCCATCGGATGACTTGTGGTAAGGAGTGAAAAGCTTATCGAATTCCGTAATAGCTGGTTCTCTCCGAAACAGCTTTTGGGTTGGCGTCGCGTGATCCCTCTGGGGGTAGAGCACTGGAAGGAGCAAACAGGGAGAAATCTCGTTGTTCCTATCAAACTCCGAATACCAGCAGGTTACAGCGCGGCAGTTAGACTATGGGGGCGAAGCTCCATTGGTCGAAAGGGAAACAGCCCAGATCGCCGATTAAGGTCCCTAAATATATGCTCAGTGCAACTTGAGGAGGTGAGGATTCATTAACAATCAGGATGTTGGCTTAGAAGCAGCCATCATTTAAAGAAAGCGTAACAGCTCACTGATCGAGAGTCCTTGCGCCGAAAATGATCGGGGCTCAAGCATATTACCGAAATCGCGGATTCGTACACTTCATTGAGGAAGTAACAACAAGAGAAGAAGTCGATGTTTGAAACAACTTGGCAGGCTTGGAAGCCTACCGTTGTCTGTTTGATCTTCGCAGCCATCATTTTTCTGGCAACGGTGCAGAAAGCTACTGTGTCAGAAATTGGCAACATAATCATGATGGCCATAGCAGCAGCTCTGCTTCTGATGGCTATCAAATTTGTGCCATGGAAAAAGAAATAACCTGAACGAGGCTCCGGCCTTACGTTCGGGTCCTCAATGAAGTGTACGAGTGGTAGGAGAGCGTCCTGTTCTGCAATGAAGCCAAGGGGGAACCCGCGGTGGAGCGTACAGGAGTGAGAATGCCGGCACAAGTAACCGCAAGACGGGTGAGAACCCCGTCCGCCGAAATACCGAGGTTTCCGGAGCGATGGTGATCAGCTCCGGGTTAGTCGGTCCTAAGCCGATCCCGAACGGGGGAGGCGATGGAGAGCAGGTTAATATTCCTGCACACCGGCACGTTGCGATGGAGGGACGGAGGGTTGTACCTAACGCGACTTATTGGATTGTCGTAGGAGGTTCGAGGAGGTCAGGTAGGCAAATCCGCCTGGCAATACTCCGAGTTCAGTCTAAAGGTGAGGCTTCGGCCGATCCGATGTTAGGGAGCACGCTTCCAAGAAAAACTTCTAAGCATAAACGTGATGGTACCGTACCGCAAACCGACACAGGTGGTAGGGTCGAGAAGACCAAGGCGAACGAGTGAGAGGTCCTTAAGGAACTCGGCAAAAAAGCGGCCGTAACTTCGGGATAAGGCCTGCCCTCATAGAAATATGTGGGGCCGCAGCGAAAGATTTCCTGGCAACTGTTTAACAAAAACACAGCTCCCTGCGAACACGTAAGTGGATGTATAGGGGGTGACGCCTGACCAATGCCGGAAGGTTAAATACGGGGGGTGTAGTGGTCTTCGGATTGCTATGCTGGACTGTATAAGCCCCGGTCAATGTCAGCGATAACTATAATCGTTCTAAGGTCGAGCGCGTTTCTCTTTGAGAAGTTCGCTCGACGGACTAGAACGATTATGGAACGTCCGGTAACGGATTTTCCTTGTTACAACAGCCGAGCCATAGTTACCTTCTTTACCGTAATGTAAAGATAGTCCAAATTGTAACCAACTAGAGACCAAACGTTACAGACCCGACTCACAGCAATGTGAAGGGTCAAGCTAGAGTCCTATTGTGCAAGCGAATAGGGGATATAGAGCGTATTTCCTTGTCGGGTAAGTTCCGACGTGCACGAATGGCGTAATGACTGGGAAACTGTCTCAAGGACCTGCTCGGTGAAAATACAATCGCGGTAAAGATGCCGCGTACCTGCAGTTAGACGAAAAGACCCCAGGAGCTTTACTGTAGCTTCGTATTGGGGCTGTTCGATTGATGCGTAGCATAGGAGGGAGACTTTGAAGCCATTCTCTTGGGAATGGTGGAGTCGCCAGTGAAATACCTCTCTTCATTTGGGCAGTTTCTAACCTGATGGGTAAAACCTATTAGGGACAGTGCGTGGTAGGCAGTTTTAGTGGGGCGCTACCCTCCCAAAGAATAACGGAGGGGTCTCAAGGTCAACTAGGCGCGAATGGAAACCGTGCCGATAGTGCAATGGCAAAAGTTGGCTTGACTGTAAGGCGTAAGTGCCAAGCAGACACGAAAGTGGAGCATAGTGAACCGATGGATCGCGTTAGATGCGTCCGGAGATTACCTGATAAAAGTTACCCTGGGGATAACAGGCTAGTTGTACCCAAGCGTCCATAGCGACGGTACAGTTCGGCACCTTAACTTATGTAATAAGTTGCTAGGTTCATTCGTGAACCTACAATAGAACATACATCGGGGTGCCTATGGTGGCAACACCATATAAAAATAAATTGGCTATATGCTGGAACTCTCAAGTTTAAGCTACTAAAAGCAAACGTGACCCAAACAGTGACGCGAAAGCGTGAGCTGCAGAGGTTCTAAAAATACGTTTGTTCGAGACAATCAGCAGGGAAGACTTCTACGTCAGCAATGATATGAAGAACCCTCAGAGACTACACGCCAATCTCCATCTTAGTGAAATACTATGATAGATGGATGAAGATATAGTCCGATCCTCGCTGAGAAGCGAGAACCCGCACCGACAGCGATGTCGGCTCGGCTTATCCTGGGGCTGGAGCAGGTCCCAAGGGTTTGGCTGTTCGCCAATTAAAAAGTCACGCGAGCTGGGTTTAGACCGTCGTGAGACAGGTTGGTCTCCTATCTACTGCAGGCGTCGATTATTGAGGAGAGTTGTCCTTAGTACGAGAGGACCGGGATGAACGAACCTCTGGTCTGTCGGCTGTCACGCCAGTGGCACTGCCGAGTAGCTATGTTCGGAATGGATAACCGCTGAAAGCATCTAAGTGGGAAGCCAACTCCAAGATCAGTAATCATTAAGTCCCCTGAGAGATTATCAGGTTGATAGGCACTAAGTGGAAGTACAGCAATGTATGGAGCTGAGGTGTACTAATCGGGCGTAATTCTTGTAGGGAATGCTGTACGTGGCTGTAAGTCACGACATCGTTCCCAAAACAATGTTGTACATCTATACAATTTAGATGAGTGTGAGGTATGTTTACCTGTAGTAGTTATGCAATCGATTAAATATCGTGAAATGGTTACGATTGAAACGGCCCCCCCCAAGGCAGCCTACGTTTCATCGTGATCAGCGGGACGGTGGTGTAAAAGCTGCCGTTCCGACCATTTCACGATATTTAATCGCATAAAAACACTCAATGTTCAGTATGAATGTTGTATGTTGGTGCTTATAGCGAGAGGGGTACACCCGTTCTCATTCCGAACACGGAAGTTAAGCTTCTTTGCACCGATGGTACTCCGCAAGGGGGAGAGTAGGTCAGCGCCAACATACAGTATTGATAACCATTGAGTGTTTTTTCGTATCTGTCGCTTGAATAGAGTTTGGTAACGGTTGGGAAGTGACACTGACCTCCCCCCCCTACGGGTGAAAGTCAGTTTCTTACAGAAACGGTACACCTTGTCGGTATTTCTTTTCGTCACCTCAAGAAATACCAGGCAAGGTCTTGCGATGCTCCAGGTATTCGCTTCTCACCAACATACAGTATTGATAACCATTGAGTGTTTTTTGTGTCTGCCGTTTGAAAAGGGTTTGGTATACTATAGCTATGTCAACAAAATCACTCTATATAGTCATTGGAGGGTTACTACTCATCATTGGGTACCTATTATTTATGCCGACGACGCCGCAAGTAGTTGCGCCGGAAGTGGTGCCCGAGGTACCGGCAGCCGAAGAAGTGGTACCCGAGGCGGTGCCAGAGCCTGTAGCCGCTCCTGTAGCGGAAGACGTCGTCACTATAGAAGGATTGTTTCTAAGTTTAGCTGAAGAAAAAACCGATTTTCAGAAGTCTTTTTACTACCTCCTCCTCGATGATGGAACCGAAGTGGTTCGTATCGATCTCCGTCCGCTGTTGGGGTATCAGCTTCAGGATCCCACTGGCAAGCTTGGGGTAGATCGTGGGCAACAGGTCGTAATTACCGGGGCAATGGATGAAACTGGTTTTGTTATCGCAAGTATCAAGCCGGCGCAGTAGTCTCATTCCCCGCAGGTTCATGTGGAGAAGCACTCCTATCTGCTAGAATAAGTGCATGGGACTCTATCGGCCGTGGGCTTTTTGGCGACAGGTGCAGTACGGCACTGGTTTTGGTATGTTTTGGGTACTCATTTTTACGGGTATCTATTTTGGATATTTTTATAACGAACCTACGTGTTTTGATGGGCGACAGAATGGTGCTGAGCGGGGCACTGACTGTGGCGGATCCTGTACCCGTATTTGCGCGTTTGAGGTAACCAAGCCAACGGTAAAGTGGGCACGAAGTTTTGAGGTAACAGAAGGGCAGTACAATGCTGTGGCGTACGTTGAAAACCGCAACCAGTTTGCTGCATCGCCTGAAGTGCCGTATACCCTGCAGCTGTTTGATGCAAAGGGCCTCATTGCTGAGCGGACAGGTGTGACTATTCTGCCACCTGACAGTGTGTACCCAATCTTTGAGGCCCGTATTGCTACCGATGGACGTGTGCCAACGCAGACAATCTTAGAGCTCGGTGAAGCAACAATGTGGGTCCCAGCTTCAGCCGGTCGCGAGCAGTTTACGGTGAATAGTCGCACCCTTACCGGGTCTGATGCAAAGCCGCGACTCCAGGCATCGCTGACAAACAATGACTTGGTTGAGGCGCAAAATGTAGAAGTAGTCGCCACTATTTTTGACGCCCGGGGTAATGCACTTACAGCGTCGCGCACGTTTATTGATCGCTTCCCAGCTCGGGGAACAGAAACTGCCATCTTTACCTGGCCTGAACCAATCGCGAAAACCGTCCGTAGCTGTGAGGTGCCAACCGACTTGGCGATGGCAATCGACCTCTCAGGGAGTATGAACAACGACAATGCTAACCCGCCGCAACCCGTAACCTCAGTCCTTAAGGCTGCTGAAGGATTTGCGTCACGGCTGCGCAGCAACGACCAGGCGGCACTGGTTACCTTTGCTACCGATGCAGTCGTTAACAAAACCTTAACCGGAGATGTTGCTGGTGTGGCTAAAGCTATTGCAGCTCTCACCATTGACCCCGAAGAAGAGCAGGGAAGTACCAATACCGGCGATGCGATTCTCCGTGCGGGAGAAGAGCTCAACTCAGCTCGCCATAGTGAAGAGGCGCGTAAAGTGTTGGTGCTGCTGACTGACGGTTTGGCGACCGCTCCCGATGAAGAGCCGGAAGCGTACGCGCTCAAGGCCGCTGAAAGCGTTAAGGCTACCGGAGTAAACATCTTCAGTATTGGCCTCGGCGCCAATGTAAACATGGAATTTGTCCGCCAGGTAGCGAGTAGTGAAGACCAAGCGTACGCTGCGGTTTCAACAGGTCAGATTGATAGTATCTACAAGAGCATTACTGCGGCACTTTGTGAGGATGGGGCGGCGGTTATCGAAATTATCCCCAAAACTACCGCTAGTTTCCAGGCGTTGCAGTAGGCAGCCTGGGTGTGTTGCTGCATTTGGACAGTTTTGCCGCGCCTGCGTATACTAGGCTCTACCTATGCGCACGCTCCGCTCACTTTTTTCAGGTATCGATATTTACCTCCTCGGTGCCGCCCTCATTTTGACGGGGATGGGCCTAGTAACAATGTACTCGTTTGAGGGAGATAACTTCTTTTTTGAGCGGCAGCTCATTTGGATTGGTACGGCTATTTCCTTGATGTTTTTGGCGATGTTGCCCGATTACCGCTTCTTGCGGGTAGGGAATGCGACATTTCTCATATACCTATTTTTTGTTTTTCTACTTATCTTGGTTCTCTTTATTGGAGAAATCACCCTTGGGGCGCAAAGTCGTTTCAACTTTGGTTTTTTTAGTCTCCAGCCGTCTGATCCGGCAAAGCTCGTATTGATTGCGGTCTTGGCCAAATACTTTAGTAAACGACACGAGCTCATTGGAGATTTTAGGCACATTATTATCTCTGGCTTCTACGCCTTTATTTTCTTTGGTTTGGTGTTTATTCAGCCAGACTTCGGAACTGCGGTTATTCTGTTCTTCGTGTGGTTCGGTATGATCTTAGTGGCAGGCATCAAGCTTCGCCACCTCGTAACAGTGTTCCTGCTCGGGACACTTACCTTTGGCGGTATGTGGCAGTTTGTTTTCATGGACTACCAAAAGGAACGTATTGCAACGTTCTTAGATCCTCTTGCAGATATCCAGGGGGCCGGCTATAACGCGTACCAGTCAACGGTAGCGGTCGGTTCTGGGCAATTTATCGGGAAGGGGATTGGGTATGGTACGCAGAGCAAGCTGCAGTTTTTGCCTGAGTATGAGACCGACTTTATCTTTGCCGCCTACGCCGAGGAGTGGGGCCTCGTTGGCGTGCTGCTGCTCTTTATTTTGTTTGGCGTCGTTATTGGAAGGCTTCTCTGGCACGCTATACGCGCCGCCACGAACTTTGAACGCCTCTTTGCGACAGGAGTAGCCATTCTCTTCGTAAGTCACTTTTTCGTCCATATTGGGATGAATATTGGGGTGTTACCGGTGACGGGAACAACCGTACCATTCCTCTCGTACGGTGGTACCCACCTCATGACCGAGTTTATCGGTATTGCTATCGTAATGGCCATGAGCCGCTACGCCACCCCCCGCTACCAAACAACGCAGCTGACGATTGTAGAAGAGGAATGAGCAAACGAGCGCGTAAAAAGTGATTCCCATCACTTTTATACCTATTGCGAATTTCGTTCC
>JACCDM010326905.1_pt1 | contig 12018 bp, 10 predicted proteins | sample 7445851 | NCBI WGS metagenome assembly JACCDM01 (sample SAMN15323438, study PRJNA562643) | freshwater metagenome | isolation source: river surface water | place: USA:Blue River Watershed | collected 2017-08-16
CACGCCGCCAGCGTTCGTCCTGAGCCAGGATCAAACTCTCCATAGAAAGTTTTGTTCATGGCTTACGAGACAAACAAACTGTCGTTTATTTTGTCTTTACCAAAGGAAATCAACGAGTATTTCCAGAACGTATAAATAGTGAAATTTACAGTATCTGGTACATACTTCATTGAAGTATTTATTTGAGAAGGCGCTTGATTGTTTGCACAAAAAAGTAAGCCTTCTCGGCATTGACTTATGGCACGCTGTTGAGTTCTCAAGGTACGGATGCGCACTGCAATTTGGAATCTCTTCCATTTTTCAGGGCAGACCACCAAATCTAGTCCATGGCTACGCGCACGGTCAAACCGGCTTGTACAGGCCTAGATCGGGAAGTTGTGCTGTACGGCCTCGCAAAAGTCCGTTCCACAGCAAGGAGCGCAACTATAGGGGCTGGGGTCAAGGGGGTCAAATCGGGTCCGCTCCCCCTTGGCCAAAAGCCATCTTTCACGGAGAAATAGCAAAAATCCCCACATTTATGCGTAAAAAGTGAGGATTTTGGCAGATATGCAGGATTCTAAATCAGCTCTACAGCGGCTAGGTCGCGCTTGCCCTTCCTTAAAACCGCATATTTTCCGCATAAAAAGTGGCTTTTTTCGAGACGAAAATCCTCGCCTGAAATCTTCTCATTATTGAGATATGCGCCACCTTCTTTGACGATGCGTCGGGCGGCAGATTTGGATTCAACAACGCCTGTCGCAGCTAAGAGATCTACCCAAGTAGGAATTTCTTCTCCACTCCTTACTTGCGTACGTGGAAGTTCTGCAAGAGCGGCAGAGAGCGTTGCTTCATCTAGCTCAGTGATATCCCCTTGGCCAAAAAGAGCGCGCGCTGCAGCTTCAACCCTTTGGCAAATTTCAGGGCTGTGAACAAGTGAGGTTAATTCACGAGCAAGTTCGCGATGTGCTTCACGTGCTCCGGGGTTTTCGTTATGAGATTTTTCTAAAGCCTCAATCTCTTCACGTGATTTGAATGAGAAGACCTTGAGGAACTTGATGACATCCTTATCATCGGAATTCAACCAATATTGGAAGAATGCATACGGAGATGTCATCTCTGGATCAATCCAGACCGCACCTCCTGCCGTCTTGCCAAATTTAGAACCGTCTGCCTTCGTTAGAAGTGGAACAGTAAGTGCATGCGCTGATCCACCTTCTGCGCGACGGATAAGATCAAGACCAGCTGTGATATTTCCCCACTGATCAGACCCGCCGATTTGAAGTGTGCAGTTATATTTGCGATAGAGCTCGAGATAATCCATCGATTGCAAAACTTGATACGAAAACTCAGTGTATGAGATTCCATCTTTTTCAAGACGAGCAGAGACTGCATCCTTGCTGAGCATCTGATTGACGCTGAAGTGCTTTCCGATATCACGCAAGAACTCGATTGCAGACATCGGAGCTGTCCAATCAAGGTTGTTCACCATCCTTGCTGGATTCTGCTTAGTTTCGAAATCCATAAACTTCGATAGCTGGGCAGTCATTCGCTTTACCCACTGTTCAACAACCTCAGTTGTATTTAGGCTGCGCTCTTCATTCTTTCCGCTGGGATCTCCGACAAGGCCAGTCGCTCCCCCAATCAATGGCAGCGTGTGATGTCCTGCCAACTGAAAACGGCGCAGAACAAGGAGAACTACTAGGTTACCCACGTGGATACTCGGTGCAGTTGGATCGGTGCCAAGATAGAGCGTGATTGGCTTCTTCAGCGCTTCACGTAGCTCTTGCTCATCAGTCGTCTGCGAGATTAGCCCACGCCATTTAAGGTCATCGATTAGATCTGTCATCTCGTATTTCACGCACCCATCATCTCTGAAAAAGCTTTGGCCTTGTCGGTGAATTCCTTCGAGTAGGCCGCGGTAATTGCTGTCGCCTCATTAATTTGTGCTTTAAAGGAAGAAGGAGAAGTTCCGCCCACTGTTGTACGTGATTCCAAAGCACCATGGACAGTGAGTACATCACGCACGTCGCCCTTAAGTGAGGGATGAATACTTGCAAACTCTTCATCTGTGAGTTGGTGCAGTTGCCGGCCTGATTGCTCACAGAGAGCAACGCACTTACCTGCGGCTTCATGAGCAGCCGCAAATGGAATCTTTGCCCGAACTAAGTAATCCGCAATCTCGGTAGCAAGTGAGAAGCCAAGGGGCGCAGCTAGCGCCATCTTTTCGCGATCAAAATCAGTTGTAGCAACCATTCCCGTTACTGCGGGAAGAACTAGAAGAACTGTATCGATGGAATCAAAGAGTGGCTCTTTATCTTCTTGTAGATCGCGGTTATAGGCAAAAGGTAGCCCTTTAAGCATTGTGAGAACACTGGTGAGATTTCCAACCAGTCGTCCTGCTTTACCGCGAGCCAGCTCTGCCATATCTGGATTCTTTTTCTGCGGCATGATCGATGAACCGGTCGAATACGCATCTGCAACCTTCGCCCATCCAAATTCAGTCGTTGCCCAAATACACCACTCTTCTCCGATACGAGATAGATGGATGCCGACCATGGAGAGAATAAAGAGCGCTTCTGCTACAAAGTCGCGATCTGAAACACCATCGATGGAGTTTGCTGCACTAGAAGTAAATCCAAGATTCTTTGCAGTTACCTCTGGTGAAAGCGGTAGAGATGAACCAGCAAGCGCTCCTGAACCCAATGGGCTAACCGATGCGCGATTGAGCCAATCGTGGATACGATCGAGGTCGCGTGAAAAACCTTGTACATGTTTAGCTAATTCGTGACCGAAGAGAACGGGTTGGGCATGCTGCAGATGGGTGAAGCCCGGAGCTGGAGCATCACCATATTCAGTAGCCTTTGCAATCAGCGCCTGCTGCAGGGCCAGAATTTGTTGAGCAACTTCGATCATATGGTCTATCGCATATAGACGAAGATCAGTCGCCACTTGATCATTGCGGGAACGACCGGCGCGAAGAGAGCCCCCGATTGCACCCAATTTTTCGGTGAGCCCACGTTCAAGAGCGCTATGCACATCCTCATCCGATTCGATTGCGACAAACTTTCCAGAAGCAACCTCTGTGATGAGCTCCTTAAGAGCGCCTCGAATTTCTTCGGATACAGAATCTGCAAGTAATCCACTTGATTGCAAGACGGCTAGATGGGCGAGCGAGGAGCGCAAGTCATACGGAGCTAAGCGCCAATCAAAATGCACGCTACGCGAGAGTGCAAAAACTGCGTCAGCTGGTGCTTGCGAGAATCTTCCACCCCAGAGCGCCATTACTTACTTCCTCTTCTCTTAATCCCGCCGTAAGCGAGCAATTCTTTCGCGAGTTGGGCTCCACCGCTGGCTTTTCTCGATACAACAAGAACCGTGTCGTCACCGGCGATGGTGCCGATGATCTCGGATATTCCTGAATGATCTAACGAGCTTGCAAGCAATTGAGCTCCCCCAGGCGGCGTGCGCACAACGGCGAGATTGCCGCTGGCTTCTACTGAGATGATCAAATCTGATGGCACTGGCATGGTTCGAGAAATTGACTCTTCATCGCTATCTGAAATCTTGTAGACCGATTCGCCCGATTGAGAACGGCCACGGACAGCGCCGATTTCCTCAAGATCGCGACTGGCTGTTGCTTGTGTAACCACAAATCCTGCCTTCTTCAATTGCTTAACGAGATCCGATTGTGAATGAATCAATCCAGCCTTAATCAGTGAAATCGCCTTTGCGCGGCGAGCAGTAACGCTAGACATGAGTTGCCTCCTGGAGTGCTTTGCTAAAAATCCCCACAAACTTCTGGGCTTGCTTCATCGAAACATTGAGAGCTGGAGCTAATCGAATGGTGGAATCACCAGGTGCGTTGATGAGGGCTCCAAACTCTTGGCACTTCTTCACTACCAGTTTGGCTACCGGTTTTTCTAGAGTCAGACCGAGAAGCAGGCCTGCGCCACGAACTTCTGTTACTCCAGGAACGAGAGCAAGCTCTGCGAGTAGAAAGCCGCCTACTTCATCTACATTCTGGAAAGTCTTCTCCTTCTCAATGGAGGAGATGACGGCCAGCGCCGCGGCTGTTGCTACTGGATTGCCTCCAAAAGTTGAGCCATGGTCACCTGCTGCAAATAGCTTCGACGCAGAACCGAGGGCAACCATTGCGCCAAGCGGAAGTCCGCCACCAAGCCCTTTTGCAAGTGTGATGACATCTGGTTTGATGCCCGAATATTCATAGCCAAACCAATCACCTGTACGACCCATGCCAGTTTGCACGCAATCAAAAACTAGAAGTACACCATTCTCATCACAGTATTGACGAAGATTCTTAAGGTAATCAGATGGAGGAACAATCACTCCTGCTTCTCCCATAATTGGTTCAACAATTACCATGGCTGTCTTCTTATTGACTGCGCGCTTCATTGCAGCGGAATCACCAAATGGAACGTGTTTGATTCCCTTAATCAGAGGCTTGAATGGGTTTCTCTTTGACGGCTGACCTGTAAGAGAGAGTGCTCCCATCGTGCGCCCGTGGAACGCCTCTTGCGTTGCCACAACTCTATATTTCCCCGTCTTGCGGGATAGTTTGAGCGCAGCTTCATTAGCTTCAGCGCCTGAATTACAGAAGAAGATACGTGCACTCTTATCGTCGGTCATTTTCTGTAACTTTTCAGCCAGCTCTAACACATTTGGATGGGCGTAGAAATTACTGACATGGCCCAGCGTTGAAATCTGCTTACTTACCGCTTTAACAATTGCGGGATGGGCATGTCCCAACACATTGGTAGCGATTCCAGCTAGGAAATCGAGATAGGTGTTTCCACTAGCGTCCTTAACAACCGATCCTTTGCCTGAGACAAGTTCGATAGTTGGAGTGCCGTAGTTATCTTGAATAGCTCTCTGCCAACGCTTCATGCGACCACCAATGTTCCGCCCACACCTAAGAGGGCGCCCTTAAGAGCCGATGGATTTGTTCCATCGATAATTCGTATCGCCTTTGCACCTGCTGCAATCGCTTCGAGACAGGCTTGTACTTTAGGTGCCATCCCCTCAGCGAAGCTGGCTTTGAGAGAGTCGAGCTCTTGGGCAGAGATTGATTCAATCAGTGAACCTCTGTCAGGCCAATTCCTATAGATTCCTTCTACATCAGTCATGATGATGAGCGATTGTGCATCGAGCGCTCCGGCTATTGCTGCTGCTGCCAAATCCGCATTGACATTAAAGCCACGTGCGCCATCTTCACTTTTCGCTATTGGCGAGATAACTGGAACCTTTCCTGCAGCAACAAGCTCACTTACTGCTTCAGGATTCACTGAAGAAATCACTCCCACCAGGCCGAGATCAGCGGGGGTCCCGTCGACCAAAGTGGTGAGAGCCTCAGCTACAAGCGTTCCCGAAGTTCTTCCCGAGATAGCAACAGCGTTCACTCCATGATCATTGAGTGAACGAGCCACTGATGGGCCTACCTCATTTGTTAACACTCTCTCAACGACATCAAAAGTTTCAGGGGTTGTGACTCTAAATCCACCGACAAAAGATGTCTCGATACCCGCGGCTTTCAGCGCCGCACTGATCTGAGGGCCACCACCGTGAACAATTACTGGGCTGACACCTGTTGCAATAGCCTCCGAGATAGCCTGAGCAAAAGCTCCGTGTTCATCAGTCATAGCGTGGCCACCGAACTTAATTACAATCATGTCGAGTATGCCGAATTCTCATGTACATAATCGTGAGATAAATCGTTGGTCATGACTGTCGCTGCTGCACTGCCCATATTGAGGTTAACTTCAAGATTAACTAGGCGATTGGTGAATGAAACCAAGTTTTTATCTTCAAAAGGTGCTGAGTTTTTTGCGACGTGTATGCCATTGAGAATGACATCAATATTAAGAGCATCCATCTGCGCATCAGCAGTTCCCACTGCCGCCAATACTCGTCCCCAGTTGGGATCAGCGCCGAAGATGGCGCACTTCAGGAGATTGTTTCGCGCACAGGCACGTGCAACTTCCACCGCCTCTTGCTCTGTTGCAGCGCCCTTAACAGTAATTGATACGGTCTTAGTTGAGCCTTCTGCATCTGCGATGAGTTGAGCAGCAAGCGAACCACAGATTTCCATTAAGGCGCTCTCTAACTCAACATCTGAAAGTGAAATATCAGAAGCCCCGCTTCCCATAAGCAGAACAGTGTCATTAGTTGATGTGCAGCCATCTGAATCGATTCGGTTATAAGTGCGATCGGTGACACGCTCGAAGATCTCTTGCGCACCTTCCGGCAAAATTGCGTCAGTCATGATTACCGAGAGCATCGTTGCCAGAGCTGGAGCAAGCATCCCAGCTCCCTTTGCTATTCCAGCGAACTGAACACCTTTGATCGATGTTGTGGCTACTTTCGGCACGCTATCTGTTGTCATAATCGCGCGCGATACATCATCGAGTGAATCCATCTTGAGACGTAGCGCTATAGACTCTAATCCATTGAGAATCTTCGGCATAGGCAGACGTTCTCCTATAAGTCCGGTTGAACAGACCACCACTTCTCCTGAAGAAATTCCTAAGAGCTCTCCTACTTTCTCTGCTGTGTGGTGTGTGTCCGCGAAACCTTGTGGCCCTGTACAGGCATTTGCGCCACCAGAATTAAGGACGGCAGCTCGTACCAATTTCCCTTTTGTCACTTCGCGTGACCAGATTACTGGCGCTGCAACCACTTTATTGCTGGTGTAAACGGCAGCAGCGTCATAACGAGGACCAGTATTCTCAATAAGAGTGAGATCTAACGCTCCCGATGATTTCAATCCAGCAGCTACGGCGCCTCCACGGAAGCCTTTTGGTAGAGCGTTCATACGCCAAGCCCATCAAAGCTCAGTCCTGCTTCTTCATCTAAGCCGCACATGAGGTTTGCGTTCTGGATTGCTTGCGCAGCAGCTCCTTTTCCGAGGTTATCAATTGCTACAGAAACAACTAAACGGGAGGTGTGCGAGTCGACAGCAACCTGAATCTGCGCATGGTTGGAGCCAGTAAGTGCACTTGTCTTGGGCATAACTCCGATGGGAAGAACGGTCACAAATTGTGAGTCAGTAAAGTAATTTGAATAAAGCGTATGTACTTCTTCGGTAGAGGTAGCCTTCGTCAATTTTGCGGTAATTGTCGAGAGAATCCCCCGGGGCATTGGGGCAAGGATGGGCGTGAATGAGATCTTTGCGGCAGTTCCTGACAGCTTAGTAAGCGCCTGTTCAATCTCAGGAGTGTGCTGATGAACTCCTCCAAATTTGTAAGAAGTTAAGGATCCGGCAACCTCACTAGCAATGAGATTGATCTTGGCACTTCTTCCCGCACCTGTTGTTCCAGAGGCGGCAACCACTACAACATCCGATAAATCAGCAATCGAAGATGCAGGAGCAGCTCCCAGTGCAATAGATGTTGCATAGCAACCTGGATTGGCAACCTTTGTAGATTTTGAAATTAAAGTTTTGAAGGGCTCGATATCAGCAAGGCCATATGTCCAAGCTCCGGCGTAATCCCCGCCGTAATACTTACTCCACTGCTGCGCACTCTCTAATCGGAAATCTGCACCCAGATCAACAAGCTTTGCGCTCGTTGGTAGTGAAGCAATGACCTTTGCTGATTCTCCATGTGGGAGCGCCAAGAAGATGAGGTCACACGAAAGAAAGTCCGAAGGTGAAAAGGCGCTGAACTTCTTCCCGGCATAGCTCTGTAATTGCGGGTGCACCGAAGTGATCTGCTCCCCCGCATTTGTGTGGGCTGTGATGGCATCTACTTTGAATTGGGGATGAAATGCCAAAAGGCGCAGAAGTTCGCCCCCTGCATAACCGCTAGCTCCTACAACACCAATTTTCATGGTGCCAGAATAGCATAAATATGCATCGCTTTGCATATTTATGCAGTACGGAGAATAGCTCCTGTAGCTTTTGCCGCCTCAGCGACCGCGGCTTCCCGCATCCTTGTCACTTCTGCGCCAGTCAGAGTTCGATCTGGAGAACGGAATACGAGGGAGAAAGCTAACGAGATCTTGCCATCGCCTAGTTTGTCGTAGCGATCGAAGAGAGTAATGGACTCAAGTAGGTCGCCAGCGCCTTCGCGCAAGGCGGCTTCAACCTGAGAAGCAGTCACATCAGCGTCCACGATGAGCGCTACATCTTGAAGGGCAGCAGGCATAGTCCCCACAGTTGTGGGACGTACAAGTTCCGAATCTGGAAGCGCACTCAAACCAACTGCGAAAGCTACCGAGCGCTCCGGTAGCCCGTACTTAGCCACAATCCGAGGATGAAGTTCACCCGCATGAGCAACAGCCTTTCCATCAACTATCAATTCGGCGCAACGACCTGGATGCCAAGGCGCGAAGTCAGAACGCTTAATTGTCCATTCAAGGTTGCAGAGTTCGAGAATGTCTTGGGCAAATGCAATCGCATCCTGCCAGTTATAGGCACGAGCTTTTCCTTGCCAATCCTCGTTCTCGCTCTTTCCAACGAGGAGTCCTGCAACGTGATAAGCCTGAGGTGGAACACTTGCAAAGATTTCACTGATGATCTTCTGATCAGGGCGCTTTGACAAATTAGGAGATATAAAGGGCACTAGTTTCTGAGAACTACGGAAGATGGAGCCCATCTCAAAGATTGCGAAATCTTTTGCGCCACGGCTGATATTACGTTGGGCTACTTCAATCAGGCCAGGAACCAGATGCACTCGCATCAATGGGAACTCTTCTGACATTGGATTGGCGATGCGATAAGTGGCGGCTCGCTCTCCCACAAATCCCATGAAATCAATGGTCTCTTGATTGGTGAATGGGAAGGTTTGGACTTCAGCTAGTCCACGGCTTGCCAGCGCATGAGCGATAGCGCGACGGCGCTTTTGGGTCGAAGTAAGAGATGCATGCTTTGGGCGAGGTGGCAAGATCGATGGAATCTTGTCGTAACCGATCATGCGGGCTACTTCCTCAGCAAAATCTGCAGACGTTAGCAAGTCTGAGCGCCATGCTGGTGGATCTACTTCAAAAGTTTTCTCGTTCACATCGCAACCAATAGTGCGCAGAATTGCAGCAATCTCTTTCGGCGAAACCTCGACTCCAAGGATGCGAGCAATAAAGTCAGCATCGACTTTCACAATTGGAGCAAAACGCGGTTCTCCATCAACCACTGTTGCCACATGTTGCGCAGAACTATTCTCAGTCAGAAGCTGCACGAAGCGAGCAGATGCAAATTGAGCAAGAGAAGGGTCAACACCACGTTCTAGACGGCGTGAAGCCTCTGATGACAATTTGTGGCGACGTGAATTTTTGGCAACACATACGGGATCAAAACAGACCGCCTCAAGAGCTATCTCTGTTGTTGATTCAGAGATTTCAGATGAGGCGCCACCCATTGTTCCGGCCAACGCAAGTGGCTGTTCATCATCGCAGACCATGAGGTCGTCTGGATCCAATTGGCGTACTTGACCATCTAAAGTTGTGAAAGGTTGAGCTTTCCCAGCGCGTTTAATGGTGAGCCCGCCCTTGATCTTTGACTTATCAAAGGCGTGCAGTGGTTGACCAAGTTCAAGCATGACATAGTTGGTGACATCAACGACGAGTGAGATAGAGCGCATCCCCATCTTCTCGATACGACGTCTCATCCATAGTGGAGTCGTCGCTGATGAATCAAAGTTAGAGAGAGTGCGGAGATAAAAAACTGATGCTGTAGATGCATCAGCAATCTTTGCTGAAACTCCTTTACCTGTTTCCGCGAAGGAAAGTTCTCGAAGCGCATCGACAGGATCCTTAAATTGCAAACCTAGTGAACCAGCGACTTCCCGAGCGATACCGCGGATACTGAGCGCGTAGCCGCGATCAGGGTTTACGGCGATATCAAAGATGACATCGTTAATCATTAGTCCAGCGATTGCATCTTCGCCAATCTTTACTGAGCCTTCAGCGAAGGTCATAATGCCTGAATGATCGTCTCCTAGCCCAAGTTCGCGAGCTGAGCAGATCATTCCGTTTGAAGTCTTGCCGTAAGTTTCACGTGCGCCAATAGCGAAGTTACCCGGTAGGACCGCACCTGGGAGTGCGGCAACGATCGAGTCACCGACTACAAAGTTGGTTGCGCCACATATGACGTAGCGAGTCTCATTCTCGCCACAATCCAGTCCAACATATCGAACGGGCTTCTTAAATTCAGTGAGCTCTTCAATGCTCAGCACCTTAGCGAATACGAGAGGGCCAGTTAGATCAGCTCCCTGTGTGATGATTTCTTCGACTTCGAAGCCCACGCGAATTAGCGCATCAGAGATCTCTTCTGCAGTAATTGATGCAGGAATATCAACAAATTCTTGAATCCAAGATAAAGGAGCGCGCATTTAGAGTCCGACTCCAAACTGGCGAGTGAAACGAAGGTCGCCCTCAACGATGTCGTGCATATCGGTTATTCCATGACGAACCATCAATGTGCGCTCAAGACCCATACCAAAGGCAAAACCTGTGTAAACATCGTTATCTATTCCGCAGGTTGTAAGCACCTTGGGGTTAACCATTCCGCAGCCACCCCATTCAATCCAGCGACCATTGAAGAAGATATCTACTTCAGCGCTTGGCTCGGTAAATGGGAAGAATGATGGACGAAGGCGAGTAACAACATCAGGGCCGAACATGTGGCGGGCAAAATTATCGAGAGTGCCTTTAAGGTGGGCCATCGTAATTCCCTTATCGATGACGAGACCTTCAACCTGGTGGAATACGGGGCTATGCGTGGCATCTAGTTCATCAGCACGAAAAGTACGACCTGGGCAGATCATATAAATCGGAGGTTGTTGAGTAAGCATTGTGCGAATTTGAACTGGTGATGTTTGAGTGCGAAGTACGATCCCAGATTCAATAGGTTCGATAAAGAAAGTATCTTGCATTGTTCGCGCCGGGTGATCTGCCGGGATATTAAGGGCATCAAAGTTAAGCCAACCTGATTCAAGTTCTGGTCCTTCTTCAACTGAGAAACCTTGCTCGATAAAGAAATCTGATACTTCATTCTTGATAATTGTTATCGGATGCAGCCCACCACGGTGGCGTCTTTGTACCGGAAGCGTAATATCCACGACTTCTTCGAGAAGAACTTTCTCATCCCGTTCTGCTTCTAACTTCTCAGTTGCTAACGCTAGGGCCTTGGCGATCTCAGCCTTGGCATCTCCAATAAGTTTCCCAGCCGATGCCTTCTCTTCTGGCGAAAGTGAACCGAGGGCACGACTAGCCAATGAAACGGGAGCCTTATCTCCTGTATGCGCAAGACGGGCAACCTTAAGAGCCTCGAGGTCAGATGCGGCGGCAAAAGCCTTCTGAGCATCGCTTATCCACGATGCAATATCTGCCGGATTCATGGCGCTAATTCTAGCCCGCAACCTTTGTAGAAAGGGTGAACATTACGATAGAGGCGGCTGCCGATAAGTTGAGACTCTCAGCGCGACCTGCCATTGGAATCGTCACCTCAGTTACCGATTCACCCAACGCTACTGCATCTACTCCCCTAGCCTCATTGCCAAAGATTGCTATGCAATCACCTGAAATTGCGACATCGAGAATTGATGTTGTCGCATGTGAAGAGAGAAGCAATTTCTGAATATCCGGAAACTGATTAGTAATTGATGAGAAAGGTATACCTTCATATACAGGTACATTCCACAGCGACCCAGCTGTTGAACGAACGACCTTTGGTGAATACATGTCCACTGAATCCGGTGATGTTATTACTGCAGAGATACCCATCGCGTCGGCTGTGCGCAGAATAGTTCCAGCGTTACCCGGATCTTGAATTTCATGAAGATAGATGAAGCGAGAAGTGCCCGTCTCTTTAAGCTCTGAAATCTCCAACTCAGGTTTGTAGCAGAGCGAGATTAAACCTTGCGGCGATACGGTATCTGACATCGCCTTCATAACAGCTTCTGATACTTCAACTATTTCGACAGAGTTGAGATCTAGCTCTGAAATCTTTGAGAGTCCAGATTCAGTTGCGTAGAGAAGCTTTAACTCCGGTCCTTCGCTGGCGGCAAGTGCTTCACGTGCACACTGAAG
>JACCDM011730789.1_pt1 | contig 12017 bp, 15 predicted proteins | sample 7445851 | NCBI WGS metagenome assembly JACCDM01 (sample SAMN15323438, study PRJNA562643) | freshwater metagenome | isolation source: river surface water | place: USA:Blue River Watershed | collected 2017-08-16
CCTAAATCTCTATAGCTTTGGGCTAGATAAAAAGTATATCTAGATATCATATATTCACTAAGTCCCTCTTTTTTAAGCTCCTTCTCTATTAAATCAACATCATTTTTAAATTTAGAAATAGTGCCTCTATTTCTATTCGAATCTTGAATTGGCGAATTATAGAAACCTAAAGCATCCCCTCGACTTTCAGACCCATTAACGACAAGAAATTCATGAACAGCACCCTCATATCTAAAATATTTCCTATTCGATATTAATTGTGGTCTTTTATATGATACTCCTGAAGATTTTGTTAAAATGTCATATACTTGTAAATCTAAAGATGATTTAAACCCATGTGGATCAAAATCAGGATCATAAACAAGAACTTCATCAGCATCGATCATTAGACAATAATCAACATCAATAGATCTCATTTCCTGAATAACTTCGGTTCTGTTATGACCAAAATTAACCCAAGGAGAGTCTATTATTTGACCCAGGATCTCATATCGAGTCATCCACTCACTGATCTTAGTTTTCGTATCATCAGTTGATCCTGTGTCAAATATTAAAATATAGTCAACTAAAGATCTAACAGAATCTAGACACCTCTCAATAATATGAGACTCGTCCTTAACAATCATAGCAAGACCTATTTTATTCATACAAAGCTCTTGCTATTTCTTAATCTATCTAACAGATCCTTTTCTTCATTGGTTAAATTTGTAGGAACATCAATGGATATTTGAATAACTAGATCACCAACCCCATTGTTAGTAACAGGAACTCCTTTACCTTTTATTCTTAGAAGATCACCATCCTTAGTACCAGGTTTTATAGTAAAACTAATTTGGCCATTCGGAGTCTTTATCGATCTCTCACTTCCTAGACAAGCATCGGGGAAAGCAATTTTATGATTACAAACCAAATTTCTACCATCTCTGGTAAAATTAGGATCTCTAATTTCTTCAACAACAATCTGTAAATCTCCATATTCACCACCTCGGGTAAAATTACCATATGACTGCATTCTAAGATAAGATCCTTCAACAGATCCCTTTGGTATACTAATGTTTAGTATTTCCTCTTTAGGAGTAGTTCCATTTCCTTTACAAGTTCTACAAGCATCTCGAACAACTTTACCCTCTCCGTTACAATTGCTACAAATAAATGTTTGTCTTGTTATACCAAAAGGAGTTTCCTGAACAATTGTTCTTTGTCCAGACCCATTACAATGTCCACAATTTGATAGATCTTTACCACCCTTACCACTACAGTCTTTACATTTATCTTGTCTCACATATTTTATTTTCTTTTCAACACCATTAATGATATCATCAATAGTCAAAGAAACTTTAACTCTAAGGTCGCCTCCCCTTTTAGATCTTTGCCCACCGCCCCCAAATCCTCCAAAAATATCTCCAAACTTAGAGAATATATCATTCATGTCAAATCCATGACCACTAAAACCACCGCTACCTCGGGGATTCGTAGTCCCATACTGATCATACATTCTTCTCTTATCTGGATCAGACAAGGTCTCAAATGCCTCAGCACATTCTTTAAATTTCTCTTCAGCTGATTTATCATCAGGATTTTTATCAGGATGATACTTCATAGCTAATTTTCTATAAGATTTTTTTATCTCATCTTGAGAAGCTCCTTTCTCAACCTCTAATAATTTATAATAGTCCTTCATATGTTAAGTCCGTTTTTAATTTTTAAATTTCTGATTTCGCTGACATAATCTCTAACCTCGACTGTCATTTTGATTTTCTCGGATACGTAATCTTCAGAAATCAATTCGCAAATCTTCTGATAATGATCTATAAATTCAAATCTATCTAATATATCTATATTTTCTCTAAAATCTGATTGAAATTTTACTAAAAATTCAACTGGATTAAAATGTAGTTTAAAAATCTCCAATCTTTCACCCGAAAGTATCGTGGGTGTATTTATGTAGAATTTAGAGTAAACATTCAACAGTGTTGGGAAAACAAGTGATAAAACATTTTCTTCACCTATTGGCACTAATTCGCTGTTCGATCTAGGGTCTAACTTATCTGTGAAAAAAGGATCTTCAAATAGATATTCACACTCAATAGAGCAATGTTTAATAATCTCAATGAATTTATCTGAAAGTGACTTATCAATAGATTTACCATCGATGATTTTCTTAAAGAAAAGAAAAAAGGACTCATCATTGAAATCACTAAGACTACTCTTTAGGGGTCTATTTATAGAAAATACTATCTCATCACTCATTTTGAAAGTATCACTTTGGGATACCTAATAATTTTTTCACCTAAAAAGTATCCCTTGGAAACAACATCAATAATCATACCAGATTTACCCGATTCAATTATTGATATAACCTCATGTAGATCTGGATCATAAGTATTCGTCTGAGCCTCTCTTATACCCTGAGACTTCAAAAATGTGTCAACTTTACTAACAATTATCTTAATACCTTCTGGCACATCAGAATAATTTTTAAGAGCAATACCCAAATCACTATTTATATCTAAAATAGATTCTATCATTTGAACCTTATTTTTCTCAACAGCTTCAACTTTTTCTTTGGTCAATCTTTTCTTTAGATTCTCCATATCAGCATAAAGTCTTAAATAAAGATCCTTATAATCCTTATTATCTACATCTATAATTGGGTCAGTTAATACTTCTTCCATTTTTGTTTCTTTTTTCATATTAATAATTGAATGATATTAGTTTTTTAATTGAGTTTGAATTCAGAAAATCATATGTTCCAAATTTATCAGTTATTTCAATGATCTCAAGATCCAATGCTTTGGATTTGAACTCATCTACATATTTTTTCAAATCATTTAGAGAATTTTTATATGATGGACTAGGTTCCCAATATTTAGGAAATTTATCTAAAAACTTATCTATTGATGTTTCAAGAGTCTTCTTTCGTATAAATATAGAATTTTGACTATTTATTGATTTATTTGTTAATAGATCAACAATATAGCTGTTAAACTTATGAATAAGATTATCAGTCTCTATTACTTTCAATATACCAATAACTAAAGCATCCCTTTCTGACAAATCAAATTCTTTATTTTCTTTCAGAATCTTCTCTGCCTCTTTCTCAGAACCAACTACATAGTAAGTGTAATTGTCCCACACACATCTCTTCACCAAATCTTCTGGAAAAATAGTTATCTTCATATAATTTATTTTTTTGACATGAAATATAAATGATCTAAATATATCCCATAGGGATTTATACTAAAAAGGATTCTAAAGTTGAAATCTATTCAGTAGTTTAACCAATTCCTAATAAAGAAAACATTTCCTATTTTCTTAACAAGATTTTCTATATCTTCAAAGGATATAAACTCTTCATATAATTTAATGTTTCTGTTCACTATCCTAATATTTTTATAACAACATTTTCCACAAAATTCTGCATATCCTTTGTGTCTATGCTAGATATATTATCCCTCATTGTATGACAATTATAAAGAATAGAAAAATCTAATGGTGTTCCGTCATGTGAAAGAATAGTCTTAGATCTTCTGAATAGATTAAGTATCTTCTTTTTATCTTTGATGAGTGGAGGCAATGGATTAATAACAGTTGATACTATATTATTTTTGAGAAAAATAACCGAATCATTAAATGGAGTTTGAACAACAGGACAATTAAATAGACCTTTTATATGACTATTTAAAGAATTATCATTATTACCAATGAAAAAGTGATCACCTCCTTTACCTGTTAATTCAAAATTAAGGACCCACTCAACTTGACCATATTCTCCACTATTCATTTTATCAGAAGCTCTTTGTGATCCAATTCCACCAATTTCCTCACCATCCAATAGAATAACAGTAGTTGATGGAGAATTGACCTTAGTCATTATAGCATTTATAATCGATGCTGAATTATCATTAGCATTATCTGAATTTGGATTTACAATATCGTGATGAGCTGTAACGAATTTACCAGATGATCCAGGTAAAATAATATTATAAAATTTATTATTCTTAAATTCAGGTAGTTGCCATTCATCTATCTCATATTCAATGCTATTATCTTCCAATAATTTGATTATCCATCTAACACGATTAGGCATATCTAATCCATTCCTAGTAGCTCCAAAGCTTTTTTGAGAACAGAGTTGATAGATTTTATTATACATAATTAAGGTGATTTATGACATCTGTGAGATAATGAAATCTTTATATGATGTGTTTTTATTCTTAGAAATATCAAAATATTGAGCAGTATCCTTAAACGCTGATAATATTGTGTCGGAGTGTGTTGTTAATATGACTTGACACCCAAAATTATTTGTCAGTCCTTTGATAATTCTAACAACATTCCATTTATTTTTAATAGACTGTCCCCTACATGGCTCATCAAAGATAACAACACCATTTTGAAATTTATTAACATCATTCAAATTACTATTTAATAATGAAATTGATACTTGACCAGAAGATGACTTCATATGAGCTAATTGCAGGCTAATATCATTTCCAAAAGATCCAGCATGTTTCTTATCATCACCATGAAAATCTATATAAGTAAAATTAAAATTCTGGGATACTTTATCGATTTTTATGTGTTTTTTCATACCCAATCTTCTCATATAAGTATCATCTTCATAACCAAAATCATCTCTTACACACTCCAATAGAGTAGATTTTCCAACACCATTATCCCCAACTATAAAGGTTATTTTCTTATTAAAATCAATCTTAACTCCTGCTTTCAGTGGATTAACATCCGAAATTATTTCAACGGATCTTATATAAATATTATTTGCAACGGATTCATTCGATTCGTTAAATGTTTTAATTTTCATACCTTAATATATATAAAAATTATGAAACATCTTTACTCCCAATCTGATTTGCTAAAAAATGAATATGAAACATATATCAAAGATATTAAGAATTTAGAGAATAGTATTAATAATAAAATCAAATTGGAATTTCAGAAAATAATTCAACCACTTATTGATTTTTCAGAAGAAATAGATTATATTCTAACATTAAGATTTGGTGATGAGGGACTTGATTATGGAATTAGGTTCTTGATTTCAGAAAATACCACTACGAATATACTTTACACACATAGTAATAATAGAAGTGCTATTAGAAGTGAATTTCCAATCATTTCTACAATAATATCAAACCAATTTTCCCAAAAATTAAAAATTGAAGATCGAATGAATTGGATAACTAATTATGAAAAAGTCGTTGTTAATATTCACATATCATTTAATGATGGTGATGATGATAGATTTGGAGATGGGTGGTCATTTAAGAATATTAGTCTTTTCGAGAAAGAATTAAACAGTAGATTTGAATTTTTAAAATTTGCATATACAATATATGACCATAAAACAAGAGGACAAATTTTAACTCCTAATGATAATAGCAGAGTAAACCATATGTCGGTGATGTTTCTAATAGGTGATTTAAATTAAAAAACCTCCCAAAAAAGGGAGGTTTTTAATTTAAATAGTCTTTTACTTAACTTCCTCGTATGGAATGTCTTCGGATTTTGGTGAAGATTCATCCGAATGGTCCTGAGTCTGAGAATATAAATTTGTTGAAATTCGATTCCAAGTATCACTAAGTTTAGATGTTGATCTATCAATTGATTCAAGATTAACATTCTTATGAGCCTCTTTTAACTCTTCCAATATAACCTGTAATTCAGATTTATCTTCAGTGGTTAATTTATCATCAAATTCTTTTAACTGTTTTTCAGTTTGGAAGATTAGATTATCCGCTGTATTTAACTTATCAACTTTCTCTCTTTCAAGTTTATCAGTCTCAGCATTTTCCTCAGCTTCTCTCTTCATTCTTTCGATTTCATCTTTAGATAGCTGAGATCCACCTTCAATTCTGATCTTATTCTCTTTACCTGTTGCATTATCCTTTGCACTTACAGATAAGATACCATTAGCATCAATATCCAACGTAACTTCAATCTGAGGAACTCCCCTTGGAGAAGGCATTATACCATCTAAATGGAATCTTCCAAGACTTCTGTTATCTCTAGCCATCGGTCTCTCACCTTGGAGAACATGAATTTCTACAGAAGGTTGATTATCTGAAGCTGTTGAGAATGTCTCTGACTTCCTAGTAGGAATAGTAGTATTCGCCTCAATTAGTTTTGTCAAAACACCACCCATTGTTTCAATGCCCAATGAAAGTGGGGTAACATCAAGAAGAAGAACATCTTGTATATTACCAGTCAAGACAGCTCCTTGAATTGCGGCACCAATAGCAACAACTTCATCAGGATTAACTGACTTATTAGGCTTTTTATTAAACATCTTCTCGATCGCATCTTGAATAGATGGAATTCTTGTTGATCCACCAACTAGAATAATCTCATCAATATCAGATACGTTCAGATTCGCATTCTTTAAAGCGTTTTTAGCACATTTAATTGTTCTATCAACTAATTTAGAAGTCATCTTCTCAAAATTGGCTTTGCTTAACTTCTTAACAAAGTGAAGTGGAGTATTATCTCTAGATGTGATATAGGGTAGATTGATTTCAGACTCGGAAGTTGAACTCAATTCAATTTTAGCCTTTTCAGCAGCATCTCTAAGTCTCTGAAGAGCCATTGGATCCTTTGAAAGATCAATATTATGTTCAGATTTAAATTCATTAACCATCCAATTGATAATTTCATTATCAAAGTCATCACCTCCTAAATGAACATCACCATCAGTAGATTTAACTTCAAATACGCCATCCCCTATTTCTAGAACAGAAACATCATGAGTCCCACCACCAGTATCGAATACAAGAATTTTAGAATCCTTACCCTTCTTATCCAAACCATAAGCAAGGGCAGCTGCAGTTGGTTCATTTATAATTCTCTCAACAGTTAATCCGGCAATTTTACCAGCTTCAATTGTCGCAGTTCTTTCAGCATCACCGAAATACGCTGGAACAGTAATAACCGCTCTACTAACTTCAAATCCCAAATAGTCTTCAGCTGTCTTTTTCATCTTTTGGAGAATCATGGCTGAAATTTCCTGTGGAGTGTAAACTCTACCATTTATGTCAACACCAGGGACATTATTTCCTGTTTCAACAACTTTATATGGTACTGACTTAATGCCATCACCACACTTTGAAAAGTCCTTACCTATAAATCTTTTAATCGAGAATACAGTATTTTTCGGATTTGTGACAGCTTGTCTTTTAGCTGGGTCTCCGATTTTTCTATCATTATCAGCAAATCCAACGATAGATGGTGTAGTCCTTTTACCTTCACTGTTGGTTATTACAATAGGATCTCCTCCTTCTATTACAGCAACACAGCTGTTAGTTGTTCCAAGATCAATTCCAATAATTGTATTTTTACTCATTTTGTTATTTATTTTTTTAGATTATTATCAAATGATATGCCAAATATTAAACATGACAATTTGTCTTTAAATATTTATCATCTATTATAGTACGAAGAGGTACACAAGTTTTAATCCAAAAGAAATTAGACCTTGAATATTTTTTATTTTTGTATATTAGCTATATGAAAGCAAAATACTTAAAAAATGAAGATGTGGTCATATTTCACCCCAATGGTGATTTAATATTAGAAAGTATGTATGATGATATTAGAAGTCCAATTTTTATTGATGTTATTTACAAAATGTCAACAAAAATTGGATCTTTCAAAAAAGACGCTAATAGATTTATTAGGACTGACGAAATTTGCAAAAATATATCAGTTCTAGGCACACTTAATATAGATTGAATTCAGAGACAAAATATCATTTATCTAAACTTAGTATTTACAATCACCATCTTAGTATGTGTTGTATGATTCAACTGAATATCAAAATCTTCTTTAACCTTTTTCTGTAGAAACGGTAAGATAAAATCATATTCGTATAATATTCTATAATCATTTGGAATCTTTTTATAAATTGTCTCAAGAGAAACTGGTAGATAGTTTTCCCTAACCTCTCTTTCCCAATTATCGATAAATCGGTACTTTAATAGATAGTGTGTGAAAGTTCTATAATTGGAATCAATTCGCCCCCATCTAGACTCAAAAGATCTTAGATATTTAATATTGGATAGTTTCCTAACTTTCTGGACATCATCTATAAATTTATCCATATCCTCTTTGTGTATTTCCACTGAAGGTATCATGTCCCTTATAGATATCCATTTAAAATCTCCAGAAAATACCTGATTATCCCAGAAATTTTTTATATCTGTGCTATTTGAATAGGAATATACCTCATGAATAACAGATGATAGAATAAGAGCAGGTCTTTTATATTCACCCAATTGATCCAATACATTACTCCATGAGGTTGTCAATGTTGCCTTTGTACCAATCAACTCTTCAGCTTTTGATATCATAGTTTGATCTATATCATACCCAACCAATTTAACATTTGGTTTAATTTCATTTATTTTTGATAGTATCATACCATTAGCACATCCAAAATCAACAATAATATCAGGATCGATAATATTAAGAAAGAATAACTTATCAACGTGAGATGACATCATCCCATTAATATAAGATTGAATATTAGATATGGGTGAATGTCCAACATTCTTCTCATTAAATTTATCCCAGTTTAGCATCATAGTAAAATATTATATCGTTATATTTATATATAAATTATGAAAATCTTGAACTGGGAAAAATTTTTAGAGGGAGTCTCTATTGAAAATAATAAATTCGAATACTATTTACCAACATATGAGGAAGCTAGAGAGATATGTGATACACATGATAACTTTATTTTCTATGAATCAAAACAAAAAATCCAGGGATTTGATGTGTCAATATTTAATTACCGATTAGCATTTCAATCACATTTCACCAATCCAATCGAAGGAAAGGATATAAAGGCTCATGAAATGAGGGGATTGACATTTGTATTTAATAGTGACGGAACAATATTCAATAGATTTCTACTATTGGATAAATTCTTCAATGTTGATCAGACTCCATGCTCAATGTATTCAATTCTTAAGGACTATAAAATCAAAAATATCTTCAACAAAGAAGATGGATCTATAGCATCATTTATAAAATTACCGAATGGTAATGTAGTTGGTAAATCAAAAACCTCATTTGAATCTGATCAAGCGATTGGAATTCAGAAAATCTATGATGAAGATAAAAACATTCAAAGGTTTGTAAATTGGTCTTTAGATAATGAAATTATGCCAATATTTGAATATGTTTCTCCACAGAACCGGATTGTTCTTTCTTACGCGAATACTAAACTAATCTTACTAAGAATGAGAGATAATAAGACTGGTGAATATTTGGATATAAACAATTTCTCAAAGGAACTAGACGGCATATCAGTCGTAGAATCTGAAGATGGTCACACACTAGATGACCTAATAGAGTTAAGTAAAATTACTCAAGATAAAGAAGGATGGGTGGTGCAATTCCAAAATGGGAAAATGGCTAAAATAAAAACGGATTGGTATCGATCCCTTCATGGTATCTTCATGGATGAAATAAATAGAGAAAACTCTCTTATAAAGCTCATTGTCAATGAGACGATAGATGATGTATTACCTCAAATAGACGCAGTGAAAAGAGAAGAAATAAAGGAATTGATTGACAAAGTCAACAATTATATTAAAGGCGTATCTAATGAGGTAGATAATTTAGTATCTAAATACAATGGATCAAGGAAAGATTTCGCTATAACATATATTAAACACCCACTATTTCCAATAGCAATGGGTGCAATAAATGGTAAAGATAAAATGGATTCTATTAAAAATAGAATCCTAGTTGAAACAAAGGATTTATTAAGAGCTAGGAAATGGATAGAGAAGAATCTTTAAATGTACTTCTTGGCCCCCCCAACTGTAAAATAGTAAAGAAAGGGAGATCCTTCTTCGATTAAATGAGTATTGTAAAAATTGATAAGATCTTCCTCAGAATCAAAATAGAAAAGGAATTGATCTATATCACCAAATTCTCTAAAAATAGAATATTTATTAGTTTTTACACTTCTCATGATGCTTAAAATCTTTTATTCCTAGAACTAAACTAACAACACCAACAATTCCCCAAAAAAAGGAAAATATTGGATTGTGTAAGATACTTTCTAAGTAATGGCTTCCCGATAGGAGCAACAATGATTGGAAAAACTGAATAAGGTGCAGGGTAGCGTGAATAATGTTCATACCACCCAATCCAATTAGGGCTAATCTACTGAATCTAGACATAGATTATTAATTAAAAGTTCAGACTCATAATCTTGCCACATATTCATCATTTCAATGTATGTGTCTTCATTGAAATTTTCAGCACTATTGACTGGGTTGAATTCCGAAAAACCTGGAGATTTAGACATTTCGTTTATTTTTACAAATATAAGAAAAATTTTCCAAATAAAAATTTTCCAAATAAAAATTTATCAGACCCCTTAAAATTCAAAAAAAGCTAGTAAACACTGGCTATATTGTATATGAAGTTAATATATATGATATGTTAAAAACTCTAATACTAATAATACTTATCTCATTTTCGGGATATTCAAATGCTCAAACTAGCTCCATAACTTATCAATGGTTAAATCAATGGTGTGGTGATATAATTGATTGTGATGAAGGATGTATGGCATGTAATCTACCCGTTAATACTAGTACACAATTCTTTGGCACCAATGTCGTATGGATAGGTATAGATGTTTGTCCACATCCTATTGTGGGTGGAGATAATGCAATAGGCACATTTGGATGGGAAACTGAACAATCTCCAGATAAGTATATAATGCTTTCTGGACTATCGACATATAATGTAAAAATAGATAGTATTATTTTCATCCACGGTAGAAGTGTATCAGGACCAATGTTCGTCAATGTTGAATTCTCAAAAAATAATTCAGATATGATAAATATTGATACTGTTATAGTTTCACAAAATTTCCAAACTAGTGTAATAACCAACTTAGGAGATTTAATAATAACTGATCAAGACCCATTTGGAGTCTTTCAGATTAAATTCTCACCATATGGAAGTAATACAGGTGGTTGGTATCTAGATGAAGTGAGGATAGTATGTTCACCATCCGAAATATCAACTAATGTAGAAGAAAACTCAATTCCTGAAAATGTAGATATGGGTCCTTGGTATGATGTATTAGGTCGTCCAGTAGATGGTTCGGATATACCACCAGGCATCTATATCAATAAGGAAAGACAAAGAAGAATTGTAGTGGGGAATCTTTAAACAAGACTATCTATTTTAGACAATCTTTTCCACTTTGGATATTCATTCAATTGATCCACCAATTGCTTGAGTTGGTCTATAACAAAATCTTTTGTCCTGTAAATACGCTTCTCAAGACGACTGTTATATACACTCAGGGCGTCGCATAGTGGGTCTAGACTACTTGGAAAGTAAACTAGATCAAAACTGTGAGCACAATCAAATCCAATTATCCAATAAGTGGACATTTCATCTGCTCCCGAAAATGTTATACCACCATGTACAGTAAGGAATAGAAGTTTCGGATGAGATGGTACACCAGACTTATTGTAAAAACCCCATAAATCATGGTCATTTGATAGATAAACATATCCGCACCAAGTTTTAGTAGAACTATTTCTAACACATTCACAATGAAATCCTATATAGTCAAATTCGAAAAAATTACCTTCAATAGACATCATCCTATCAAAGAATTCATCATGATCTCTTTTATTTTCTAATTTATTATCCATTATGGCCAATTTTATCAATTTTCATTGATCTAATATTTGAAATTAAAGTCTCATTGTTTAATCCACCAATAATAACACTTAATGATAAATTAACCTTTTCGATAAGATCTTTCAATGATCCATCAATTCCATTCTTCCAAAAATCACCAATTAGATTGGATCCTGGCCAAAGGAGCTCAATTGTATTTTTATCAGCTTGAATGATAATAAGACCTTCTCCTAAAATTGGAGTAAATTTTTCATAACACTGAGAAGTTAATTCTCCCACTTTAGCAGAAGCCATACCACGAACATCCAGATATA
>JACCDM010080018.1_pt1 | contig 12015 bp, 10 predicted proteins | sample 7445851 | NCBI WGS metagenome assembly JACCDM01 (sample SAMN15323438, study PRJNA562643) | freshwater metagenome | isolation source: river surface water | place: USA:Blue River Watershed | collected 2017-08-16
CTCGTGGGATTGTTTCACTAAAATTGTATTAAAATGTACGCAATCGTAGAAATTGCCGGTCAGCAATTCAAAGTAGAGAAAGACCGTTTCATCTTCACGCATCGTTTAGCGGGAGAAGAAGGCGCTGAACTGGTTTTCGACAAGGTTTTACTTGTTGATAATGACGGAAAGATTTCCGTTGGTGCTCCAACAGTAGCAGGTGCTACGGTGAAAGCCAAAGTATTAGCTCACGTTCGTGGCGAAAAAGTTCTTGTTTTCAAGAAGAAGCGTAGAAAGAGCTATCAAAAAATGAATGGTCACCGTCAGGACTTAACAAAAGTTTTGATTGAGGCAATCAACGTAAAATAAGGTTTTAACTAGTCAAAAGACATAAATTTAAAAAGAAATGGCACACAAAAAAGGGGCCGGTTCATCGAAAAACGGCCGCGAATCGCATAGTAAAAGATTGGGTGTTAAATTATTTGGAGGTCAAGCTGTAATCGCTGGAAACATTATTGTTCGTCAGCGTGGTACTGCTCACAATCCAGGTACTAACGTAGGTATTGGTAAAGATCATACTTTGTTTGCTTTAACTGATGGTGTAGTAGCTTTCAAAAAAGGTTTCAAAGGTCGTTCTTTCGTAGAGGTTATTCCCGCAGCAGCAGCTCCAGTAGCTGCACCTGCACCAGCTGCAAAAGCACCAGCTAAGAAAGCTGCTCCAAAAGCAGAAGTAGTAGCTGAAGCTGCTCCGGCAGTAGAAGTAGCAGCAGAAGAAAAGCCAAAAGCAAAACGTGCTCCTAAAAAAGCAGCTGAGTCAGCTGAATAATTAGTTAAGCATATATACAATGAATAGGCCACTCAAAAAGTGGCCTATTTTTTTGTTATAAAGCCTTTAAGCGATTTGCAGCTTCTAATAGCACATCATCCGTTTTTGCAAAACAAAAACGTAGAATTTGTTGCTCAGGTGGATTTTCGTAAAATACCGAAATTGGTATCGAAGCAACCTTGATTTCTTTCGTTAATCGAACAGCTAAATCTTGATCAAATTCTTTTGTAATTGCAGAATAGTCAACACATTGAAAAAAGCTACCTTGACTCGGTAATAATTTAAATCGACTTCCAAAAAGCGCATTCGCGAACAAATCCCTCTTTTGCTGGTAAAATTTTGATAATTCTTCCCAATAGCTTGGCATTTTCAATATGTCGGTCAATGCCCACTGAAGAGGAGTAGCACTAGAAAAAGTTACCCATTGATGGACTTTTCTAAATTCCTCTGTTAAATAGGGTGGTGCTAAACAATAACCCATTTTCCAGCCTGTGATGTGATAAGTTTTCCCGAATGAGCCACATACAAAACTTCTCTTGCGTAATTCGGGATGTAACAATACACTTGCATGCTGTTTCCCATCAAAAACAATGTGTTCATATACTTCATCTGATATCAATAAAATATCAGTACCCTTTAAGATTTCTGCGAAAGCATCTAAATCTTCCATTTCCCAAATAGATCCTGTTGGATTATGGGGCGTGTTTATATAAATGGCCTTTGTCTTTGGAGTAATAGTTCTAGCCAATTCTTCAAAGTCGATCCTGAAACCATTTTCTGCTTTTAATGTTAAATGAATGGGTATTCCACCTGCCAATCGAACAATTGGGTCATACGCATCATAAGAGGGATCAAACATGATGACTTCATCACCCGGTAAAACACAACAATGAATGGATGCAAACAATGCCTCTGTAGCACCAGAAACTACCGTAATTTCGTTGATCGGTGATAAATCGACATTGTATACCTTTTTTGTTTTTTCGGCAATGCTCTTACGTAATTCCGGAATGCCAGCCATCGGCGCATATTGGTTATGGCCTTTGGAGTAATGTGCCAATAAATCTTGAAGCACTGGATCACAATCAAATCCCGGAAAACCTTGCGAAAGATTTAAGGCACCTTCTTCTGTTGCCAATGCCGACATCTTTGTGAAGATTGTCGTACCAATATTCGGCTGCTTAGATTGAAATGTGATTGCCATTTTCTCTTTTATTTATTTTGAAAATATTGCATTTAAAGCAGAAGCCCCACTTACAATTATTTTCCCAGCAGGAATATCTTTTTCTGATCGAATCCCAATCCAATCAGCATTCGAATGCACAACCTCTACAGGGATTTGTTCAATTTTCCCACCTGAATTTTCAACATAAATGTATCCTCCTTTTCCATTTCTTGCGAAACCTGATTGCGGAATAGTTAATACTTTTTGATTTCCAACTAAAATCTTCGCATGAATGAATTGTCCTACTGTAAAATTTTCTTCTGCACTTTCATTCGTAAAATGAGCATGAATAGCCGCATTTCTAGTTTCTAAATCAATTTGCTTACTAACTAAAAATACTTTTGCTTGAGTTTTAACTCCCTCAGATTCGACTTCAACTGCCTGTCCAATTTTGATCAAATGCAAATCCTTTTCATAGGCTTTTAATTCCACATGCTTGTGCGTTATTCCTACAATTTTGGCTAAGACATCGGTTGGACTCACGTATTTCCCTAAGGCAATATTCTGATCTGAAACATAACCTGCAATTGGCGACTTTACTTGGATGAATTTTTGAATGTTTCCATTTTCTAAGGCTTTTACATCACATCCCAATAATTCTAATTTAATTGCTAATCCTTTCGATTGTGCTTGTAGTGTTCCTAAATCGGCTTCTGCTTGTTGTAAACGCTTTTTAGACCCTACTTCCTCTGAATTTAAAGTTTGTTGTCTGTTTTTTTCTAAAGCTTGAAACTGCAATTGGCTTTTTGCTTGTAAGTAATCTTGCTGCATTTGAACATAATCCAAACTGGCAATTGTGGCTAAAACTTCTCCTGCGGCAACTTTTTTACCTGGTAATATCTCATGTGTAGTTTTGACATAACCTCCAATGGGTACCGAAACGGATGCTGCTGCAATTGGTGGTACATCTACAAATCCCGTCACCTTAATTTCCATTGGAATAACTTGCTCTTTTAATTCGCCATATACAATACCCGCGTTTTGCTTTTGCTCATTGCTTAAACTTATTTCCGTAATTTGTTGCGAACCTTCTTCCGTACTCGCTTCTTCTTGTTTTTTTCCACAAGCCATTAATAGAAGGCCTAAGGCAAACATGTTGATATATTTATTCATTTCCTAAAATCGTTTCTATTTGAATGATATTTTGATTGTTGTTTTGTACTTCTGTCAAATAATTCTCTCGAATACTCCATGCAGACTGCGTGTTTTGGAGCATTTCTACATATTCTATTTCACCTTCTTGATAACTTTTAAGCGCTGTATTTTCAAGTAAGTCAGCTTGCGGAAGCGCTACCTGCATATAATATTGTAGCGAGTTGATAAATTTTTGATGTTGTGCTTTAAGATTATTCAACTCGGTAGAAAATTGCGTTTTATTTTGCTCCAACAAACTTTCATATGCCATGGTTTGTTTTTCTGAAGCGGCAATTTTAGCTTTTTGGGCTTTCGTGAAAATTGGAATATTTAATCCTGCCTGCACATAATTTTGTCCACCAACGTTTTCAATACTCTGATTTGTGAAACCAAATTTAAGATCAGGCTTTAATTTTTGTCTTTCCACAGCAGTTAATAATTTGCCATGATTTACTTGCTCTTCTAACAATTGAATACTTGGACTCTGTTGGATCTCTCCCAAATTTTGCGGTAAGTCTAGATTCAATTTCTCATTACCAGCTATGCTAAATGTCTCTTTTCGGTTGATCCAATAGCCCAGGGAACGATATGAATTTTGAATATCTGTTGATAGACTTAATTCTTTTTGCTGAAACTCTCTTAGTCGTGCCTCTGCAGCCACTTGCTCCAATTTGTTGGTTTCACCTTGTTTAAATTTTAAGGTAGCAGCTTTCGACATCATGGCGTATATTCCCTCTTGCTTCTTCAAATATTCCCGATTCAATTCCTGGACCAAAATTTGATAATACAATATTTTAACAGCCGATTTCACTAAATTTTGACTAATTTTCACTCTCTTATCTGCCATATTTTTTTGTGAACCTAAGGCCATTACTTGCGCCTTTAATTGTCCTGGCCAAGGAATATTTTGAGAAACGATTGCCGTGTAATCGGTACTTGAAAAGGTTTGCGTTTTGCCATATTGTACGTCAAATCCCGTTTTGGGCAATTCCCTACCAGAGGCAACCAATGCCTCCGCACTTTGTAATTCTAATTGTGCTGTTTTTAATAATTGATTGTTGTTCAAGGCTTCTCCAATACATTGGTTGAGCGACAATTTTGCTTGGGCCGACTGCCCAAGCAAATTAGTAGAAAATGTTAGAGTCATTAAAATAAGGGCCATTATTCCTATTTTTGAATTCCTTTTTCTTTCCATTCTCGACATTACTAATTGATATACAACGGGTACAACTACCAATGTTAAAAATGTAGCTGTAATTAATCCTCCAATCACAACCGTTGCCAAAGGTCTTTGAACTTCAGCTCCTGGAGAGGTACTTATTGCCATCGGTAAAAATCCCAATGAGGCTACGGATGCCGTCATAATAACTGGTCTAAATCGAAGCGAAAGACCTTTTAATAAGCTTTCTTGGACGGATAATCCTTCTTCTTCACGTAATTGTTTAAAGACAGAAAGCAAGACAATTCCGTTTAATACGGCTACACCAAAAAGCGCGATGAATCCAATTCCCGCTGAAACTGAAAACGGCATATCTCGCAACCAAAGTGCCCAAATACCTCCAATGGCAGATAATGGAATAGCTAAATAAATAATTGCGGCTTCAATCATCGAATTAAAAGTGAAAAATAACAGGGCAAAGATTAATGCAAGAGCAATAGGCACCACCAAATACAATCGGTCTTTCGCCGCTTGTAAATTTTCAAATGTTCCTCCATACGTAACATAATAACCTGTTGGTAAGGTAACTTTGGTTTTTATGATTTGTTGAATATCCTTCACAACACTTTCCACATCTCTATTTCTTACATTGATTCCAATAGTAATTCTTCTATGCGTATCATCTCTTGAAACTTCCACAGGGGCATTTTCAAAAGTTACTTCGGCAACTTCCTCCAATGGAATTTGACCCCCATTAGGTAAATTGATGTACAACTCACGGATATTTTGAATGTCCTTTCTGAAAGTTGAATCCAAGCGCACCACCAAATCAAATCTCTTTTCCCCTTCCATCACCATTCCTGCAGTTTCTCCAGCAAAAGTCATTTTTACCATAGAATTGATATCTTGGATATTCAATCCATACTGGGCCAATTTGGGACGATTATATTTGACTACTAATTGAGGAATTCCATCAATTTGTTGCACCTTGATGTCCCCAACTCCCTCTACTTTTTTAATCATTCGAGCAGCTTCTGTAGCATGTTCAAATAATTCTTGTAAATCATCCCCAAATATTTTAATTGCAATATCAGACTTTACCCCTGCAATCAATTCATTGAAACGCATTTGAATAGGTTGTGTAAACTCAAAATTCACCTCAGGGAAAACATCCAATTCCTTATCCATCATTTCTTCTAACTCATCCATGGTTTTTGCTTTTGTCCAATCAGATGGCTCTTTTAATTGAATAATTAAGTCACAGGAATTAATTCCCATTGGATCTGTTGGAATTTCTGAAGCACCAATTCGTGAAACAATTTGCTTGATTTCATTTGGGAATTTTTTCAAAAGCACCTTTTGTGCCTCATTATTCATTTTAATACTTTGAGATAATGAAGCATTGGTTGGTAATAAGGTCTCAACTGCAAAATCACCTTCGTTTAATTCAGGAATAAACTCGCCCCCTAATGTATTAAACACATAGGCACTGCCTACAAAAAGCATAACAGAAGCCAATACAACTTTTAAAGGATTTGCTAAGGCCATTCGAACAATTGGATGATATTTTCCGTAAAGGAAATTCATTATTTTGTCTGCAATAGTTACCTTATGGGATATTTTTTTGCTTAAAAACAATGCCGACATCATTGGGACATAAGTCAATGATAGTATCAACGCTCCTAAAATGGCAAAACTCACTGTCTGTGCCATAGGTCTGAACATTTTACCCTCAATACCTCCCAAAGCCATGATTGGGAAATAAACAATCAAAATGATGATCACCCCAAAAGCTGCTGATTTAAATATAGCTTTAGCAGAAATGGCTACTTCTTCATCCATTCCATGCTGTGTCAATACTTCACCTTTTTTGTGTGAATGCAATCGATGAATAATGGACTCCACAATGATGACGGCACCATCAACAATTAATCCAAAATCAATAGCACCCAAACTCATTAAATTAGCCGATACCCCAAAAACATTCATCAGGGCAAAGGCAAATAATAAGCATAAAGGAATCATAGAAGCTACGATGAGTCCTGCACGGAGGTTTCCTAAAAGCAACACCAGGATAAATACAACGATTAATCCCCCTTCAATCAAGTTTTTTTCTACCGTATTAATGGATTTGCCAATCAATACACTTCTGTCTAAATAAGCATTAATATGAATACCTTGAGGAAGTGTTTTCTCGATTTCTTCCATTTTGACCTTTACATCCTTTACAACTATATTGGCATTGGCCCCTTTTAATAATAACATTACCGCACCTACAGCTTCCCCTTCTCCATTACGTGCCATTGCCCCATAGCGAATCGCTTTTCCAAATTGAACCTTGGCAACATCTTTCACTAAAATAGGTAATCCTCCTTTTCCTCTTTGAGAAACAATCGTATTTTCAATATCTTCTAAAGAAGTTATCATTCCTTCAGAACGAATAAAATAGGCATCAGATCCTTTTTCAATGTAACTACCTCCTGAATTTGAATTGTTGATCTCCAGTGCAGAAAAGATTTCTTGAACGGTCACATTCATTGCTTTTAGATGCTCTGGATTGATGGCAACCTCATATTGCTTTAAATGACCGCCAAATGAACTTACTTCTACAACACCTTTTATACCCAATAATTGACGTTTGATAATCCAGTCTTGATAGGTTCTCAAGTCTGCTAAACTATATTGGTTTTTATATGCGGGATCAACTTCGAGTGTGTATTGGTAAAATTCCCCTAATCCTGTAGTAATAGGTGCCATTTCGGGAATCCCAGCACCTTTAAGAAGATAGGGTTCAGCTGCTTTTAGTTTTTCAGCAACCTGTTGTCGCGTTACCTCTGTGGTCACCTCATCCTCAAATACAACCGTGATGATCGAAAGTCCCATTCGAGAAACAGAACGAATCCCTTTTACATTTGGAATAGTTCTTAGCGAAATCTCTAGTGGGTATGTGACAAATTTTTCCACTTCCGAAGCTGCAAGGGCAGGCGATTGAGTAATTACCTGTACTTGATTGGAAGTGATATCTGGTAGGGCATCAATGGGTAAGCGGGTTAATGAATAGCCTCCCCAAGTAATGAGTCCTAATACAAACAAGCCTACAATTAGCTTGTTTTTAATACTAAATTGAATAATTGAATTGATCATAAACGTTAATGTAGTCTAACAATGTAATTTATTTATACACTGCAATTGCTCGAGGAGGAGCAATTAAGACATTCATTAAGGTAAATTGGTACAGATTTGACCAATTGATTTTTGATCTTCGTGAAATTTTTTGAATAAAAGCAGCAATGAAGAAAATCATCAATGCTGGTAACACATATGCACAGATTCCTGAGAAATCAAGACTTGGCATGTTGGGATGTTGAGTAGTTTTTGGATGTTTGGAATCCGCACTGTAATGCAACCATAAAAAATCCATGAAACTAAATCCTTTAGGAGCTTGTTTTTTATGGTCTTGAAAATGCTTTAGTAGTTCATGTGCTTTGAACGATTGTTCCATACCCACTTTGGGAAGAAGGCTTCCTCCAAAGAAAATAAAGAATAATACACTAGCTAAAATGGTTTTCATCTCTCAAATGTAATCATTTTTGAAAATTTTCACAGATATTTATACCTGATTTTGAAATATTTGAGACGAAAGCTGCAAAAAATGAGTTAAATTGGCTTTTGATTATACTTATGGATCAAATAAACCTCTTATGGCATCAATTAACTGATTCTGAAACGATCATTCGTTCAGGACTTTTGGTGATAACATTAATCGTTTTTGCAGAGAATGGCTTATTTTTTGCCTTTTTTTTGCCGGGTGACTACTTGTTATTTCTTACGGGTGTTTTTGGTGGAACAGGTGTTTTAAAAGAACCGCTTTCTCAATTGTTATTAAGTATTTTTGGTGCTGCTGTCGTCGGTTCCCTGGTCGGGTATTTAACTGGTCGGTTTTTTGGTAATTCCATAGAAAATCGACACGATAGTATTCTGTTTAAGAAAAAGAATTTAGATTCTACAAGAGAATTTTTTGATAAATATGGCGTGATGGCATTAGTAATTTCTAAGTTTTTGCCCATTGTGCGGACATTTACCCCAATTCTTGCGGGGATCATCAAAATGTCATGGTATACTTTTATTGCTTTAAATTTATTGGGTGGATTTCTTTGGGTTGGGATATTGGTAACCTCTGGTTACTATTTAGGTCAAGAATTTCCATGGATCATTAATTATGTACAATACATCATATTATTTTTCTTAGGAATTACCACTTTCACTGTTATTCGTGGATATTTTAAATTAAAGAAATGATTTCATCATTAGGATATGTAGGGGCATTTTTAATTGCGGGAATCTTTTTTCTGGCATTCGTGCTATTTATTGCAAAACTTATTAGACCCAACAGGCCTTCTGAAGAAAAATTAACAACCTATGAATCTGGAGAAGCTCCTGTTGGTAATGCCAATGTCCGCTTTAATCCAAGATTTTATTTATATGCACTAATTTTTGTTTTATTTGAAATAGAACTAATCCTGTTGTTTCCTTGGGCTGTTGTTTTCGGTGATCAAGAATTGAATCAAGTTTCAAAAATTTGGAAATCTTATGCCTTGACTGAAATGCTTATTTTTATTGGAATTTTAGGATTAGGATTAGCATTTGCTTGGATAAAAGGCTATTTGAATTGGGAAAAACCACCATCAAAAGAAGAAGAGTTTAAAAGCCCTGTCCCAGAAGATCAATACAAGCGCTTTATTTAAGGCCTTTCATGTAAAACATGTAGGCAATGGTGATCTCATTTGAACTTAAAGATCGAGTGAAAGGCCCTAAATTTCCCTGAAAATCATACGAATAATTCACTAAAAGGCTTGGACTCAATCGGGCTCCAGCATGTATTCCAATGGATTCCTTAAGTCGGTAGGAGATACCCGCCCAGGCACTTTCTTTAAATGATGCTCTTAAGGTGGCTTCTGCTGTCCATTGATATTTATTAATGTATTTAATAAGACATGTGGGGTATAATGTTAAATCTTCATTTAAATTTGTAGAAGTACCAGCTTGTAACGTAAAAACGGAAGGCATCTGTCCAAAACTATTATGTGTGTTGGTGGTATCTCCGTTTTTATTGGTGAAATTAAAGGTCTCCATGATCGGTTGAAGAGCAGAAACTCCAATGTAATTACTTCGATTGTAATAAGTAGCACCAATGTTTATTAAATTATGGTTGACGCTTAATTTTCCATCAGAATTCAATAATACATCATTGGGGTTAGAAACATCAAATGAACCATTGCTTGAATTAATGGTTCGATAATAATTTCCAATACTAAAACCCGCACTAATTTTACGTTCACCTCCCACTGAAATATGAAAAGCATAAGTAGCAGAGATTGCAAGAGTGTTTATGGGACCCCAATTATCTGAAATCAATTGAAGGCCAAGTCCTTGGTGTGTGCCCGACCGATAATTTTTAGTTCTTATTCTGGTTTTTTTGGGAGAGTAGTTTTTATAAGTAGATAGGTGTGGTGTTGGTCCTTCTGAAGTAATGTCCTTTTTGCCAATAGCTGCATTGCCCATTAAATAAAAGGTTTGGTTATTAGAGCCTAAACCAGTCCATTGATTTCGATATCCAGTTTTTAAATCAATATAATCATCAAACCCAGCAAAGGCAGGATTGTAAATAAATTTATTGAAATAATATTGCGAAAACTGAAAAGTTTGTTGTCCAAAAACGAATGTTGAAGCAAATAAAAAGAAGACAAAAAAGTTTTTGAATTTCATTGAAGCGTTGTGACGATTGCAAAAAACATTTAAAGATATTTAATTTTCTACGAACTTTAAGCGAAAGATATTCGTTAAATTCGTATTCAGGCAAAATAATGTAATGAAAAAAGAAGTAGTACCCATTCATGAAATAAACGGATTTTCTCCACTATTATTGGATTATCTTACAAATAAGCCTGAATTAAAACCATTTTTTGGACAATCGCCTGTTCTTGAGTCTTTTGAAAACCAAATAAAATTAAAATCAAATTTTTCAGAAACAAATCGCAAAACCTTAGTCAAGGTATTGACAGAGCAATATGAAAAGGTGGGTTACAGAGAGGGCATTCAATTGCTTGCCCAATCAAATACTTTTACGGTAACAACGGGACATCAATTAAATATTTTTACAGGACCTTTATATGTTATTTACAAAATAATCAGTGTTATTAATTTAACGCGATTGTTAAAAAAGAAATATCCTGAAAAGAATTTTGTGCCTATTTATTGGTTGGCATCAGAAGATCATGATTTCGAAGAAATCAATCATTTTTTTTGGAACAATCAGAAACATGAATGGAAATCTGAACAAAAAGGAGCTGTTGGTCGATTTAATCCTTCTGAATTGTCTAAACTGTATCAACTATTTCCGGACTCTGTTCAATTTTTTAAAGATGCCTATCAATCTTCTGCCACTCTTTCAGAAGCAGTTGTTCGATACATGGATTATTTATTTGGAGAAGAAGGTTTGATTTGTTTAGATGCCGATCATAAAGAACTTAAATCTTTATTCGTACCAGTGATGGAAAAAGATTTGTTGGAACAGGCTCATGAAAAGTTAGTGACAAACGCCACAGAGGAGATTCAGAATTTAGGATATAAAACGCAGGTTAATCCTCGAGAAATTAATTTCTTTTATTTAAAAGATCAAATTCGTGAGCGGATAGAAAAACCTGAAAATTTCTCTGTATTGCAAACGGATATTGAATGGAATGCAGCACAATTAATGGAAGAAATAAATCAACACCCTGAGCGGTTTAGTCCAAATGTGATTTTGCGACCACTTTACCAAGAAACCATTTTGCCAAATCTAGCCTATGTTGGAGGACCTGCAGAAGTTGTTTATTGGTTACAGTTGAAGTCGGTATTTGATTTACATCATGTACCATTTCCTATGTTAATTCCACGGAATTTTGCCACCATTTTAACAAGTTCACAAAAATCTAAATTAGATCGAATGGGTTTAAAACCTGCTCATTTATTTTTAGATCGAAATGGGTTGAAAGAGGTTATCCTATTAACTTTCGGAAGTGGAAAGCAAGATTTAACCGATCAGATGGAGAAGCTTCAAAAAGCTTATCTTGAAATTGAAGAAAAGGCAATACAAATAGATAAAACGTTGGAGCAAAGTGTGAAAGCGCATTTAAAGAAATCGATGAATGCCTTTGACTCAATACAGCATAAACTTAGAAAAGCAGAACTACGAAATCAAAAAGAGTGGTTAGAGCAATTTGACCGAATTAAAGAAAAAGTATTCCCGGGTGGGAATTGGCAAGAGCGAAGAGATAATGTTTTAAATTATTATCCTCAAAATCCGCATTTTATTAAAGAGTTGTTGGAGGACTTTGATCCCTTGTCATTTGATATGAATTTCTTGATTACTGAATAACATGCAAAAGCTTTCCCCTTCTGAATTTTTGGAAAAGGCAAAAAGTTTGCCAGTCTTGGATGTTCGGTCGCCAGGGGAATATTTACGTGCACATATTCCAGGTGCACTATCTCTTCCGCTTTTTACAGATGAAGAGCGAGCAAAAGTGGGGACCTGTTATAAACAAATTGGAAAGGATAAAGCAGTTGAGTTGGGCTTAGAGTTTGTGGGTCCGAAACTAGCTGGATTTGTGAAATATGCCAAAAAAGTAGCGGTAAACGGTGAAGTTTTGGTAC
>JACCDM010821576.1_pt1 | contig 12014 bp, 11 predicted proteins | sample 7445851 | NCBI WGS metagenome assembly JACCDM01 (sample SAMN15323438, study PRJNA562643) | freshwater metagenome | isolation source: river surface water | place: USA:Blue River Watershed | collected 2017-08-16
AAGCCAACGAAGCAGAGGACTGCCTCATTGGTCCAGATCGAGGAATCTCCAATTGCCCCACAGCAGCAGTAGATAGCGCCGGCGTCAAAGGGAGCTCAAGTTCTTTAGGTGTTTATGTTTCCGATACGATTTCATTGTCCAAAGACACATTTATCACATTGGCTGGGCGTTACAACCAATCAACAGTCCGCAACACATTGACAGGCAGTAGCGAAGAAAAGTTCACCTACAGAAAGTTCAATCCATCTTTAGGTGCAACTCACAAGCTCACTGAAAACTTAACGATTTTTGGAAATTGGGCTCAAAGTAATCGAGTGCCTACTGTCATTGAACTCGGTTGCGCTAACAAACTTCAACCTTGTCAATTGCCCACCGGTTTGCAAGCAGACCCTTACCTGAAACAAGTTGTTTCTCAAACAATTGAGGGCGGGATCAGGCTGGGAAACACCCAAGACTATTCGCTGGCAATCTCAGCCTACCAAACCAACAACAAAGACGACATCTTGTTCTTGCAAAGTCCAACCCAAGGTATGGGTTACTTTGATAATTTCTCAAAAACAAGATATCAAGGTGTTGATATCAATGTAAGCAAGTCGTGGTCAACTTTCAGCGTTGGGACACAACTCAGCCATTTGAAAGCGACTTATCAAGCTGCTGCGGAGTTGTTTGCGGGAGATCGCGAAATGGACATCAAGCCTGGAATGCGCTTGCCAGGAATACCCATGAACACCATCAAAGTGAATCTTGCATGGATGGCCACTGAAAAATTGAAACTTGGCGTTTCAAGCCTCAGCAAGTCCAGCCTTGTGACTCAAGGGAATGAAGACGGTCAAATTACCGATGCTGACTTTGCAGATGCAAAGATCAAAGGCTTCACCATCTTCAACCTAAATTCAACGTACCACGTATCTAAAGGTTTTGAACTTTTCGGAAAAATCAATAACGTCACTGATAAAAAATACGAAACCTATGGAATGATTGCAGAGCAAATGTTTGAAACGAACGGAAGTGGTCCACTTGAGTCTGCTCCCTCTCCTTACATCGCCAAGTTCGTGGCCCCCGGTGCACCACGCACCCTGTTCGTAGGTATGCGCTACCAGTTCTAAAAACAAAAAGATCCTTCAGACCCTCAAACCTCTCCAGCGGCGGGCTGGAGAGGTTTTTTTCATTCAAGGCGCGTTGTTGGTGTCGATGACCTGGTGTCGTTGCGCCAAATGCACCATGGCTGCCAAGGTGGCCACTTGCAATTTTTCTTTGATCTGGGTTTGGTGGTTGGAGATGGTTTTTTGACTCAAGTGCATCAGATCTGCACATTCGACCACGCTGTTGCCTTGTGAAAGAAGCCTGAATATTTCATATTCGCGACCCGTCAAACTGGCGATGCGCTGACTTTCTTCATGGAACTCTCTGTTGTCATCTTGCAGCAGTGTTCCCTCGCTGGTGTAGGCCTGTCCCAGATGCAGCGCATGAACGGCCTTGACCAATTCTTCTGGCTGCGCATTTTTGGACACAAAGCCTTTGGCACCCGTTTGCAAGGCGCGCTGCACCACAGGCAAGGTGTCATACATGCTGCAGACCAACACACGGGCTTGTGGTTCACGAGAAAGTATTTTTTGAAGCAAACCCAAACCACCCAAACCCGGCAAGGACAAGTCGGTGATGGTCACATCAGGGGCGTGCGTGACGAATGCAGCATAGGCCTCCTCTGCGTTGGGGGCTTCAGCGACCACTTGAATGTCTGTGTCTTGCGACAACAAACGCAAGTAGCCCGCTCGCACCACAGGGTGGTCATCGACCAACAACACCCGAATCATGCCTCCTCCATGATCAATTGAACGTCAATTTTCATGCCCTTGGAGGGGCTGCTGATCAAACGCAATTGACCGCCCAAACTCGAAACCCGCTCGCGCATGCCGAGCAAGCCAAAACCTGTGTGGTTGTCTTCGGGGTTGTGCATGCCGCAACCGTTGTCTTCGATGCTCAGATGCAATTGCTGATCAGGTGTCATATGCAAGGTCACCTGAACTTGGCTGGCTTGGGCATGACGCGCCACATTGGTCAAACCTTCTTGCAACAAGCGGTACAAGGTGACGCAGACATAGTCGTCCATGGCTGTCGGCAATACATCCGATTGAAACGCACAATGCACACCCGTGGTCTTCTCCCATTGCTGGCAAAGGGTTTGAAGCGCATCGGTCAAGCCCATGCTGTCCAAGGCCGCAGGGCGAAGTCGGTGCAGCATGTTTCGGGTGAGGTGGGAAATTTGTTGGGCAGCGGTGGCGATGCGCTGCGCGGATTCCAACACCTCATGAAGCTGTAATTTGGGTGAGGATAAAACAGCTGCCTCGGTTCGAATGGCCGTGCAGGTCTGGCCCATTTCATCGTGCAGTTCCCGCGCCAAGGCGCGGCGTTCATCTTCCTGGGCCGTGAACAGACGCTGTGCCAGATCACTGTTGTGCGTGAGCAGTTCTTGCACTTTGAGCTCTGACTGGATGCGTTCTTGGATTTCAATTTCAGCGTCTTTGCTGCGTCGCCAGGAGTACCACGCCAGGCCCAAACTCAACACCAACAAGGTCCAGGGCATTTCATCCACTTGCAAGTGCTCATGCAATTTGCTGAAAGTGGCCAGTTGTTCGGACAACTCGTATTTGGATGCGAACAACCAAAACACGACCACCGTGATCAATACCCAAAACAAATCAGACTGCGCACGTTTGAAATTCATCTGCCCATTCTATGAAGCTGTCAACGGGGAATATTTCCCGATGCATCACCAACTGTTGCGCAATTCGCGGAGTTTGGTGAACACGGTTTCTTCATCTATTTGCGCAGGCAATTCTGGAAAAGCAGCGCGCAAATGTGCCACCACACTGGCTTGGTTGAGACGGAAAAACGTATTGACTTCACGCTCTTGCGCCAAGGTGGTGACCAAGGGTGCGTCCAGGTCTTGGCCGCTGACTTGTGCCAACAGAGACTGAGCGGCTGTGTTGTCTGGTTCACGGTTCAAGGTGAAACGCAAATTGTTTTCAATGTAATCGTGCCCGGGGTAAATGCGCGTGTTGTCAGGCAAGGTGCTGAGTTGTTGGGCGAAGGTGTTGTAGAGCGCTTTCACATTGCCACCGTTGTGACAATTGCCTGCGCCTGCATTGAACAAGGTGTCACCAGAAAACAAAGCAGGCTGGTCGGTGTGGGCGCATAAACACACATGGCACATGGTGTGTCCGGGCGTGTCCATGACTTCCAACTCCACCGTCTTGCCCACCTTGATCACATCACCCGCCACCAATCCACGAAACAAACCTCGGATGCTGTCCTTGGCTTTGGCATGTGCCAACACTTTGGCACCGGTGGCCGCCACCACTGCATCGTTACCACCTGTGTGGTCGTGGTGCTCGTGGGTGTTGAGGATTTGGGTGATGTCCCAGCCCGCGTCTTTCGCTGTCTTCAAACACTTCTCGCTGTCCAAAGGGTCGATGGCGAGCGCCTCCCCTGTCTCGGTACATGCAATCAGGTAGTTGAAGTTGCGATAGGGGTTGGCGGTCCAGATTTGTTTCACGATCATGCTGATCCTTAGAGCGGGTGTGCTTCATCATAGTTTCATCAGAAAGTCACATTCGCTCTTTAAGCTTTGTCAGACGACTCATCAGCAGGCGTCCAAATTCAATCGATCCTGCGAACGCACTGAGGGGCCCTATGCACTACCGAGCTGTATTCATCTCCGACATTCACCTGGGGACGCCAGGCTGCCAAGCCGAAGCATTGCTGGATTTTTTGAAGTCGCACGAGAGTGAATACCTCTATTTGGTGGGTGACATTGTCGATGGCTGGCAACTGCGCCGCAAATGGTTCTGGCCCCAAGCACACAACGACGTGGTGCAAAAAATATTGCGTCGTGTTCGTAAAGGCTGCCATGTGGTTTACATCCCAGGCAACCACGACGAATTCGCCAGAGATTTTGTCGATCACCATTTCGGTGGCGTGCAAGTGATGGAAGAAGCCACACACACCATGCTCGATGGTCGCCGACTTTGGTTGATCCATGGGGACTACTTTGACCCTGTCGTCCAATACGCCAAATGGTTGGCCTATGTCGGTGACAGCTTGTACGAGTTCACCTTGCGACTCAATCGCCACTTCAACCGACTGCGTGCCCGAATGGGTTTGCCTTATTGGTCTTTGTCCGCCTTCTTGAAAGGCAAGGTGAAAAAAGCCTTGAATTTCGTGGCGGACTTTGAAAAAGCCGTGGCGCATGAAGCACACAAGCGTGGCTACCAAGGCGTGGTCTGCGGACACATCCACCGCGCTGAGATTCGCGAGATAGAAGGGGTGATTTACTGCAACGACGGCGACTGGGTGGAGAGTCGCTCCGCCTTGGTCGAACACATGGACGGTCGTTTGGAATTGGTTTTCTGGGATCAGGTGGTGGACTTTCAACCAGCTGTCATCGAGGCCAAGCCACAACCCGTGGCTCCGGCCATGCCTGTCCCGATGCCCATGCCCATTGCAGCCAAAGTCAGCACCACCATGCGCACACCAGCCCGTTGAGCAAGGCCGCGCCCGGCTTTCACACGCTGATTGCCGCCCAATTTTTTTCTGCGCTGGCAGACAACGCCTTGTTGCTGTTGGCCATGGCCTTGTTGATTGAACAAGGTCAAGCCCCCTTTTGGATTCCCCTGCTCAAGCTGATGTTCACACTGTCCTATGTGGTGCTGGGGCCATGGGTGGGCGCTTGGGCAGATGCATGGCCCAAACACAAGGTGATGATGTGGGCCAATGGCATCAAAGTGGTGGCTTGCTTGGCCATGCTGTGGGGGCTTCATCCCCTGCTTTCATTTGCGATGGCGGGTTTGGGCGCAGCCATATACGCCCCTGCCAAGTACGGCTTGATCACTGAAATAGAACCCGCAGAGCGTTTGGTCAAAGCCAATGGTTGGATTGAAATCAGCACCGTGTGTGCTGCGTTGTTCGGTGTGATGCTGGGGGGCTATTTGGTGTCTGCTCACTGGCTGACCATCAGCACCTCTTTGTCAGTGCCGACGATGGGATGGGCATCGACGCAGTACGCTGGTTCATTGGCTTTGCTGTTGGCGCTTTATGGTCTGGCAGCTTTGCTCAACACCTTCATCCCTGGCAGCGGCAAGGTTTACCAACAACACGGTTGGCACTGGCGGGCCATCTGGAACAAATTCAAATTGGACCAAACAAACATGTGGAAAGACCCCATGGCTTCGATCAGCTTGTCAGTCACCACCTTGTTTTGGGGGGTAGGGGCCACCATGCAGTTGTTGGTCTTGGCCTGGGCGCAAACCAATTTGCAACTCAGCTTGGACCGGGCGGCCTATCTTCAAGGTGCCACGGCCATCGGTGTGATAACCGGTGCGGCATGGGCCGCGCAAGTGGTGCCACTCAAGCACTGGTTCAAGGTGCTCAACGTCGGTTTGTTGTTGGGCTTGTTGCTCCCCTTGATGTCCCTGGTGAATGATTGGGGCTGGGCCGTGTTGTTGTCCGTGGCGTTGGGCGCAGCAGGCGGTTTTTTCGTGGTGCCCATGAACGCCATGCTGCAACACCGAGGGGTTCAATTGTTGAGCGCTGGTCGATCGATTTCGGTACAAAACGTCAATGAAAACGCGTGCATCTTGGTCATGATGGGGATTTACAGCAGCCTGATTCATGCCCAACTCGATGTCAACACCTTGGCCTGTCTTTTGGGAGGCTTGGTGACTGTGGGCATGGGCCTCGTGCGGTGGCGTTACCAGCGACTATTGCGCTTGGGGCTCATGCGGTAAACGCATCAACACCTGCCCCATTTGAAGCACACTGCCCTCTTGAATCGTGGGATCAATGCTGAATCCTTTGGGGGCGAACACCAAGATGGTGGAGCCATGTTGAAACCAGCCCAACTCCTCGCCTTTGACAAAACCGGCATCGCAAGCCATGTCCCAAGGACCGGCATAACGGGTGTGAAGCACCGTGTCCAAGGCGTGTAAACGGATACTGGCCACCAAGACCGCTGCCACTGGCACCAAGGCCACAGGGTGTTTCTGGGGTCCGATGTCCAACTTCAAAAATGCGCGCTCGTTTTTGCAAAACAGTTTTTCCACACGCTTCAATGCAATCGGGTTGACGTTCCAGGTGTCACCTGAAAAATACCGCACATGCGTCATGCGACCATCAAAAGGGGCATGAAATCGGTGGTACATGGAAGAGGTGATGCGAATCGTCATGTATACGCCATCCTGCCAGGGCGCATGGTCGACCTGATCACCCAACAAATCTTGCAAGGTGTAGGGAAAGCCTTTGGCTTGGTAGACCAGTCCATCTTGGACAGTGCCCATGGCACCCACAATGCCATCACACGGACTGGTGAAAGCGTCTACCTCTTGATTAACCACCCGAGCACCTGGCTTGAGCTCTCGGATGAAGCAGTCATGCAAACTGTCAAACGATGTTTTGCGCGCTTCGCTCAAATCCAGATCGGCGAAGAACTTCCAGATGACAATGGACGCATCGCGAATCAAAGGGTTTTTTTGCTGACTCAACCAGCCCATGAAATGGGTCAAGGTGATGCGTGGAATGCGATTCGTCAACAGAAAGTTGACGTCCTCTTGCGCACCTATTTTTTTGAAGATTTCACGAATAGTCATCATTTTTTCATCCGAACGTCATACAAAGGAGTTTTCGACAAAGGGTGAATCGCCATGGATGGTTTTGAAACAATCTTGACAATCAGTACTTGGGGCTTGGCTGCTCTTCTGGCTTGGAGCCTGGCGCGAAAGATCAAGCAACGCTTGGAGCTGTCGCTGGCCAAGCATCCCTCGCTGGGCGGTCATTTGCGCATGGCCAAACGCGTGGCCAAATGGATTCCGGGCTATCACTACAACGATGCGCAATGGTTCGCCGTGGATGAAGCACCTGCCGAGGTCGCCCAGCAACGAAAAACCGCACTGGAAAAACTCGGTCAAACACTGCGCACCAGAAGCCCCCAAACTTTGGCCAATACCGAGCAGACCAAACCCATGATCTCGGACATGCAATTGATCAGCCAATACAGGGTGCCCTTCCAATTTCGCGAAGTCCTGTCCAAGTACATTCAACTTGGCAGTTTTTGGCGGGAGAGCCAAGGTGTTTGGTTGACCGACTTGGACGGCAACCGCTTCATGGACGTCACCGGTTCTTATGGCGTCAATTTGTTTGGCATGGACTTTTACAAATCCTGCATCCAACAAGGTGTCGAGCAAGCTGCGCAATTGGGGCCTGTGCTGGGGGCCTACCATCCCTGCGTGCTGGACAACGTCAAGCAGCTTTGCGCCATTTCGGGACAGGAAGAAGTTTCTTTCCACATGTCGGGTACCGAAGCCGTGATGCAAGCTGTTCGCATGGCGCGTTACCGCAGTGGCAAACGAAAAATTGTGCGTTTCACAGGTGCGTACCACGGTTGGTGGGACGATGTGCAGCCGGGCCCTGGCAACCCGATGCCGCCCTCCTCGGACACATTGACGCTCAACGAAATGCACCCCAACACCTTGCGGGTGCTGCGCCACCGGCGTGACATCGCCTGCGTTTTGATCAACCCCTTGCAAGCCATGCATGTCAACAAGGCCGCGCCCACCGATTCGACCTTGGTCGATGGTGGTCGCCAAGTGCACTTTGACAAAGCGGCTTACACCGCTTGGTTGGCCGAGTTGCGTCAGGTTTGCACTGACAAAGGCATCGCACTGATCATGGACGAGGTGTTCATGGGCTTTCGACTGGCTCCCGGTGGCGCTCAGGCCTATTTCAATGTGCAAGCCGACATGGTGACCTATGGCAAAACATTGGGTGGTGGCTTGCCAGTGGGCGTGGTGTGCGGCAAAAGCCATTGGATGAAACGCTTCCAAGAAGACAAACCGGGCGACATCTGCTTCGCCAGAGGCACTTTCAACGCCCACCCTTATGTCATGACCACCATGAACGCTTTTTTGCACCGATTGCAATCGGCAGAGGTGGTGCAGATGTACCAAAACGCCAGCGCCACTTGGACCGCCCGTCAAGCACAACTCAATGAACTGTTGCAGGCCGCACATTGCCCGGTGCGTGTGGCTGGCATGGAAACCGTGTGGTCTGTGTTGTTTGAAACACCTGGACGCTACAACTGGATGCTTCAATATTATTTGCGTGAACAAGGCATTGCACTCAGTTGGGTCGGTTCAGGGCGAATGATCTTCAGTCTGAATTTTGAAGATGAAGCATTCCAATTGTTTTGCAAGAAGTTTGTGCAAGCGGCCCAACGCATGAAAGAAGATGGATGGTGTTGGACGCCTGAAAATCAAACAAACCGCAACATTCGTCGGCAGGTGCTGCGAGAAATGTTGCGGTCCAGGTTGTCATTCAATCAGTGAGCTTGCGCTTGTTGCACATGCTCCATGGGGTCGATCAATTGACCGCGTAGCAAGAAAAAAGGTGCTTTGTAGTAAAGCTTGATGTCGTGGAAAGGGTCTGTGATGATTTTGAAAGCCCAGGCCACGCCTGCCGTCAAGCTGTCTTGCTTCCAGAGTTGCAACACGCGAAACATCATGCCCGCAAAACCCAAGAACAACCACACCATGGCGGTGATGCGAATGGGCGTGTCCTCGTAGGCTTCAGGCACCAACCAGGTCAGCACCTCTGGCATCCAGTAGGCCAACACAGGAATGAGTGCGCAAATGGACAGCAACACCACTTTGCGGCTCAGGTTGTAGCCCACTTTCACTTCTTCTTTGTATTCATTGGTCACTTGGTTCACTTCGTCAAAACCTTGTGGCTCGAACACAAAGTGACCCAGTTGGCGAGTGGTCATGGAGATCAGCCATGCCACCAAGCCAGAGACCACAGGATCGATGAACAAATAAACATAGGCCACCAAAAACGAAATGGCGCTGATCAGGTGCAGGGTTTGGTTGATGCGACTCTGGTGATAAAAGCGATGGTCATCCCAGCGTTGAACTTTGAGGGTTTCGAGAAAGTGGTTCATGAAGACTCCAGTTGGTGAGAAATGCCACTGAAATGTCACGCTTGTGCATGAAAATTTAATGACATCGACAAATAAATATCTCCGACACATATATGTCATCAAACTGTTGCAATTGAGGTTCACAGTGTTCGCATGAATTCAGTTGCACACATCCAAGTCGAGCGCATCAGTGCTGCCAACTCGCCCCTTCACATTGCGGTGGTCACCGAGACCTACCCACCAGACATCAACGGTGTGGCGCACACGCTGTCCAAGATGGTCCAAGGTTTGAGGGACAAAGGCCATGTGATTTGGCTCATCCGACCACGCCAAGAAAAGACGGATGAGGCTGTCGAGGGACAGCGCTACCAGGAGGTGTTGGTCAAAGGATTGCCCATCCCTTTTTACAAACAACTGCGCATGGGCTTGCCAGCCAAAGGTGAGCTGAACCGCTTGTGGACCAAACAACGGCCCGACATCGTGCACATCGCCACTGAAGGCCCATTGGGTTGGTCTGCATTGCAAGCGGCAAAAAAACTCAAACTACCGATCAGCACCGATTTCAGAACCAATTTCCACGCGTACAGCCAGCACTACGGCATCGGCTGGCTCAGTGGCACGGTCATGGCGTACCTGAAAAAATTCCACAATACCGCGCACTCGACCATGGTGCCCACTGCAGAACTTCGCGAGGAGCTCCACCAAGCGGGATTCAAGCGTTTGTCTGTGGTCCCGCGTGGTGTGGACACCCGGTTTTTTTCACCGGAGCACCGCAGCGACGCCTTGCGGGCTTCCTGGGGTGTGGGCAGCGAAGACCGCGTCTTGCTCTATGTGGGTCGATTGGCTGCAGAGAAAAATTTGCACTTGATTTTTCAAACCTACCGCCGCTTGTTGGCTCAACACCCCGATCTGAAATTGGTGCTGGTAGGCGGTGGCCCTTTGCGCAGTCAACTGCAAGCGCAACACCCCGAGGCCATCTTTGCTGGTTTTCAAACAGGTGCTGCTTTGGCCGCGCATTACGCCAGTGCCGATGTTTTCATGTTTGCAAGCCAAACAGAAACGTTTGGCAATGTGACCTTGGAAGCCATGGCTTCAGGGTTGGCGGTTGCCGCCTTTGATCACGCCGCGGCTGGTCAACTGATTCAAAGCGGTGTCAATGGAATGCTGGCCCCGACATTGAGTGATTTGGATTTCGAACTGGCGGTACACACCCTGCTTAACAGCCGCGATCTCATGCGCTCGATTGCTCACAACGCCCACCAAACGGCCCAGCAATTGAGTTGGCAGCAAATCGTTGAAAAAACAGAAACCATTTTTCATCACATCCTGGCTGCACACTTGAATACCCAACAGACAACTTTGACCATGGTGGCCCCCCATGTGGCCCTTTAAATCGACCCTCAACACCCCCGCGCAAGCCGAGGCTGATATGAATACGCCCAACCCAATACACAACATCGATGAAGCGCAAATGCTGCGCATCCGTGAAGACATGCTGGACAGTCTGGACGAAGAATTGGAGATGGAGGTTGACGAGCATTCTTTGGAAAGTGATCGCGACCCTTTATTGGCCAAGTCCGAACGGCTCCAGTACTTCAAAAACTTGCTTCATCTCCAAGGTGAATTGGTGAAATTGCAAGACTGGGTGGTGAGCAGCAAGTCGCGCATCGTCATCATTTTTGAAGGCCGCGATGCGGCCGGCAAAGGTGGTGCCATCAAACGCATCACCCAACGCCTCAACCCGCGTATTTGCCGCGTGGCGGCCTTGCCTGCACCCAACGACCGCGAAAGAACCCAGTGGTACTTTCAACGCTATGTGGCCCATCTGCCTGCAGCGGGCGAGATCGTGTTGTTCGACCGCAGTTGGTACAACAGGGCAGGTGTGGAACGCGTGATGGGCTTTTGCTCGGACGATGAGTACGAAGAGTTTTTCCGTACCGTGCCCGAGTTTGAAAAAATGTTGGTGCGCAGTGGCATCCAGTTGGTGAAATACTGGTTCTCGATCACCGACGACGAACAGCACACCCGTTTCTTGGGTCGCATTCATGATCCCTTGAAGCAGTGGAAACTCAGTCCCATGGATTTGGAAAGTCGTCGTCGCTGGGAGGCTTACACCCGCGCCAAAGAGACCATGATTGAACGCACCCACATCCCCGAAGCCCCTTGGTGGGTGGTGCAGGCTGTGGACAAGAAAAAAGCGCGACTCAATTGCATCCACCACCTGTTGTCACTGGTGCCCTATGAAGAGGTGAACCAACCCGACATCCGCCTGCCTGCCCGGGTTCGCAACCCCGATTACATCCGACACCCCGTGCCTGCGGACATGTACGTGCCCGAAAAATACTGACGGGCTCTCATGGCACTTGCTTCAACCAAACGGTGGAAGCTGTGTTCACAACTTTGTAGCTGGGACACGCATAGCGCTCGATGTCTTGCGCATGCAGCGGGAATGAATTGCAGTTGGAATAACGCCTGAGCGTGGAGGTGTAAATGCCACATTGGTATTTGTCGTCACCCACTGGCTCCAAAAATGCACATTGCTTGTTCAAACAGCAATTGCCGCACTGAATGCATTCACCTTCGATGGTCACTGGGATGTCTTGGTATTTCATCAAGACATCGGACAGGTAATGCTGCACGGGGCCTTGTTTCAAAGCATTGAAATGGCGTTGAAACTTGGCCGTGTAGGTTTTGTACTGCTTGATGTATTTCATGTCCAACAGCAAAACAGACATGATCAAGGGCATCACTGGAATGAGCACCTGACACATTGAAGAGAAGCCCGCACTCGTGGCTTTGACCGACAAGCCACGAAAGCGTTGTTCCAGCTGCTTGCTGGCCAAGACATTCATCGGCCAATCCCGAAGTAATCAATCCCCCGCTCTTGCATGCGCTTGGGCTCGTACAGGTTGCGGCCATCGAAGATGACCGGGGTTTTCAAGGCGCGCTTGATCGCGTCAAAGTCCGGTGCCTTGAACTGCCGCCATTCGGTCATGATCACCAGCGCATCTGCACCCGCCATCGCCGCTTCCTTGGTGCCGCACAA
>JACCDM010473461.1_pt1 | contig 12013 bp, 8 predicted proteins | sample 7445851 | NCBI WGS metagenome assembly JACCDM01 (sample SAMN15323438, study PRJNA562643) | freshwater metagenome | isolation source: river surface water | place: USA:Blue River Watershed | collected 2017-08-16
AACCTAGTCATCAAGATCCAGAAGAAGGTTCGTGCTTAATTAGCCGCCTTTGACTGAAAAGATCAGAACCGAATCCCGGTTCCCCTTCGGGGGAGCCGGGATTCGGCCTTTCTATCGTTAGGATTAGTCAATGAGCTCCACAACAACAAGTAAATTGACAGCGAAAATCGTCGCCCTCTCATTAGCCACTGTTTCCGTGCTGGTCTTCACTGAATCTGTCACCGACCCAGTTAATGTCACAAAACTCTTTGCAATCGGTGGGTTTGCCTTTGCTGCTCTGGGAGCTATGTTAAACGCCGATGCAATAAAAGTTCTTAAGTCAAGAAAGCTACCATTCTTTTCATCTGTTGGCTTTTTGCTTGTATCAATCGTTGTGCTGATCCAGAGCCAGGCGCCGATGGTTCAGTCTCTTTATGGAGTCTATGGAAGAAACAATGGCTTCATCCTCTACCTATGTCTATCGATCTTGTTTATTGCTTCCTTAACAGTCGTATCAAAGAGACATTTTTTATATGTGATTTATTCACTAGTTTTCACTGGGATGTTAAACGTCGCCTATGGTCTTTGGGTAATGGCGTTTGGTGATTTTATAGATTGGAATAATCAGTACGGCAATCTACTAGGTACATTTGGTAATCCGAATTTTATTGGATCATTTTTCGGAATGTTCTCTTCGGTGCTGTTTGCGGCTGTGCTTTCTAGAGATTTAAGCACTAAAGTGCGAATCGGAGCGCTCTTATTTCTTCCTATTGTCTTCTTTACAATTATGGACACTAAAGCTGTTCAAGGTAAAGTTTTGTTTTTCGCAGCGGCCGGACTTGCCCTATTCTTTTATGTGAGAGATAGATTTAACTCAAATTATTGGTCGTTAGCATATATCGCCGCCGCCGCAGTTATATTTTTGGCAGCCCTGCTGGGAACTCTGCAAAAAGGTCCATTAGCTAACCTTTTGTATAAAGAGACTGTAAGTCTACGTGGCGAGTACTGGAACGCCGGCTGGCAAACAGGGCTAAGCAACCCTTGGTTTGGTGCCGGGTTTGATTCTCTTGGAGATTGGTACAGAAGATCGCGCCGCGAATCTGCGCTTGCTTTACCGGGAGTCGACACGGTGACGAATGCTGCCCACAACGTGTATTTAGATTTATTCGCATTTGGCGGATGGCCCCTACTTGTCGCTTATTGTGCGATTACAGTTTGCACATTCGTGTCTATCGTTAAATTCATCAAGAACAATAAAGGATTTGATTTTACATTTGTCACTCTAGTGAGCGTCTGGACGTGTTATCAACTACAGTCCGTAATTAGCATCAATCAGGTGGGGCTTGCGATTTGGGGCTGGGTAATTGCGGGATTAGTAATCGCTTACGCAAGCTCAAATGATGACTTGAAGGAAAGCAGTGCGCCAGAAGCCGGGAAGAAAAAAAGAAAAAAAATTCAGGAACAAGCTTCAGAAGTTATCTCCCCTAAATTACTTGCCGGATTATTCACTGTTATTGGTCTCATGATTTCTGTCCCCCCTTTAAGTGCGGACATGAAGTGGAGAGATGCTCAGCTATCTCAAGACGTGAGTAAGGTTGAAGCCTCGCTAAAGCCGAGTTACATGAACCCACTTTCAACAATTAAACTCATTAGTGTGGTGGGCGTTTTTGAAACAAACAAGTTCCACGACTTAGCACATAAGTATGCGCGTGAAGCAGTTCAATTCAATCCAAATAGTTATGAATCTTGGAGAACTTTATCATTGTTGACAAATTCTTCTGAGCAGGAGAAAAACGAAGCATTTGTCATGATGAAAAAACTCGACCCATTAAATCCATCCCTTGAGGCTCTCAATAAGTGAAAGTGGCAATTATTGGGCAAGGTTATGTCGGTCTTACAGTCAGCGCATTTGCTGCTGAATTCTTTGAAGTTGTCGGATTCGACAACAATTCCATGGTGGTTGACATGTTAAATCAAGGCCAGTCTCACATTGAAGGTGTGGAAAGTTCAGATTTGAAGAAATGGATATCTGCTGGGCGATACAAAGCTACAACCAGAGGCCAAGACATTGCGGATGCAGATATTGCTGTGATTGCTGTTCCTACTCCGCTAACAAGGGATAGGATTCCGGATCTCGCGTTCATTGAAGCGGCTTGCAGGACAATAGGAACTCATATTGAGAAATCTATTTTGGTGATAAATGAATCAACTTCCTATCCTGGAACCTTGAGAGACTTTATCAGGCCGACAATTGAGAAGTATTCTGAAACTCCCGTAGTACATCGATACGCCATTTCTCCCGAGCGAGTTGATCCAGGCCGTGGAGATTTCAATCAAAAGAACACCCCACGTCTTTATGCAGGATTGTCACCCGAGGCGTCAAAGCAGACAAGAGACTTCTACTCAAAGTTTTGCGACCATTTAGTTGAGGTTTCTTCGCCTGAAGTCGCCGAAGCTGCAAAACTTTTTGAGAACACTTTCAGGCAAGTCAACATTGCACTTGTAAATGAATTTGCACAGATTGCACATGCTCTTGGAATCAGCGTTTATGAAACCTTGGATGCAGCCAACACAAAACCATATGGGTTTATGAAGTTTACACCGAGTGCGGGGGTAGGTGGGCACTGCATCCCTGTTGACCCCACATATTTAGCAGCAGTGGCGGAAGAGCACGGTGCGCCAGCGACCTTTATCCGCCGTGCGAATGAAGTGAACCTTGAGATGTCTGAGTATATTGTTAGGAGAGTCGCCGCAGACAACGGGGGTAACCTGCAAGGCAAAACTGTCTTGGTTGTAGGCGTTGCATATAAGCCAAATGTTGCAGATGTGCGTGAGACTGCAGCCGAGTTAGTCATTGGCCACCTTCGTAACCAAGGTGCGGTGGTTTCTTGGCACGATGATGTTGTGAGTAGATGGAAAGGTGAGAGTTCGGCTCCCCTTGAGGGCGCTGACATCACGGTTGTTGTCACCAAGCACGACTCAGTAGATGAGAAGAGGATTTTGTCTAGCGCGCCTTATGTATTTGATACAACTGGCAAAATTAGGGGCGCTAAAGGTTTGTAAAGACTAGCATTTAAAACTTTCGGCAACGCTGTCGATAATTGAATCCAGCGTATGTGTCGGCTGCCAATTGATTACACTTTTGATTTTTGCAATTTCTGGCACACGCCGATCCATATCTTCAAACCCTGCTGGATATGCGTCTGAATATGGAATGAATTTGATTCTAGAATTTGACTTAGTTCGGGTAATTATCTTGGAGGCAAGTTCCTTAATGGTTGTTTCGCCAACTCCACCGACATTGAAATAATCACCTATGGTAAAATCAGTTTCACTTAAAGTTATAACTGCTTTGACTGCATCCTCAACATGGCAGAAAACTCGGGATTGAGATCCATCGTCATAAATTGTGATGTCTTCGTTCTTGAGTGCTGATTGAATGAACCGGGGAACAACCATCCCGTATTGGCCTGTTTGGCGTGGTCCTACGGTGTTAAAGAAACGAACTATGGTGACCTTAAGGCCGTGAGTCTTATGAAGCGTGTGGGCGACAGCTTCTTCAAGAGCTTTGGCATCAGCGTAGGTCCAGCGGATTTTTTGTGGCGCACCAACTACGCGATCTGATTCTTCATGGAGTGGCTGGTTAGGGTTTTTACCGTAGATTTCAGAAGTTGAGGCGATGATGATGCGCTTATTGAATTCAGTGGCTGCATTCAAGACCACTTTTGAGCCACTGAAATTGCGGTCAATTGATTCGATGGTGTGTTCCATGATGTTTTTGACGCCAAGAGCTGCGGCCATATGAAGTACTAAGTCTGAATCACTAACTAGTTTTTCAACCAGATCCTTATCGCGGATATCACCTTCATGGATGACGATTTTGCCTTCAAGATGCGCGATGTTGGCGCGTGAGCCCGTACTCATGTTATCGAGGATGGTGACTTCATCTCCGCGGGCGATACAGGCATCGGCAAGGTGAGAGCCTATGAAGCCAGCCCCGCCGGTAATGAATACGCGCATGGGTGCAGTCTATCTTTTGAAGCTCCCACTCTGGATACACAAGGACAGTTTTCAGTAGACGCAAGATGGGGTGGCCAGAGCCGAATAATTTCAAGCTTTGGTGATTCATCAAGATGCTCAGTCTGCCTGGCCCTATAGGCCCAACAAGGGGCTAAGGAATGCGTGAATTAAGTTTTGTACATTTGCCACTTCATTGGTCAATTGCTAGGGCAGGATAGTCCTATGAAGCTGTTACTTGAATGGGAAGACGAATCGCTCGTACTAGAGCCCGACAAGATTTACGTCCTCGGCCGTGATGCAACCTCAGATATCAGAATTGACTCTAGCCGAATCTCTCGAGCCCATTTGCGGTTCACATTCAAGAATAAGTATTGGGAAGTTGAAGATTTGGCTTCGTCCAATGGCTCCTTTGTAGCTGAGAGAAAAATTGAAACATTGCTAGTTAAAGAGAAGACAATCCTGGATATTGGTGGAGTAGGAAATCTTTCAATTTTGATTTCGCCACTTTCTAAAGAAGAGACTATTGGAAATTCACGCCGACGGGAGAAACTGGCTACCACCAAGATTTCAAAGTTTAGTGCTGAAAGCTACCTAGATGATAGATCTGGCTTAGCGCGCGTAAGACTCCAACAGAGAATTCGAATCGGACGCGATAAAGAGAATGACTGGCAAATTGATGACTTAAATGTCTCAAGGATTCATGCAGAAATTGTCCAGAATTCTTCCGGAGGCTTTGAAATTGTTGACCTGAAGTCAACAAACGGAACTTTTCTAAATGGAAGTAAGATTAAGCGTGAGATATTGAAAACCGGTGACATTATCTCAGTCGGAGGTTTTGCAAGGCGGTTCACCAACGATGGTCTTCAAGTCTTAGAGGGGATAGAGGGAACCTCTATATCGGCTCGTGAAATCAGCTTTTCGATAGGAGATAAACCTCTACTGCAAGATGTTTCATTTAGTATTGGACCACGAACACTCACGGCGATAGTCGGTCCATCGGGAGCTGGAAAATCAACTTTGTTAGGTGTTCTTACAGGTCGCACAAAACCAACCAGCGGCCAAATCGTAATTGGAGGGGTGGATTTACATACTCAATTCCAATCACTGAGCCGACAGATTGGGTCTGTACCGCAGGCAGATATTTTGCACACTCGACTTACAGTTCGCCAAGCTTTGATGTATGGCGCAAAACTTCGATTACCAAATGACACTACAAAGGAAGAACGCGAACTTCGCGTCAATGAGGTGATGGAACAATTAGAGCTTACGGAGAGAGCTGACTTACGAATTGATCGCCTATCAGGAGGACAACGGAAAAGAGCGAGCATCGGCCTTGAACTGTTGACTTCTCCACAGTTACTGGTACTTGATGAACCAACTTCTGGTTTAGATCCTGGCCTGGATGCACATGTTATGGAGACTTTGCGAAAGCTAGCAGACGGAGGGCAGACAGTTGTTCTTGTCACCCACTCAGTGGATAATCTCGATTTTTGCGACAATGTGATTCTCTTAGCTTCGGGCGGGAAGGTTGCCTATTCTGGCCCTTCATCCACTGTGTTTAACAAAATGGGAAAGAAATCCTGGGCTGACGTTTTTCGATTTTTGGCGACACCAGATGTCCTGTTGCTTGCTCCACCAAAGCATGAAGAGTCGATCTCAACTGAGATTAGTAGTCGGCATATTCTTGAACGGAAACAAGGTGTAATCCGACAAGTTGCCACCTTAGCATCAAGGTATATTCGGGTGATTGCATCTGATCGATTCTATCTGGCGCTACTTGCGCTGATTCCTGTGGTTATCGGAGGCATTGCCTATGCTGCAGGAAGTGAATATGGATTTGGTTCTGGAACTGTGACTAAATCTGGGTTTGATTACAATCCTTTTGCTCAAGCAACGATACTGGTATTGATCTTGGGTTCGATATTCATCGGATTATCCACCAGTATTCAAGAAATTGTAAAAGAGAACCAAATCAGGAAGCGTGAGCAAGCAGTTGGAATTCGCTCCTTCACTTACGTTACTTCAAAGATAATTGTGCTTGGGCTAATCGTAGTTCTGCAGACGGTTATCTTCACACTGATAGTCCTATTCAACCGCCCGTTACCGCCAAATGGCCAACTTTTTGAATCAAGCCAGTGGGAAATCGTTGTCATATGTGTTGTTCTCGGGGTCAGTTCAATGCTATTGGGACTCCTCATCTCTTCATTCCTAAGTTCTAGCGAGCAGGCTATGCCCACATTGGTTGGCATGACAATGATTCAAGTAGTCCTTTCGGGCGCATTACCTTTACAGGCCAAGGGTGTTATTAATGAGATATCTAAACTGGTCCCAAGTTATTGGGCAAATAACGCTTTGAGCGCATCGGTGGATATTGTGCAACTGAACCTAACAAGCGATCTTGAGCTTCAAAATAGATGGATAGCAAACTCTAGCAATGTCTTAAATTCGACCTCATTTGTTGGGTTATTCAGCCTCTTATTTACCCTTGTAACTCTCGCTAAAGTGCACCGCAGCCGCTAGCTACTTCTTCCATCCAGGTGGACATGATGTAGCTGCAAATGTGCGCGTAATCGAACCTTTTGTACAGAAGATTGTGTTTGGACTCTTTGGTTTAGTGGGCAACGCAAAGGTAGCTCTCGGAATAGAAGGAACATCAATAACAATCTGACTAGGCTGTGACTCACCTGCATCATTTGCCAGGAAAAGATTCACAACCAGTTTTTTCCCAGCCATTGATTGCTTAATGGGAACCTCAAGCAATATCTTGGAACCGACGATATCGCCGGCAATCGCCTTAGATTTTGAAACACCGATGCTAGATCCGAAAATATAGGCCGCAGTTGCGATTGCTCCAACCTTAATTGTGGATTCTGCAGAGATGAAGGCTGAAGTTCCAATAATTCGAGACTTTATGTTTTTGGCAGGCAGAGGGACTGACTTACTGGAAATTACTTTACTAATAGCCGAGGGGGCATCAAAAATTCCTTCGAGCACTTCAGATTCAACCCCATTTCTGAAACCCACAACCCTAAGAGGTATTGGTGTGCCTGCCAAAATTTCACTTACGCTCAGAGACCAAGAGGCAATGTTTCCAACAATTTGTCCTTGTAACTGACTGGATTCGATGACACCAAGTTTGGGAGCAATCAAAAAAATCCTGTCAGGTAGTAGTTTGTCGTCTAGTTTTACATTTATGTTGATTTTGTTATTTGCAAAGTTCACCAATGAAAAAGAAAGTCGATTGGGTTCGCTACTCTTAGGTCTAGTTTCTTTAGTAGTAACAGTTTCACGAACATTCGCTTCAAGGTTTCTGGAAGCAGGATTGGTCCCACCGAATTTGAAGACTTGCCCTCCAAGTGAATATTTATTGGGAACAACCACACCATTAATACATGAACCGAGAGATTGAGATGAAAAACTACTTAACACGGTCCCCTCATTTCTCAAACTTGAAATAATCGTGTCATTTATTCCGACTGAAGAGCAGGATGGCGCATTTGTTATCTCGCCCATTCCGAACTGAGTAAATCGAAGAGGTTGCTGGAAATTTCTTTCACCGGCATTAATGCTTCCTATTTCCAGATGCGCTCCGGACACCAAATCGTCGAAGGTAGCCTTAAACCAAGTCGGTCCCTTGGCCGAGTCATTGAATACTCTAATTCTGTATGGGTGTCCTGTCGTAACTGTGTAGTTTGACCAACAGACTGCCTGGAAATAAGTCTTACCTGCAGATTCAATTGGATTTCTCTTATCGCAAGAAACAGCATTGCCTGTGCCAGTAAGCAATTGAATGTCTACTGCATTATCAATGGACAATACAAAATTATGCGCGGTGCCAGAGTTAAAGAGATCTATACCTACTTGAGCCCCACCGTATCGTGGCTGATTTGTATCAGCCCAGCTCCAGTTCAAATATCTCCATGTATCGCTTCCATTAGCGAGTGTAGTGAGATCAAATTCGAGTGATTTAGAACTATTCAAATAAGCATTACCTAAGTAGTTCGCATTCATATATGACGTCGACTGGTCAGCCCTTGCAGTTTCAACTGAGATTATGCTTCCAAGAAAGAGCAGAGACATCGTAATCACAGAGGTTAGTCTTAAAGGCATGTTCAACATCATTGCTTCTTCCATCCAGGCGGACAAACTTTGGCCGCAAATGTTCTACTGATTGTTCCTTTAGTGCAGAAAACAGTATTCGGGACTGCCTTAGGTTCAGGAATTCTTATTCCGCCTGCTGCGACACCAGGAATTCCAGGAATCGATATCTTCGATGTTGCCGGTGGGGACTTGCCCGCCTCATTTTCGAAAAAGACCGTAAACGGAAATGTTTTGCCAGCCATAGATGTCTTTATTGGGATCTCAAAAAGCACTTTTGTCCCGATGATCTCTCCCTGGATTGCCTTGGAAGCCGAGATTCCCAATGAAGACCCAAATAGAAATGCCCTTTTTGCGAGAGCTCCTGCCTTCAGCGTCGCGATTGCAGTAACGACACCGGAAGTTCCAATGACTCTTGAAGTGACATTTTTTGGAGCCCAAGGGACTGCATTATTCAGGGAAACATTGGATAAGTCAGGCACCTGGAAGTTTTCGACAAGAGAGTCTGATTCGATTCCATTTTTTACAGAAACTATCTTTAGCGGGACTAGCTCACCCGAAAAAAGGGAATCAAAGTCAATCGACCAAGTGGCGACAGATCCAGAAATCTTTCCTAGAACTCTCTTTGCTTCAGTGATGCCTAATTTTGGAGATACAAGATAAATCGAGTCGGGCTTATTGATGGAACTGCCAATACTGACATTGATGTTGACTTTATTTCCCACAAAATTCACAAATGAAAAACTTGGTTTTTCTGGTTTCAGCTGAACAGGTTTTTGGCCAATCGCATTTACAACTGATGAAAGCGGAGTACAAATTGCTTGCAGAGCATCCAAACCTGCCGCAGCGTACGCGCTGATACCAGTTATGAAGTCAGTGCGATTTGTTGAGTCGTTGCATTGAGAGAATGAATTTATTGGCAGTCTTGAACTAACTCCGCTTGGCGGTGTCACACCTACGCTAAAGGGCTTGACTCCACCACATCTAATGGATAAATCACGCACATAACTGGCAGTGGCAGCATTTATTGCCGTAGCAGCTTGTCCTTGCGAACAACGCTGGATTACATAGTTGCTCTCACTCACACCTTGATTAACAATCTGATGAATTTCAACATCGCCACTCAAGGTTCCATCTGCATTAACTGCAGAGCAACCAAACCTAAAGCCCTGCAAGAAAGGACTTGAAGTTTGAGGAGTCACATTAATTTGTGTTAAGACACTGCCTGGATTGCAGAACTGGGTAATTGGTGACCCCCCAGAACTTGGCTTTATGTCAGGCCCATAGTAACTTCCAAATAAAGCTCCCGGAATTGTGACGGCACCCGAGTTCTGGGTGTTGCCTGAAAGACTCTTGTTTCCGATATTGACACGGTATTGGCCCGGAGTAAAGACGTCAACGCCGGATAAACCAGGACAGTTCCCACTAGTACGAGTGCCTGTCAAGGTTGGTTGCGTCGACTCCCCGGACTTCAGTGCTCCGTAGGTGGCAGAAAAGTCTGGGATCGCGGAACAAGGTGGCAGTGTTTCTTTCCAAAATGTAATCTGGTCGAATCCACGCATGTTCAGTCCACCAGCCAAAGCGGCGGCTGAAGGATTGTTCTCCAAGCGGCCCAGTGAAATTACCTTCCCAGTGCTACCAATGGATACATTGCCAGCCCACCACTGTGAACCATTAATTAGTAAAGGTTTGACAGAGAAATTGTAGGTTTCCCCTGCAACTGGCATCAACGGCACAAAGCAATTGGAGCGCCAAGTATTCGCCCGCTGAAAAGCATTTCCAGCCGTTAAACTACAATTCGCACTCTCGTCGCTCTGCACTCTAGATCCTGCGGGCACATCAAAGAAACCAAATTCTGCGCGCCCACTGTTGCTTAATGTGAATCGCACCCAGATTGAATTCTCGGTATTTCCAATATTGATTGACCAGTCGACTTGACCTGAACTAATTGAAGGAACGTTATGTGGAGTAATTGTTTGGGCTAGAAAACCACTTGGACTCAATCCGATACCAGACCAATCAATATGTGCAGACACTTGATTTGGCCCTTCGGCAGAGGCTGGAGTTGTGCTTACTGCCGAGATGGCGACTGTCATCGCGAAAAGCAATGAAGCGGAAAATAATGTTCGAAGCACCTTCACTTAAAGTCCTCGCTCTACTGAAAATTCATATTGGATTATAAAACCTGCACTAGTAGAACCTGCTAGGACGTAATCCCTTAATGGCTTCTTAAAGTCAACCGGTCCCGAGATTACGATAGTGTCAAACTCGGCACCACACCGTGCATCGCCGGAAATCACCTTTGCTGATGGCCGAGGTTTAGTTGGTGGATTAGTCAGCTCCTTGATAACCAGCGAACTTTCGATTACAGACTGGTCACACAGGTAAACTGAGAATCGTTTGCCCTTACCTGACTGTGATTTTGGATCGCCCACCACAGAGGCAGACCAACTCTCAATTGTCGGTGCTGGGACTACATCGTCTTTACTAGATCTTGATGTACTTGAAAAAGTCCCTATTGCAGCCGCCACTATCAGGACTGAAGTTACTACTAATGAAATTAGTTTCTTTCTTGAATTTCTACCAAGAACTGGTGGTTCTCCAGCCAGTTGTTTGGTCTCCTTAATCCCTTCGATTAACTCAACGCAGTCACTTGCAGAAATTCTATTCTTCGGATTCTTGTCTAGAAGCTGGGAGATTATGATTCTTTGATTCTCACTCAACAAACTTAAATCTGGTTCTTTAGTTAAAATCTGATTCATTGTATTGGCGACAGAGGTATCTTCCTTGCCCCAAGGGCTTGACCCGGTAGCAGCAAAGTAAAGCGTTGAGCCGGCAGCAAAATTGTCAACTGCAGAAGTAATCTTCGCCCCTTGGAATTGTTCGGGCGAGAACCATGTTGGAGTACCAGCAACCATTCCAGTTCTCGTAAGTGCGGTGGCATCAGATGAGAATGAAATTCCAAAATCAATGACTCTAGGACCAGTCGCAGACATAAGAATATTAGACGGTTTAATGTCTCGGTGAATAACTCCTACCGCATGAATTCCACTAAGGCCAGACATTAAACCGGTTGCGAGTTCAAACCATTGGAATTCAGAGAGAGGTCCTTCATTCTCGATTAAGGTGCTCAAACTTGGTCCGTCAACATAATTAGTCGCAATCCATGCTGGACTTCCGTCGATATCGGCTCCAACAATTTCTGCCACGTAGCTACTTTTAACTTTCTTCAGAGTTGCGACTTCGCGCCCTAATCGAGTTCGAGAAGTTGAATCTTCCAACAAAAAGTCTCGTACAATTTTGATTGCTGCTGCTCGGGTTCCGTTTGTGCCCATGTAAACAATTCCCATGCCACCTGATCCGAGACGATTAACAATCTGCCACGGGCCGATTTGTTCCGGGTCTCCGGGGCGCAGGCGTTCCATAGTTGAATTCTGTCAGAGGAATTCTCATCTATACATATCTACTCAGGCATGAGAATCAACGAATAGGGGTCCTTGAACCGCGCTGGGGCTAATTGAGGCAAGATAGGTGCGTGGCAACGACAGGTGGACTCAGTAGCACTGATTTAGAGCGTGAGGCGAAGGCGCTTGAGCTTTCTTCGCTTACTCAAGCGGAAGCTCTCGAGATTGGTTCGATTGCTCAGGCGATTGGGTTAGAACGAAAGTTGCCGATTGCAGTAGAAGTGCGGATGAAGGATTGGATTGTCTTTCATGCATCTTTGCCTGGATCAACACCTGAAAATGATTGGTGGATTGGTCGCAAGGCACGAGCGGTGAATTTAACCGCTAGATCTACTCTGCATGAGCGAGTACTGGCTGAAGAAGAAGGAATCGATTGGCATCAATCAAAAGGCGTGGAGGATGAGCTTTAGGCCATCCATGGTGGTGGGTTGGCGCTGAATGTTGTTGGACTC
>JACCDM011804601.1_pt1 | contig 12011 bp, 9 predicted proteins | sample 7445851 | NCBI WGS metagenome assembly JACCDM01 (sample SAMN15323438, study PRJNA562643) | freshwater metagenome | isolation source: river surface water | place: USA:Blue River Watershed | collected 2017-08-16
GCACGGGGGATGCCGCCATCGCGGCCGCCCGGACGCAGCCGGGAACACCCGAGGCGACCGCCGCACTCGATGCACACGCCGCCCTGCTCGATGCGTCCGCGGTGCAGGCCCGCCGGACGGCGTTCCTCGGCCAGCGGGTGATCGGAGCGGTCCTCCTCGTCGGACTCGTCCTCCTCGTGCTCCTCGGCATCGTCACCTGGCGCGTGGCCGGCCACCTGAGTCGCCAGCTCTCGCGTCCGCTCGACGAGCTGGTGGGGTGGACCGACCGGATCGCGCGCGAGGTGCCGCTCCCATCGGACGCCGAGGTCACGGTGCGCGGCGCCCCTGAATTCGGGGTCCTGCGCGACGGGATGCGGCGGATGGCGTCGGAGCTCGAGGCAGGGCGTCGGGCGACGGTCGAGGCCGAGCGGCTCGGGGCCTTCCGAGAATCGGCGCGGCAGGTCGCGCACGAGCTGAAGAATCCGCTCACCCCCATCCGATACGCAGTGGCGACGCTCCGCCGCCAGGCGACCCCGGAGCAGCGGGAGGCGATCGACGTGCTCGATGCCGAATCGGCACGGCTTGAGGCGATGGCGACGAGCTTCGCGCAGTTCGGTCGACTCCCTGACGCCCCGACGGCGCCGGTCGATCTCGCCGCCCTCATCCGGGCCGCGGCGCGTCACACGCTGCCGCCGGAGGTCACCTTCCGCTACGTCGGTCCCGAGACGCTCGTCATCGACGGGCAGCACGAGGCGCTGCAACGTGTGATTGCGAACCTGCTCCTCAACGCCACGCACGCCACCGACGGCCTCGGGACGGTGACCATCACCGTCGCCGACACGGGGCACGACGTGACAATCGCCGTCTCAGACGATGGCTGCGGCATCCCGGCGGCGGAGCTCCCGCGCATCTGGGAGCCATACGTGACCCGTCGCGCGGGCGGCACCGGGCTCGGCCTCGCGATTGTGAAGCAGACCATCCTGGCGCACCACGGCGCGGTCGAGGCGATCAGCGCACCCGGCGAGGGGACGACGATCACGCTGCGCCTCCCGCGCCGAACCGGGTGACGCGAGATGCCCTCGGTGCTGGTGGTCGACGACGAAGCCAACCTCCGCTGGATGGTCGGGGCGGTCCTCGCGCAGGAGGACTACGAGGTGCACGAGGCCGCAGATGCCGCCACCGGACTCGCGAAGGCGCTCGACGTCATCCCCGACGTCCTCCTGCTCGACCTGATGATGCCGGGGCCGCGCGACGGGCTCGACCTCCTCGAGGCGATCCGGGCGCAGCTCCCCGACCTTCCGGTCGTGATGATGTCCGGGAAGGCGGCGCTCGCCGACGCGGTGCAGGCGACCCGGCTCGGCGCCGTCAACTTCCTCGAGAAACCGCTCTCCCCCGAGGGCCTGGTGCTCGCGGTCGCGAACGCGATGGAGCTGCGCCAGGTGCGACACGAACGCGCGGTGCTCCGCGCCGACCTCGGGCTCGGTGCTGACCTCGTCGGCGACTCCCCGGCGATGGTCACCGTGCGCGAGACCATCGCGCGCGTGGCGCGTTCCGACGCGCGCGTCCTCATCACGGGGGAGTCGGGGACCGGGAAGGAGCTCGCCGCGGCCTCGGTCCACACCCAGAGCGCGCGTCGGGAACGCCCGCTGCTCCGTGTCCCCTGTGCCGCCATCCCCGCGGAACGCCTCGCCGCGGTGCTCTTCGGCCAGGAACGTGGCGCCATCACGGGCGACCCCGAACGTCGCATCGGTCACGTGGAGCTCGCGCACGGTGGGACGCTGGTCCTCGACGAGGTCGCCGCGCTGCCGTCCGACGTCCAGCGACGGCTCCGGCGCCTCCTCGACGCGCGGGAGATCGAGCGCCTCGGCGGGACGCGGGCGATCAAGGTGGACGTGCGCGTGGTGGCCACGACGCGACACGATCTCCCGCGGCTCGTGCGCGAGGGACGGTTCGACGCCGACCTGTACTTCGGGCTCAATGTGGTCGCGCTGCCGCTCCCACCCCTCCGCGAGCGCCCGACGGACCTCCCCGCGCTCGTGGCGCACTTCGAGGCCCAGCGTCGCCGCCGCGGCGGCCCCGCACCCACCCGATGGACCGACGAGGCACTCGATCGGCTCGCGCGCCATCGGTGGCCCGGCAATGTCCGCGAACTCGCGAACGTCCTCGAGCGCGTCGCTTTGCAGCATGGAGACCGGGTCGTCGGCGCGGCCGAGGTGGATGCGGTGCTCCCGTCCGATGGGGAACCGCCGCTCCCCGCCGCCGAGCAGCTCGACACCCCGCTCGCCGACGCGCTCGACGCGCACGAGCGCCTGTTGATCCTCCGCGCCCTCGCGGCCGCGAACGGCGTGGTCGCCGAAGCGGCGCGACGCCTCCGCACCGACCGCCCGAATCTCTACCGCCGGATGAAACGCCTCGGGATCGGCGACGTAGGATAGGTGTCCACCACTCGCTCGCTCCTCTTTCTCCCAGCCCGTCTCGACATGCTGTGCACGACTCGCCGCATCGATCGCCCGCTCCACGTCACCCTCACGATCACCCTGTTCCTGCTCGCCGGCGTTCTCCCTGGCGCCGCAGGCGCGCAGGGTGGACGCATCCGGGAGATCCCCACCTGGCGAGAGGCGATCGCGCGCTACAACGCGCCCGGGACGACGCGCGTGGATGGTCCCTACGTGCTCGAGGCCGCCGGGCGTTCGGCGGGCGACGTCGCCGTGCTCACCGGTCCCGTGCGCATCGCGGGGACGATCGCGGGGCACCTCGTCGCGGTGAACGCCGACGTGCGACTCGACGCGAGTGCGGTCATCGAAGGGGATCTTCTGGTGCTCGGCGGCACGCTCGACCGTGCGCCGGAGGCGCGCGTCGGCGGGGAGGTACGCCTGCAGGCGGAGGTGTTGCGCTACCGGCTCGACGACGGGGTCCTCGTGGCGGAGGAGATGGGCCTTCGCGAGTGGCTGCCGGCCGATGCGCGCGATCGGGCGCCCCGCGGCTCCTCGACCGAACTTTTTCACGTCTCTGCGGCGACGTACAACCGCGTGGAAGGCTTGCCGGTCCTCATCGGGCCGAAGCTCCGGCGACGTACCGCCTGGGGGAGCATCGACCTCGCGGCACTCGGTCTGATGCGGACGGCCGGCCCCGTCGCGTGGGATCGCGGGACCCTCGGGCACGACGCCTCGCTGCAGGTGCGCGTTGGCGAGGCGAAGGCCATCGCCGTCGGCGCGCGTGCCTTCGACCGCATCGATGCCGTCGAAGCGTGGCAGATCTCCGACACCGAGTCGGGGCTCGCGACCTGGATCGCGCACCGTGACCAGCGTGACTACTACGGTCGGCATGGTGGCGAGCTGACGATCGGCGGACGCGCCGGCGGATACGGAAGCGTCGATCTCTTCGTCGGCCGCGAGCGGTGGCGCTCGGTCGAATCGCGCGACCCGGTGACGCTGAGCCGCGCCCGGGAGGCGTGGCGGCCGAATCCGATCGTCGACGTGGGCGTCGTCGACCTCAGTGGGATCCGGTTCCGCGTCGACACGCGAGAGAAGCTGCGGTCGCCGCTCACCGGCGGCTGGTTCGTGCAGGCGGACGTCGAGCGCGGCCGCGGGCGCCTCCTCCCCGCCCTCGACCCTCGGATGCTGCCGGCGCTCGACTTCGCGCCGATCCTCCCGCAGGACGTCGCGTACACCCGTGGATTCCTCGACGCACGCCGGCGCACGCGGATCGCACCGGGCACGGAGCTCTCCCTCCGGCTCGTCGCCGGCGGATCTCTGGGTGGGGATCGGCTCCCCCTGCAGCGCCGTGTCTCCATCGGCGGCCCCGGCTCGGTTGAAGGCTACGATTTCCGGCGCGCCCCGAACGACGCCGTCGACGTCTTCACCTGCGGCGGCATCGGTATCTGGCCCGGCGACGCGACCCAGTGCGAGCGGATGCTCCTCATGCAGGCGGAGCTGCGTCAGCCGATCGGCTTCGATTGGCAGATCGGAGGCGATGACTGGTCGGTCGGGATCGACGAGCGACCGAGCTGGGTGCTCTTCGCCGACGCGGGTCGCGGGTGGATGCGACCCGGCACGGGGGACCCGGCGCTCGAGGTCTCGGGGATCCCGACGCTCGGGAGCTTCCGCACTTCGCTCGGGCTCGGCATCGACTTCGGCGGGCTCGGGCTCTACGTCGCGAAGGCGGTGTCCACGGGACGCGAGCCGATGAACGTCCTCTTGCGCGTCGGCCGTCGGTTCTGATGCGTCGACGGGCGGCCCACCGCCTCTTCCTCGCGGCCACGCTCGGCCCGGCGCTCCTCTCGACGACCGCGCCATCGCTCGGCGCGCAGGCGCGGTCGCCCGGCGTGGTCATCGATCTCCCGGCCACGGAGCGGCTCACAGAGGAGGGGCCGGTCGTGCGCGCCCAAGGGGTCCTGACCGCTCCGAATCTCGCCGCGCTCGTGACCGCCGGGTTCCCCGCGCGACTCCGCTTCCGCGTCGAGCTCTGGGCCGAGGGTCGACTCGTGGACGCGCTGCAGCGGGCGGCGACCTGGGATGTGGTCGTGCGTCGCCTCGGCGGGGACGAGCGCTATGAGGTGACCCAACTCGTCGGCGCGCAGCGCGTCGCCCTCGGCGCGTACCGCGCGCTCGCCGACGCGGCCGCGGCGGCGGAGCGGGCCGTGCGCGTCCCGCTCCGGGCACCCGCCGATGGACGGTCCCACTACTTCGTCGCTACCGTCGAGGTGGAGGCGCTCTCGGTCACCGACCTCGATGAGGTCAATCGCTGGTTACGCGGTGAGCTCGAGCCCGCGCTGCGCGGCGACCGTGCGGCGGCGCCTGCGCTCGGGCGCGGCGTGCGGACGCTCGCGACGCGTCTGCTCGGCGGGGACCGCCGTCGCTACGAGGCGCGGAGCCGGTCGTTCCGGGCCAGCTCGCGCACCACCGTCTCGCCGTAGAAGAGGCGGATGTAGCGCGCCTGGGTCGGCGTGAGCCGACGCACCGCCCAGGCGAGGTGCACGAAGTGCGGCTCCGCCGGCTCGGTGAGGAGCTGCATCCCGCATTCCGACACGAGATGGCTCGCCTTGCGCGTGTTGCACGTCGAGCAGGCGGTCACGACGTTGGTCCAGACGTTCAGGCCACCGCGCGAGATGGGGATGACGTGATCTCGCGTGAGCGACTCTCGCGGCCGCAGCGCCTCGTTCGGCCGGCCGCAATACTGGCACCGATACCCATCGCGCGCGAAGAGGAAGGTGTTCGTCACCTGCCGGCGGAAGCGCCGCGGGACATGGACGAACGAGCGGAGCCGGATGACGACGGGGTGCGGGACCGAAAGGCGCGCGGCGCGGACGGCACGCGAGGCGTCGGCCTCGACGATCTCCGCCTTCCCGTCGATGACGAGACGCAGGGCCCGCTTGAGCGGGACCATCGTGAGCGGTTCGTACGACGCGTTCAACGCGAGACAACCGACGGTCACCCAGGCCTCCCCGAAGGACCCACAAACGATAACGCGCGTCGCGGGAGGGTCGCCAGCCGCCAGCTCAGGGGGTCCGGCAGCTCCCGCTCGGCGCCGGCTCCGTCCCCGCGAGGAAATACTCCACGCGCACCGAATCCCCACCGACCGGGCAGGTCGCCGGGAGCCGCTGCCCCGTCCGCGCATCGATCGGGATCGCGCTCACCCCGATCGGGCGCGCCCAGTCCGCGGAGGCCTGGCGACGGGCGTACACCTCACGCATGAAGGCCGCCCAGGCCGGCGCGGCGAGCTGGCCGCCCTGCGCGTTGTCCTTGATGCGGCGGCGGCGGTCGAACCCCATCCAGACCCCGGCAACGAGATCCGAGGTGTACCCGACATACCAGACGTCGGAGTAATCACTCGTCGTCCCCGTCTTCCCCGCGGTGGGGAGCGTGAATCCTGCGCGGCGGATCGCCGTCCCTGACCCACGACTGACGACGTCCTTCATCATGTCGACCATCAGCCACGCAGCCTCAGGCGTCAGCACCTGGACGCGCTCCGCCTTGGCCTCCTCGAGGACGCGGCCATCCGTGGTCTCCACGCGCACGAGCGGGTTCGGCGCGACACGCCATCCGAGGTTCGCGAAGGTGGCGTACGCGGCGATCAGCTCGAGCGGCTGGACCTCCGCGGTGCCGAGCGCGATCGACGGATACGGCGGGATCTCGGTGGTGAGGCCGAAGGTATGCGCGAGGTCGGCGACCGCCCCCTCGCCGACCTCCATCGCCGTCTTCACGGCCGGAAGGTTGCGCGACATGAAGAGGGCGCGGCGCATCGACATCTCGCCCTCGTAGGTGTTGTCGAAGTTCTTGGGGCTCCAGAGCGATCCGTCCGCCTGCGATACCTCGATCGGTGAATCGTCGACGACCGCGCTCGGCGCGCGCCCCGCCTGCACCGCCGCCGCGTAGACGAACGGCTTGAACGTCGATCCGGGCTGTCGGCGCGCCTGCGTCGCCCGGTCGAACTTCGAGTCGTCGTAGTCCCGCCCACCGACGAGGGCACGGATCCCTCCGGTCCGCGGATCGATCGCGACGAACGCTCCCTGCAGGTATGGCGAGTCGGCACTCACCGGATCGTCGGTCCCACCGGCCGCACGGGCGAGATATCCCTCGTAGGTCAGGTGCGGATACGGCCCGTGCACACCAGCCTCGACGGCGCGGAGCTGACGGTCGATCGCCCGCTCCGCCGCGCCCTGCATGTCGAGGTCGAGCGAGGTGATGACCCGGAGCCCCTGCCGCGTCGCGCGCGTCCCGTAGCGCTCGGCGAGGAGCTGCCGGACCCACTCGACGAAGTACGGCGCCACGTCGCCGCCGCCGCGCACGGTGCGGACGATACGTAGCGGATAGGCCTTCGCCGTCGACGCGTCGGCATCGGCCAGCGCCCCGCCCCGCCGCATCAGCTCGAGCACGGAGTTCCGGCGCTGGATCGCCCGATCGGGGAAGCGGCGGGGGTTGTACCGCGCCGGGGCCTTGGGCAGCGCAGCGAGCATCGCCGCCTCGGCGACGTTCAGTTCCGTCACCGCCTTCCCGAAGTAGCGCTGCGCCGCGGACTCCACGCCGTACGCCCCCGCCCCAAGTGGGATCTGGTTGAGGTAGAGCTCGAGGATGCGCTCCTTCGGGAAGCGCGCTTCCAGCTGGCGGGCGACCTTCATCTCGCGGAACTTGCGCAACAGGTTGTCGCGGACGCCGGAGACGCGCGTGCGCGAGGGCAGCTGCTCGGGGAAGACGTTGCGGGCGAGCTGCATCGTGATCGTCGAGAAGCCTTCCGAGAGCCCGCGCGCCTTCACGTTCGACCAGACCGCACCGAAGATGCGTCGATAGTCGATGCCGCCGTGTCGGTATAAGCGCTTGTCCTCGGTGAGGACGAAAGCCTGCACCACGTGCGCGGGAATGTCGGCGAGCCGGACCAGCGACCGCCGCTCGAGTCCCACCTCGGCGATGAAGCGGCCATCCACGGCGTAGAGGCGCGCCGGCTGCGCCGGCTCGTACTCGTCGAACTGCGCGACGGAGGGGCACGCGTCGCCGCGGCAGAGGAAGACGTTCCACCAGATGAGCCCCGACACCCCGACCACGAGGGCGCCGACACCGAGGCTCAGCAGAAGGGGGCGGATCAGACGTCGCATCGCGTCCCGGAAGCTAGGGTGCGCCCGGGGGCGCGGGCAACGCGGACCGCGATCACGGGGGGCGCCGCCCGGCGATGCCGTCCATCGGGGCCGACCCGCGTCGATGGCCCGAGGAGTCCCCGTCCCCGGAAGAGGCGGATAGCTTTCCGCCCATGGCGCCGACCTCCGCCCCCGATTCCCTCCCGCTGCTCGACGAGCTCGCCTGGCGCGGCCTCCTCTTCCAGCAGACGGAGGGCTGCGCGGAGGCGCTCGCGGCAGGCGCGGTCCGCGGGTACTGCGGCTTCGACCCGACGGCCGACAGCCTGCACGTCGGCAACCTCCTCCCGCTGCTCGGTCTCGTCCGCCTCGTCCGCGCCGGCCACGAGGCGGTCGCCCTCGTCGGCGGCGGCACCGCGCTCATCGGTGACCCGAGCGGGAAGTCCGAGGAACGGCCGATCCGCCCCGCCGAGGAGGTCGCTGCGAATGCGGAGGCCATCGGCCGCCAGATCCGATCGGTGATGGCCAACGCGCTGGGTGAGGGCGCGCTTCCCCGCGTCCACGTGCGCGACAACCGCGACTGGCTCGGGGCGCTTGGACTCATCCCGTTCCTGCGTGACACGGGGAAGCACTTCAGCATCAACTGGATGATGCAGAAGGACTCGGTCCAGTCGCGGCTCGAGACCGGGATTTCCTACACCGAGTTCTCCTACATGCTGCTGCAGGCGTACGACTTCCTCCGGCTCTTCGAGGCGGACGGTGTCACGCTGCAGATCGGCGGGAGCGACCAGTGGGGGAACATCACGGCGGGGACGGAGCTGGTCCGGCGTGCCGCACGTGGCGCCGTGCACGGCCTCACCTTCCCGCTCCTCACCGACGCCCAGGGCCGGAAGTTCGGCAAGACGGAAGCCGGTGCCGTCTGGCTCGATGCCGCGCGCACGAGCCCGTACCGGTTCTACCAGTTCTGGATCAACACCGAGGACGCCGACGTCGGGCGGCTCCTGCGCTCCTTCACGCTGCTCGACCGCACGACGATCGAGGCGTTGGAGGCCGAGCACGCGGCAGCGCCACACGAACGTCGCGCGCAACGGCGCCTCGCAGCCGAGGTGACGACCCTCGTGCACGGCGCGGCCGCGACCGCGGTGGCGGAGCGCGTCTCCGCGACGGTCTTCGACAAGAAGGCCGACGCGCACGCGCTCGATGACGCGGTGTTCACGACGCTCGCCGCGGAGATGCCCCGCGTGCGGATGAGGCCGACCGAGGGCCGCATCGACCTCATCACGCTGCTTGAGTCGGCGTTCGCGCTCTCGCGGTCGGCGGCGCGGAAGCTCGTGCAGCAGGGCGGCGTGGCGGTGAACGGCGCGAAGTGCGCGCCGGACGCGACGGATGTGGCCGTGAGCGATGCGGTGCGCGGCCGGTGGCTCCTCGTCCGGAAGGGGGCGCGGGAGATCGCGGTGGCCGAGGTGGGCGAGGCGCTGCCGACGGGAGGGTGAGCGCGGACCGTGGGTGGCGAGGGCGCTCGCCGGGCTGTTCCCACACTCGCACCTCGCTCGCTACGAGCTCAGGCCGCGCCGCGCTCGGGGTTCAGTGGCTGCAGCGATCGCAGCCCGGGCCGGTGGCCTTCGCGGCGCGCGAGCGAAGTACCGCCCGCCGGACGAGATACGTGACGGCGGCCAGCACGATGCCCAGCGCGGCCCAGGTGTCGGCGCGCATCAGCTGAGCCCCAGCGCGCGACCCACGACGAGCACCAGCCACGCGGCACCGTAGGCGAGCGCGAGCATATACGCGAACTGGATCGCCGCCCATCGCCAGCCGATGCGCCCCCCGCCGGCCTCACGGACAGTCACCGCGATCGTGCTCATGCACATCAGCGCGAACACGTAGAACACCATCAGGCTCACCGCGATGAGCGGCGTGTAGGCCGCCGCGCCGTCGGCGCGCCGCTCGGCACGGAGCGCGTCCGCCAGCGCCGATTCCCCCGCGTCGCCGACGCCGTAGATCGTCCCCATCGTCGAGACGAAGACCTCTCGCGCGGCGAAGCTCGCGAGGATCGAGACACCGATTTTCCAGTCATAGCCCAGCGGCGCGACCGCGGGCTCGATCGCGCGGCCGAAGCGGCCGAGGGCGGAGTTCGCGAGCTGCGTCTCCTGCGCGACGGCGGGCGGCGTGTCGGGGCCCACTGGCGTGCGCGGGAAGGTCGCGAGCGCCCAGAGGACGATGCTGAGCGCGAGGATCACCGTCCCGGCGCGTCGGAGGAAGAGGACCGAGCGCTGCCAGACGGTGACCGCGATCGACCGCGGCGACGGCCAGCGGTACGGCGGCAACTCGAGGATCATCGGACGGACCGGCCCACGAAGGAGGGTGCGGCGGAACACCGCGGCGACACCAAGCGCGGCGATCGTGCCGAGCAGGTACATCGCCAGCATCGTCGCGCCCTGCAGGTCGAGGCCGGGCAGGAGCGGCATCGCGGGCACGAAGGCGCCGATCAACAGCGTGTAGACCGGCAGTCGCGCCGAGCAGCTCATCAGGGGCACGACCATGATGGTCGCGAGGCGATCCTTGGGATCCTCGATGGTGCGCGTCGCCATGATCCCGGGCACGGCGCAGGCATAGCCGCTGAGCATCGGGATGAAGCTCTTCCCATTGAGTCCCACGCGGCGCATCAGCCGATCCATCAGGAAGGCCGCGCGCGCCATATACCCGCTCTGCTCGAGGACGCCGATGAAGGCGAAGAGCAGCGCGATCTGGGGGAGGAAGACGAGGACCGACCCGACGCCCGCGAAGACGCCGTCGACGACGAGCGAGCGGAGGTCTCCCTCGGGGACGAGCTGACCGACCGCGTGGCCGATCCCCAGCACGCCGGACTCGATCGCGTCCTGGACGGGCGTCGCCCAGGAGAAGACCGCCTGGAAGACGAGGGCCATCACAACGAGGAAGAGGACCGGTCCGCCGAACCGATGCAACGCGATGGCGTCGATCCGGTCGCTCGGTGCACCTGATGAGGCGGGACGCTGCGTGACGGTCCGCGCGATCACGTCGGTGATCCAGCCGTAGCGGGCCGCGGTGGTCTCCGCCGACTCGTCGAGGGCGAAGCGTGGCGTTGGCGCAGGGAGCGTCGCCGCGGTGACGAGGGCGCGGCGGAGCGGGTCGAGCCCTTCACCGCGCGAGGCGACCGTCGGCACGACCGGGACACCGAGCTCGTGGATCAGCGCGGGCACATCGACGGAGATGCCGCGCGCGGCGGCGGCGTCGACTTGGTTCAGCGCGACGACGACGGGGAGCCCGAGCTCGCAGATCTGGCTCGCGAGGAAGAGGTTCCGCCCGAGGTGGGTCGCATCCACCACGACGAGGACGACATCCGGGCGGGGTTCCCGACCGTCGTGTCCACGCAGCACGTCGAGCGCGATGCGCTCATCGGGCGAGGTGGCCGCGAGGGAGTAGGCGCCCGGGAGGTCAACGACGGTGATGCGTCGGCCATCGGGCATCTGAAACCCGCCCTCGACGCGCTCGACGGTGACACCGGCGAAGTTGCCCACCCGCTGCCGCAGGCCGGTGAGGGCGTTGAAGAGCGTGGTCTTGCCGGTGTTCGGGTTGCCGATGATTGCGACCCGCAACGCCACCGGCGCCGGGGGGGTACCCGGAGCTCCCACAGCCATCATCCTCAGCTGGCGGGGATGCCCCGCGTGAGGACCGTGATGCCCTCGGCGAGTTCCGCGCCGAGCGCGAGGCGGGTGCCGCGCACGTCGACGAGCAGGCAGTGCTTCTTGTCGATCACGGAGACGGTGGCGCCCTCATAGACCCCCATCGCACGCAGGCGGCAGGCGTCACGGTCGGCGCAGGCGATCGCGACGACGGTCGCCTCGGCACCGGTCGCCGAATCGACGAGCGGGCAGGTGCAGACGGGGAGTTCGCGAGAGGAGCCGGTGGTCACGTCAGCGGATCGATTCAGCGGGTTCGGTCGAGATGAGAATGATTCTCACCGGCGATATATGAAGCGTAGGCTGTCCTGGAACACGCGGCAAGGGAAAGGCGAAAAAATCTCTCGGGATGAATGTTTCACGAAAAACGCGGGACTCGGCGCCGCCGAGTCCCGCGTCCATTCGATCCTGAGCGGGGGACTCAGCGAACGCGAACTGTCTCGAGGAACGCACGCCCCTCGGTGTCACGGAACGCGAGGTACACGACCCCACCCTTCCCGAAACCGGCGATGATGCGTCCCTGAGGAACCTGGACACGGTCCGATACGGTATCACTCGCATCGATCACGTAGTACACCGCGCCGCCGTCGCCCGTCGGGGCCGCGGTCGTACGGACCCAGAGGTTGCCATCGAGGTCACCGAGCGCGGCCTGTGCGAGGAAGGGCGGGCGGTAATCAGGGAGCTCGTTCGGGTTGATGAGGTTGACCGGGGGGAGCTGGAAGCCGTTGCCGCCCTGACCGCCCCGCCCGCCGTTCGGACCACCCCCCTGC
>JACCDM010008786.1_pt1 | contig 12009 bp, 7 predicted proteins | sample 7445851 | NCBI WGS metagenome assembly JACCDM01 (sample SAMN15323438, study PRJNA562643) | freshwater metagenome | isolation source: river surface water | place: USA:Blue River Watershed | collected 2017-08-16
AATGGTTGATGGCGGCACTGACTTTGGTTCTTCATCAGTAAAGATGGTCCCTAACCCACGAGTAGGTATTTTGGCCGGCGACAGCTTTTCTTCGCTCAACGTAGGCGAGATTTGGCATTTCTTCGAGCAGCAACTCGTCAAACCTGCTCACCTCATTTTTGAAGACGATATCGACGCTGCCCTGAGTCAATTGGATGTTTTGTTCGTGCCAGAGGGCGGTTTTGACATTGCGGGCAATGATGCGCTCAACTCTTGGGTGCGCAAAGGCGGAACCCTAATTGTAATAGGTGGCGCCATCGATGCACTTGCTGCCGACCAAGGCTTTGGTATCAAGCACAAAGAAAGTCAGGCTGGTGCAAACGCCCCAGTTAGCTATGCAAGTCAAGAGCGCGATCAAATTTCAGACGCCATCACAGGCGCCATTTATCCGTGTATCCTTGACCAAAGCAACCCGATGGTATTCGGTTACGACTTTTACTATACGCTCCGTCAGGGAGCCACAACTTATCAAATCGATGGCAAGCCAGCATTTGCGCTAGCCAAAAACGCCACTGCTGTCAATGGTTTTGTAGGTGCGCGCGTCAAAGCACAGCAATCCGAAGCACACATCGCCGGATCTGTACAATACGGCCGCGGCACCATTGTCTATTTCATCGACAACCCGCTCTTCCGCGGTTTCTGGGAAAGCGGCAAACTCATGGTAGCCAATTCGATTTATTTTGTGAATCAGTAAAGCAACAGAAAGTTTAGTATTCAGTAGTAGTACCGAAAAAGAACAAATATAGCGTTTCAATAAAAAAACGAGTAAATTAGTTTATCACTAATTCATTCGAAATGAGAAGCTTACTTTTATTCGTCCTTTTCATAGGGTTTGCAGCCGCCTCCTGTAAGAAAAACAAAGTCAAGACGATTACCTATTACGAGTCTATGGATTACTACGGCATTACAGATTCTATTGCTTATATCAATTTTGGCATCAATTGGTGTCAAGTGCCTTATCCGCACGATAGTAGTCGCGTCTTTGCACTTGACCTTGATCGCAATAATACCATTGATTGCAAACTCATGATGAGTAATGGCCACGCAGACTACCCAATTATTTGTGAAAGTTATACTGAAGACTGGCAGTTTGTTGGGAATACCCCTACTGAGGGTCAAGTCTTGGAATTCGCAACACAAGACATTGAGCTGTCTGTTTTTCGCTCCATGCATACGCCTGATACCATTCAAGCCAAAGGCAGTGTTTGGTCTGCTGCTGCCTATCTAAAAAAGAAGCATCCGGAAAATTACTTTGCAGCATACATGCCAAATCTTCCTCAGGTACACTATCTCGGATTTAGAATCCGTACGGAAGCCAATGATGGTTGGAATTACGGCTGGATGCGTGTAGAACCTAACTCGAAAGGCTTTTACCTCACCCAAGTGGCCATCAATCCAAATATAGATCAATTCATCATTCCAGGATCGCATTAAACTGGTTTAGAACCCCGTTTTTTCCTATTTTTATAGGAGTTCATGGCCCGCAGTTACCTATTCATATTCCTTATTTTCTGCTTTGTATCTATTGATGCAAATGCACAAGATATTTGGGGTTGGGCTTTAGATGGATTTGCGGGCAGCGAATCAAAATCGGTAGTTTACAACCAAAGTGGTGAGGCCTATGTTTGTGGGCACATTACAAGCTCGACAAATTTTACTGCTGCCGTAAGTTCCTCAGCTGTGGCTGGTGGTAGCGATGTTTACTTGGCTAAATATGCACCAAATGGTGCGCTCATATGGGCGCAATCCTACAACGGAACAGGTCTTGACAAAGCGACAGATTTAGCGATTGGCTCAGACGGGCAGGTGGTACTTACCGGTACATTTACCGGTACTTTTCAGGCAGGTTCATTTAGTGTGAGTTCGCAAGGTGCTGCGCAAGATGTTTTTATTCTTAAAGTAAATGCATTTGGGCAACCCGTTTGGCTTTTAAAGGAGGGCGGTAGCGGTATCGAAAGCACTACGGCAATTACCATTGATGCGCAATTGAATGTTTTGATTTGCGGACAATTTACAGGCCAAAGCACTTTACAAGGTAGTTCTTACACAAGCCTTATCGATCCGCAAACCAATATACAAGGTGCTGATATTTTTGTAGCTAAATATACTGCTCAAGGAACTGGGCAATGGCTCAAAACTGGTGTCGGGAATAAAAATGAAAGAGCCCAGGGAATTGGTGTGAATGCACAAAATGAAGTCTACATTTGCGGACAATTTTCGCAAGCAATCGATTTTGCAGGATCTACAATTTCCAATTTGCAAAACAACATTGGCTTTCTAGCTAAATTGAATCCCAATGGAAATTTTGTTTTTTTCGAAAAAATGCTTGCAGGTACTTGTTTACCTCAGGACCTCAGTGTGAGTGCTTCAAATGAGGTTGTTGTGGTTGGAGATGTCAGTGGCAATTTAATTTACAATAATCCGATTACAACAGTTACCAATGCTTTTGGTCAACGCATTTTTGTGCTTAAAACCAATGCTAATGGCACGCTGTTATGGGCTACGGCATTTGGCTCAAATAGCGGCCTTACTGCTCGCTCTGTTTCTGTGGCTAGCGACCAAAAAGTTTACGTAACGGGGGGCTTTAATTGTGCATTTGATCAAATGCAAACCTTACCCAACATGCATGAAGGGTTTTGGAATTCCTTGGGTTACCGAGATGTTTATGTACTGTGTTTACAAGCCAATGGCAACTTAGCTTGGAGCAACCGTGGGTTTGGAAAAAAGGACGACCTCGGCTTGGGTATTGCCAATTTCAACGCACAAGAGCCTGTGGTAGTCGGTTTTCAGTCTGCTTACCAACATTTTTCTACGATTTTACCACCAACACCAATACCCTCAAGCCAAGATCCAAATGCCTTGCAACTCAATTCGAGTTTTTCAACTTATGATTTGCCAGCTTCGGCAAAATCAGGTTTTGTTGCTAAGGTTTTACAAGCAAATACCGATACATTTAGTTATTTCATTTTGCCTGATACCCTTGTTGGATTTATTGAACCCGATTTAGATACCGTCTCTTTTTGTGCCAATCAGGTGGGTTTACTTGAGTTTGAACCCCAAACAGGACCTTATAATGATCCTTTAGCGCCATTTTACACCGTGAGTTGGTCTGATGGCACCATTCAAGACGCAATTTTGCCTTCTGCAACCGGATGGTATACTGCTGAAATTGTCCGCGAAGACGGTTGTGGAGGTTCCATTGATTCTATTTATGTTGTTCTCATGCCTGTGCCCAGCTATCCTTATTATACCGATACATTGGGCTTATTTGTCAATACTACAGGGCCAATATTGGCTTATTATTCTTGTTTAGACCCTCCTGTTGTGTTCAATTTAGATAGTATTTGCAGCGGTTGTGTACTTAGCGTACCAGGTTTGCCGGGAACAGGCACGGGGCCTTATCAAATCAATCAGAGCGGTGTTTATGCGGTATCGCTTTCATTGGGAGTTTGCACTCAGAATTCTTTGATCGATGTGAATTTCTATGATACATTGGTTTTTCCTCCAGTTGTTCCTGCCTTGTTACCTGCAGTTGATACCTTTTATACTTGTGGAGATTTTATTGAATTCAACTTGACAGATAGCCTCACCAATCCAACCTTAAATTCATCTGGAGGATTTGCTTATCATACCGTAGACACCGCTATTTGGATCATTAACGGTCAGCAATTTGTAGAGACTGGTTCTTCTATTAGTTACTTGATCAATTCATCGGGTTGGGTAAATGTTTCCGTATCTTTTGACTTGACGGTAGAAAATGACTGTGAACAGTTATCTGCAACATATTCCTTGCAAGATTCTGTTTATGTCGTTGTATACAACCCACCGGGTATTCAAATTACACCCATTATTGGAGATACACAGATTTGCCCTGGAGATTCTATTATTCTGAGCATCAATCCTACTATTCCAGGTTGTAACTGGAGTATGCTCATACAACCTGAAGGAGGAGCTGGGATCATTTGGCAAAGTCAAGATGGAGATAGCATTGCAGTGGACGCTTCTTGTTTATATGCCTATGGTGGTAGTTTTATTGATCCGATATCTGGTTGTTCATATGGCATAGATACCTCCATCTATGTGGAAATTTTACTTCCACCAGAAATTACCATTACACCCGGCGACGCCATTTTATGTCCAAATGACAGCTTGTTGCTACAAGTTCCGAACAGCTACCAAACTTATCAATGGGTTGGTCCGGGTCTAGGTACTAGTTTAGGGTCTTCCTCGCTTTATGCCGCAACAATCGGAGAATTCTATTGTATTGTAACAGATTCCAATAGTTGTGTTTTTTCGAGCCCACCTGTGCTTATTGAAAATTACGTAACGCCTTCGCTCTCTGTTCAACCCACCAATATTTTATGCGGAGGAAACAGTGTTGAATTGTTCGTACTCACAGTGGGTAATCCAATACTCAGTTGGTGGCCAATTATTTCGAATTCCAATTCAATTATCGTTGATCAGCCAGGTTATTATGGGGTGAGCATCGAGCAATGCGGCTTTACTGTTTTGGATAGTATGGAGGTAATAGACGGCACTTTTAGCGCCTCGATAAGTGCTGCTGATACCATGCTTTGTTATCAGGAAACGATTTTGATTGAAGGCTCTTTGCCCAATGCCAACTATGAGTGGTCCCCTGCAGTGGGTTCAAGTGCTTCCATACTTCAGGTTTCCGCACCAGGAACCTATAGTGCCATTGTCACCAATGAGTTTGGTTGCCAATTTTCAACAAATGAAGTCAGTGTTGGGGTATATCAAGATAATATTCCTGTGGCTTCATTTACTGACACGGTATGTCCGCTATCAACTGTTGTTTTACAAGCGCCAATTCCCGAGAATGCACAATGGTATGCATCCGATTCTGTTTTTTTGACAGCGGCGCCCACTTTTACACTTACTGCGCTCACTCAAGACAGTGTTTTGTTACTCAATTATCCGAGTGCCAACTGTCCAAATTCTTATGCGAGCTATCAGATTATTCTCTATGATAGCTTGCCTGAAGGCCTCTTGCAAGGCCCTAGTGTTTGGTGTAACGCCCAACCACTTACCTTGCAATTTCTTACTCAGCCTCAAACAGATTTTGTTTGGTTCAATCAGGATAGCTCGCAACTCATTCAAACCGTTAACAGTCCGGGGACATACTGGATTACTTACAGCCGCTGCGGCCAAAGCATTACGGATAGCCTTACAATCAGCGACCATAGTATCCAGCTCGCTCTAAATGCTACAGATTCGCTTATTTGTATGAACTCAACTTCTGGCGGTCTTACAGAGGTCTTGCTTTTGGTCAATTCAAATGCTTCTCAATTCAGTTGGAATGTGCCTTTTGATACGCTGCACCCTCAACAAATTGTAGTGAGTTCTCCCGGAGTGTATACGGTATATGCAACGAATGATTTTGGTTGTTCGGCCAAAGATAGCCTTTCTATTAATGGGGTTGATTGTAACGCTGAGGTTCCAAATGTTATTACACCGAACGGTGATGGCATCAATGATGTGTTGCTCATTGCCGATGCAGCGTTGCACCCCTATAACAAACTAATTGTACTGAATAGATGGGGTAATGTGCTCTTTGAGGCCGCACCTTACCTCAATAATTATAGTCCGACAGATCTGGTTGACGGCACGTATTTTTATATGTATTATCCAAATGTGCTGCAAAAACCACTCTTACTCAAGCAGGGCTTTTTCATGCTCTTTGGCGAGTAGAATTCGATAGCCCCCTCTAAAAGTGCGCATTTCTCGTATTGCTAGTGAAACCAACTTTCAATACAATCCCATGAAAAAACATAAACTACTTTTCTTCTTTGTACTCCTTGCGGTCCATTCTTTTGCTCAAAATCCTGTAGACTTGAGAGGGGTGAAGTATTATTACGAAACGCCTACATTCGGTGTTTTTGGAACTGCCAATAATGGTTTTGAACCTTTACATATTGCCGAAACCAATGATTCATATATCCTTTCTGGAAATAATAAAGACGGACTGATGTTGAGAACAACAATCATTAAAATCAATAAGCAAAGCAGCACACTCACTTGGGATTACTTCGAGGATAAAAAATCACAAACCCGAGGCATTAGTCTAACAGCTGATGATAAAGTGCTGATGGCTTTTGATAATTACCAAGATGATTCCATCAAATTTACGCGCATCAATCCAGACGGAAGCGCCAATAGTGTTGCATTTCTTCCGTTCCCATATGTGCGTATTGAAAAATTCAACCGAGTAGCAACTAATTTAAATGCAGCAAACGGCATCAAGGGTATCGATACAATCCTAGCAGCTACCTTGTTTTTTAACGACAATGGCCAACTTCAAAATACGGTAACTTTCCCAAATCCGAGCCCAATTCTGAATCTCCCAATTAGCACCTGCACAAGTTACAAGACCTTTGCATACAATAATGAGATGCTCACTTTTGGCACCATATCAAGACAACTTTCAACAGCAGGAACAACCCCTGCTGGATTTGCTCCAGTACTTTGGCATTGGACAGGACAAACCATTTTGACATCAAAAGAAATTTATTCGGAGCTCATCAATCCAAACACAGGTTATTCAGATATCAAGTTAATCGATGTGCAAAAATTCAACAATGACTTTGTCCTCGCCGTGAAGCAAAGATCGTCTTCGACAGAAGTTAATTATGTGCCGCATCTCACTTACCTCGATGCAAATTTGAATATCGTTTGGGATGTTGCAATTACCACTCTATCTGATGTTTGGACCTATAAAGTTGCGCAATTGAAAGTTGATGAAAATTCTGGAATCATCTATTTGGCTGGTTATCAATACCGATATAACCCATTTGATCAACGTCAATTTTTAGCAAGGTATCAATCCGATGGCACACTCATAGATATCAAGTTCTTTACTATTGATGAGTATATTGAAAATAATATTTACGCGATGGAATTAATGGAAGATGGGGACTTGCTTTTTGCGGGAAAAGGTAAACAAGCAGACGGTACCCGTTACTTCTTCACCTACCGAACGAATCCTGAAGGCTATCATTCGGATGGCCAGTATGTTGGACTTCATGAGGTTTTGGTTTCAGCCACAGAAATCGGGATTTTTCCAAATCCTTCAGACGGAATTTTTGAAATTTCAAGTATGTCAGCTCAAAGCATCAACTTGATTATCTTCAACGAACAAGGACAGCAAATCCTGAGCTCCGAACTGCCAACCCCTTCCGAAAATAATATCATCGACCTTAGCAATCAATTACCAGGCATATACTTTGCACATATTTCGCAAGGTGCGCAGCACTGGGTGAAGAAGTTGGTGTTGAGGTAGGTCAATCGTCATAGTGATACCTACATTTTACAACAATAACTTGTTGTTCTAGGACTTGATAAATCAAACGGTTTTTTTGATCAATTCGGCGCGACCAAAAACCAGTATATTGAAATTTTAAAGGTTCTGGCATACCAATCCCTTCAAATGGATTTCTGAGAATGTCCTTAAGAAGTTGGTTTATTTTGACAATTTTCTTTTTGTCTTGGCTCAACCAGTATTGGTAGTCATCCCAAGCAATTGGGGTAAAACTGATATTCATTCTGGGATAAAATCAATCATATCCGTACCAATTTGTTGAATTGATGCGTCGAGACGTGCTTTATTTTTGATGGATGAGAGCTCATGACTTGTGGTGCACAATGCGTTGTACTCTTCCAAAGACATGACCACAACAGCTTTGCCGCTCCCTCTGTGAATGATGAGGGTATCCACATTGGTAATGACTTGGTCTAAGAACTGTTTGAGGTCTTTTCTGAATTCTGAATAAGTTGCGCTTAACATGAGTACCGATTTAGGTACAAAATTACGTACTTTTAGCATAGGAATTAGTTTTCTCCAAAATTAAACTTGACCTGGCAAATTATATTCAGTAGATTTTCTGACGTGCCAACCAAAATTCAATTCCCCCTCTTCGCCAACGCCTCATACACTACATGATGCATATCAGTTCGAATGTTCAGATCGCGGAGTTTCCAGTTGTCTTGGCTTGGGTGAACGCGGTTGGATAAAAAGATAAAAATGACTTTATTTTTGGGGTCGGCCCAGGCCAGCGTGCCCGTGAAGCCCGAGTGCCCGAAAGATTGCTGGGAGGCCAAGACATCGCAGGTGCCGCCACCGCTTGCTGTTGGTCGGTCAAAGCCTGCTGCTCGGCGGTTGCCAGGATACTGTTGTTTGGTGAATTCAGTGTAAGTGGCTTCAGAGAAGAAGTTCATGCCGGCCATTTGCCCTTTGTTGAGGAAAAGTTGCATGATGTGTGCGAGGCTCCAGGCGTTTGAGAAAATACCTGCATGCCCTGCGATGCCTCCTAGCATGGCGGCGCCGGGGTCGTGAACGTATCCTCTTAACAGTTGTTTGCGAAAAGCTTGATCGTCTTCGGTAGGCACCACTTGAGCGTCAGCAAAGTTTTTGAGCGGTTGGTAAAGCATGCGGTTGAGTCCGAGTGGTAGATAAACGTTGCGGCGCAAATAACTCGCCTGGCTTTCGCCAATGAGGCGCTCTAAAATGGGTTGGGTAAAATAGTAACAGAGATCAGAATACACATATTTCTTGGGCCCGAGTTCTGAGCGCATGATTTGCGCATACATAGAGTCTTTGTAGTCTTTGCGCATGAACATTCCTTTGGCAACTTCAATAGAAAAGTCCTCGGATTTTTTTGTTTGATAGATTGTTGGTTTCCATTGGCCGTCTGTAAGTGTTCTCTTGTAAAAGGGAATCCAGGGGGTGAGGCCTGCCTGATGCGCCATGATTTCTCTAATTTTGAGCGCGCCAAATGGGGTTTGGCCAGTGACTTCAGGAATGTAGGAGCCAATGCTGCGGTCGAGGTCGAATTTACCTTTTGAATGTTGCTCCATGGCCAGCAGGGTAGAAGCGGCTATTTTGGTCACCGAAGCGATGTCATACATGGACTGCAAATCAATTGCTGCTGCGTCGGTTTCGTAACCTTGCTTTCCATAGGCCTTGTGCCAGATGATTTTATCCTCTACTGCAACCAACACCTGACAGCCAGGGTAAGCGCCCGCGGTGATTCCTTTTTGTGCAATGACATCAAGTTGCTGGAGGTCTTTACTGTCGAGCCCAATTTCTTCTGGGAGCGCAATGCCAAGTCTGCCATTGGCTTGAATTCCTGCAGCACTGTTGCCACCCATGAGTAGCTGTGCAATTTGTGCCTGTGCAATAGGGTGGTTTTCGTGCGCTATAATAATAGCGTCAAATAAGGAGGTGTCTACATCTTTGAGTATTTGATGCTCGCCAAAAACGACAAGTATGTTTTGGTCGGTGCTGTCTAGGAGCTCAATTTTTTCAGCCGCCCATTTTTCGATATGGTTACTATGAGGAGCCGCCGCATGTAAACTAAATATGCAAATTTCTGGATCGGTAAGGCCATAAAATTTAGAAACTGCTGCTGGAATTTGCAGTGAGTCGGCAGCAAAAAAGGCCATGCGGTCGGCATAGAAGTTGAGTGTTTCCGTGAAGACAGAAGAATTACCACCCAGCGCCATGCAAGCCAATTTTTGATCCAAACGACCCAAAGGCAACACCTGTTTGTTGTTTTTAAGAATTTCAATATGTTTTCTAAACCCCTGAATTTGTTGGGTTTGTTGTTGTGAGTTCAAATCCGCAAAAGCGGCACCTATCCATTTGGTAGGGAGTTCATATTTAAATTTAGAGCTGCTTGCTGTCGTTTTTTCACCAGGGTAAAATTTTACTAAAGCAAAACCGAGTAGAGATACAACAAGGATAGAGGAGAAGAGGCGCATGCGTGTCATTTGTTTCAAAACTAGCTATAATTATGCGCTTTTCAAAACACAAAGTGTAGTTCGGACACTTACTTTAATATACTAAATTTTCCTTACAAAATCAAATTAAGTTCTTCACATTTAATAACATGTGCTGTTTACAAAAACCTAATATATATCATGGTTTTGGTTCACAAAGCGCCGTAATTTTGCCCTGTCAAACTCTTAAAAAAGTAAAATGGAATTACACGGAAAATTCGGAAAAAATGCCGACCTCGCCGCAAGTATTGGTTTGTCTCAAACAGGCGACCAATTCTGGAATCTCACCCCAGCAGAACTCATCGAAGACTGCATCATTTTGGGTGAAGGCATGCTGACCGATACCGGAGCCCTTGCTATTGAAACTGGTGAATTTACCGGTCGTTCTCCCAAAGACCGCTTCATTGTACGCGACGCCGTTACAGAAAATGCTGTGTGGTGGGGCGATGTCAATATCGGTTTTGAACCTGCAAAATTTGATGCACTTTACGAGCGCATGAAAGCACATTTAGCAGAACAAGACATTTATGTGCGCGATGTATATGCGTGTGCAGACCCTGCTTACCGCACCAATATTCGTGTCGTGGCTGAGTTGCCTTGGTCTAGTTTATTTGCACACAACATGTTTTTGCGTTTAGAGGCCAATGAAATCGAAGACTTCACGCCTGAATGGCACATCGTTTGTGCGCCAAGTTTTTTGGCAGATCCGGCCATAGACGGCACGCGTCAGCATAACTTTGCTATTCTCAACTTCACCAAAAAAATGATCCTCATCGGCGGTACAGGTTATACCGGTGAAATCAAAAAAGGAATATTCTCTGCCCTCAATTTCATCTTGCCCCATGAAAAGAACGTGCTTTCAATGCACTGTTCAGCTAATATCGGTCAAGACGGCGACACCGCCATTTTCTTTGGTTTGTCTGGTACGGGTAAAACGACCCTTTCATCAGATCCGAATCGCCGCCTCATCGGAGACGACGAGCACGGCTGGAGCGCCAATAGCGTATTTAACTTTGAGGGCGGCTGCTATGCCAAAACCATCGATTTATCTCGCGAAAAGGAACCACAAATTTACGATGCTATCCGCTTTGGCGCCTTGTTAGAAAACGTTGGGTTCCCCCAAGAGTCTTCTGCCCCAGATTACTCAGATGGCAGTATTACCGAAAACACCCGCGTTTCTTACCCTATTCATCATATCGACAACATTGCCACACCTTCTGTTGGTGCAGCGCCAAAGAATATCTTCTTCTTGACCGCTGACGCTTTTGGTGTTTTGCCTCCGATTTCTAAACTGACCAAAGCACAAGCGATGTATCACTTTATGTCTGGCTACACTGCAAAGGTGGCGGGTACTGAAGTCGGTATTACCGAACCCACCACTACTTTCTCTGCTGGTTTTGGCGCTGCATTCTTGCCTTTACACCCCGCTCAATACGCCAAATTACTCGGCGAAAAATTAGAGGGTACCGACATCAATGTTTGGCTCATCAATACCGGTTGGTCTGGTGGCTCTTATGGTGTGGGCTCGCGCATGAAGCTCTCTTACACGCGTGCCATGATCACCGCAGCACTTACTGGAAAGCTCAATCAAGTAGCTTGCGAGCAAATGCCTTTCTTTGATTTATCTTTCCCAACAACTTGCGAAGGCGTGCCGGCAGAGTTGCTTAACCCGCGAAACACTTGGGCAGATAAAACCCTTTACGATCAAACTGCTGCGAGCTTAGCGGCTAAGTTTGTTGCGAACTTCGAGAAGTTTGCCGCACAAACAGACGCCAGCATCCTTGCTGCCGCACCTAAAGTTCCGGCATAATTCCTCCTTTCCATCAGTCAACAATTTTGGAAAGACACAAGGGCCGCATAGCGGCCCTTTTTTTTGTTGCATACGTTGAGCTTGCTTAGTCAGGTCTTTGGTGCTAGAGAAAGTCTTTAGCGAAGCGCTTGTCTAAGAAAATGGGGCAAAAAAAAGCCCTGACCAAAAGGACAGGGCAAATTTATAAGTGTTGAACGAATTAACGCTTGTGCATTGGTTCGTCAGATACAGTTAAGACTTTACGGCCTTTGCGACGACGCGCAGCCAATACACGACGACCGTTTTTTGTGGCCATACGGCTACGGAAGCCATGTTTGTTTCTTCTTTTTCTTACCGATGGTTGAAACGTTCTTTTCATGTCGTGT
>JACCDM010647034.1_pt1 | contig 12009 bp, 11 predicted proteins | sample 7445851 | NCBI WGS metagenome assembly JACCDM01 (sample SAMN15323438, study PRJNA562643) | freshwater metagenome | isolation source: river surface water | place: USA:Blue River Watershed | collected 2017-08-16
CTTCAGGCGCGGCCTTATTCATCAAGCGCGAAGCCTGGGAACGCTCCGGCGGCTTGGATCTGGCCTTTTTCGCCCACATGGAAGAAATTGATTTGTGCTGGCGACTCCAACTCATGGGCTACAGCATCTGGTCCTGCCCGGCATCCCGCGTGTTTCACATTGGCGGCGCCACCCTGTCCAACCAAAGTCCGCGCAAAACCTTCCTCAATTTCCGCAACAACCTGCTGATGTTACACAAAAACCTGCATCCCAGCGAAAAGTCGGCCCGCATCCTCACCCGCAAACTGCTCGATGGCCTCGCCGGCGTTTTCTTTCTGTTGCAAGGCAAGTGGTCTCACATCCCGCAAATTGTGAAAGCCCACCGCGAATTCAATCGCATCAAATCGCAGTTCCCAGCTACACAAGGCGCCAAACCTTTGTCTGAATTGCCGGGCACTTTGAAACATTCCATCGTTGCCGGTTATTTCGCACAAGACAAAAAGACTTGGTCACAGTGGTTTAATTGACAGTCATTGCCGCAATGTTATCGCCGGAAATCCTGATCCAAGCCTACCTATCCGGAGCCTTTCCGATGGCCGACCCCGACGAAGACAATCAAATTTATTGGCATACACCATCGAAGCGCGGACTGATTCCCCTCGATCATCGATTCAAAGTGCCCAAAAACCTGGCGCGACTTTACCGAAAAGGCGTGTTCGAGACCAGCATCAACCGCGATTTTGAAACCGTGATCCGACAGTGTGCGGCGCTCAGACTCGGTGATACCTGGATCTCCGAAGAAATCATCGAAGCTTATTGCGAACTCAACCGAATTGGCGTGGCCCATAGCTTCGAAGTGTGGCAAAATAATCAGCTCTTGGGCGGACTCTATGGCGTGGCCCTCGGCAAAGTTTTCTGCGGCGAAAGCATGTTTCATACCGTGACCGATGCCAGCAAAATCGCCCTCGTTTTCCTTGTGGAATTTCTACGCGAACAACGATTTGAACTGCTCGATACCCAATACCTCAATCCGCACCTCCTTCAGTTCGGCGCCTACGAAGTCAGCCAAGAATTCTACATGCGCCAATTCAACGAAATCCTAAACCCGAGTTTGCCTTGATTGATACGGATGATAATTTTATAAATTCCGACTCCTACAAGGAACCCCAACAACAAATTGATTGGGTTCAATATCACGATTCACAACAGTTCCCGCGCCTATTACACAACCGGCACCAATAGAAAATCCCGGCAATACTATTGTACCGGCACCAATAAAGCAGTCGTCACCAATTTTCACATTCCCCAGCAATGTAACATTGGGAGCAATATCACAATAATTGCCAATTACAACACCGTGATGAGCAATAGTATTTCTATTTACAAGGGTCAAATCACCTATTTTAACATCAGATGAAATTCTAACACCGCTCATGATATTTACACCAACACCAATTTCAACATTGTAACCACCAATTCTTGCGTCTTTGGATATTATCTCGCACAAATCTCCACCGTACGACAATATTTTATTTGATACTATTTTTCTATTGTTCGGTGTCCCAACACCAACGATGCATCGCGCATCATTTGCAATCAATTCACTTACCTCTAAAGCTTCTGAAACAATTGGAAATCCAAAAAAATCAGTCTTAGAACGATCAAAATCATCGAAAAAGCATACTCCATCTTTCAGACAATCGACATTCAACTCATCCAAAATCTCTAATGCATGACCACCTGCACCAAAAATAATCATATCAAAATTTTAATTATGGAATCAATCTGAGATTTGTCAAGCGAGTAAAATACTGGTAAACACAGAACTTTTTTTGAAATCTGATCTGAAATCAATATTTGCTTTGAAGTTACATAATTTAGAGTGTTCAAAGATGGATAAAAGTATCGCCGAGGAAATACACCTTCTGAATTCCAAATCTTTAAATTTTCTATCAAATCAACTTCCGAATCCATAATAATTGGGAAATAACTACAATTCCACTCCGTTCCTTCCCGAATTTTCAATTGCTGAATTGACTCCGGCAATGAGTCCCTATAAATGGCCACAATATTTTTCCTTTCAGTCAATATCTCTTCCATATACGGCAAAACCGCAAGTCCCATTGCAGCTTGCAATTCTGAAATCTTACCATTAATTCCAAGACCAAAAAAATCTGTTGGGCCATTGTGACCAAAATTATGGCTGTAGTAAATTTTGTGACTCAGATCTTCGTAATTACAAAAAATCGCACCACCCTCGCCGGTATGAAACAATTTGGTTGCATGAAAACTGCAAGTACTTACATCACCATATTCAAAAATCGACTTCCCTTTATACTTCACACCAAAACAATGAGCTGCATCATAAATAACTTTGAGATTGTATTTTCTAGCAATTCGGTCAATTTCTTCAATATTGCAAGGATTCCCAAAAACGTGGGTAGCTAAAATACAAGTAGTTCTTGGTGTAATTGCTGCTTCAATCAAGGTTTCATCAATTGTAAGATACTCAGGATGGATATCCACAAAAACGGGCGTACAATTTTCCCAAACAATTGCAGCTGTCGTCGCCACGTAACTGAAAGGCGTCGTAATTATTTCACCTCCCCCACCTAATAACTTCAATGCGATTTGTAGTGGTATCGTACCATTGTTGGTTATTAGAATATTTGAAACTCCCAAATACGCTTTGAGCTTCTCCTCCAATTCCAACACCAATTCGCCTCTGTTTGTAAGCCATTCATTGTCATACGCACGTTGAACCTGTGCCATGTACTCTGATATGGGAGGCAAAAAAGATTTGGTTACAGGAATCATTATTTTACAAAGATATACAGAATTCGACTGCCTGACTAACCCTTTACTCAATCACACAAACTGTTGACAAAAAACATCTGATCTTCAGAATTTATTTATCCGATCCGATAGGTATTTGGACAAATACCCTCGGCCGCAAGGTGATAAATGATCTGCATCTCTAAACTGAACTTGCTCTTCATTAAATCTTACTAAAGATCTACAATCAATAAATTCGACGGAATATTTCTCGTTTATTCGTTGCAATAACGAATTAAAAGATGTCCTAGCAATCTTATCACAGTATTTTTTTGTAAATGGCAACACAACAAGTGATAGTTTAATGTTATTCAGATTACAATATGAAATAATAGAATCTAAGTAAGGATTTATCTTTTCAAAGGAACTATCCATACAGTGCCTATTGTATGCTAATTCAGCATCTGTTATTTGTATTTGTCTTCTCTGGCAAACCTCATTTAGATTACCTTGAAAATCAAAACCATCTTTTTCTGCCCAAAAGAAATACTCTCTTATTATTTTCGAGGACAACGAAACAAGTTCATTTATTGAAAACTCATTATTATATTTAATATTGTAAATTTCTCTGTAATCATAAATACGCAACTTCTCCCCCCCAATTTTTGTATTATACAAACAATAATAGTTTGAAAAAAAGCTAAATGGCAATACAATATGTTTTGTGCTCGTCACACCAGATAGGGCCCTAATTATTGCAAAATCTTCCATAAGACTCTGGCTAGGAGATGACATATTTATCCAATTAGAACCGAATATATTTGAATTTAACCCATAAAAAGCATGAGACGACCCCAAAATCATATTTGAATATTCTCTTTTTTTAGTAAATTCATTGGCTATTCTAAATTTTATTATCGGAACCCTATTTTTGAAATAACTCTTACTCATTAAAAAAACAGAAATCCCACTAACAGTAAATACTATCAATACGTATATACTTATTTTAAAAAGAAATTTTTTTATCAAAATTGAAAATATATAAAGGTTGTATTCTCTCCATGTGATTTTAAAATAAACAACACGGACAAAATTGATAATATTATTAGTTGCACTCTCCCTAATCCGAGTGTCCTCTCATCACGGCGCAACAACCAATCACCAATCACCAGTGGAATAATATAAATCAGAGTAGTTTTACCACCGGGGAGCATTGTTAATTGATTTGGGTGCTCCATCATGCTTTGTCCTATGTGTTTAATGTAACCCACGGCCGTTTTAATACCATCAGCCCTAAAGAATATCCAAGCGAAAGTCACAAAGGCGAAGGTGGTTGACATCTGCCATAGCTCTTTAAAGTTCGGCAACTTACGATCTTGGGCTACCACATCGGTGACGTGTTTACGGTTGCGATTGAGTAAAAGTAATGGCAAGAAGCCACAAGCATGTATAAAACCCCACGCAATAAAGTTCCAACTTGCACCATGCCAAAATCCGCTTACTAAGAAGATGATAAACGTGTTTCGGATGGCTTTATATTTACCATTTTTTGAGCCCCCAAGAGGAATATACAAGTAATCTCTGAACCAAGAAGAAAGAGAAATGTGCCAGCGTCTCCAGAACTCCGCAACATCTCTCGAGAAGTAAGGGAATTTAAAGTTACTAAGCAACTCAAAGCCAAATAGCTTCGCAGTACCTAAGGCAATATCGGAATAACCAGAGAAGTCCCCATAGATTTGAAAACTAAAGGCAATGGCTCCAACAATCAAAGTAACCCCATTGTGATCATGGTAGTTTGAAAAGATTGAGTCAACAATCCCCGCCAAAGAATCCGCAATCACCACCTTTTTGAACATCCCCCACAGAATCAATCTGCAGCCTTCAACAGCTTGGTTGTAGTTGAAGAAACGAGATTTTTGAACTTGAGGCAATAAATGACTCGCCCGTTCAATAGGCCCTGCTACCAACAAAGGAAAGAAACTTACAAAAACCGCATAGTCCACAAAATTGCTAACGGGCTTTTGATGCCCCCGATAAATATCGAATACATACGACATCCCATGGAAAGTATAAAACGAAATACCTATCGGCAAGGCAACTTGTAATAGAACCGGGTTTGTATGCAAACCCAATAAATCAAATCCCTTTTGAAACTGAACTGCGAAAAAGTTGTAATATTTAAATATCCCAAGGATTCCGAGATTGTTGATGATACTGAGCCACAGAAAAAGTTTAGCCTTCTTTCGATTCGGCGAGGCGACCCAAAAGCCATAGGCATAATCCAAGGCAGTGCTCAGCATTAGCAAACCCATAAACTTCCAACTCCACCAACCATAGAAAAAATAACTGGCAACCAATACCAATCCATTCTGCCAGCTTAGTTTTTTATTAAAAACAAACCAATACAGTATAAATACGATTGGCAGAAAAAGTAAAAATTCAAACGAATTAAATAACACTTCTTGCTTTATTGGATTTTCAGGGTTGAATTCATTCTTCGCTCAAAATTAACAGAAAAATAGCAAAACTAAATTCCGTTTTTGGTAAAGAACCAAACATTTTCGCCAACACTTACAATTACAGACAGTTAAAAACTAATTTAGAGTAATACTCCTTCTATTTCAACTCTTTCCGCCGACGATAATCTTTCTTTCATAAATTCTTCATTACGCAAATAGATAGTATTATGATAACTCAATTTAACCTTAAGTTTGGTTAATTCTTTCCGCGATGGCTCATAGGAATAGGGAAAAAATCCGTTCGATAGGAATAACATAATACTCCCCAGTTGTTGGACCAAAAGGTTAGTGATGCTAAGTTAATATCCCGAGCTGTATTATGCAGCATTTTGTTTTAAAGATTTGTAGTAAACATCATTGGGTTTCATCCCAATGCCTTGATGTTTTTTCTGGTGATAACACTCGATATACGTCTGAACTCCGACATATAGTTCAAGACCTGTGTCGCAAGGATTGAGGTAAATATGATTGTATTTGATGGTTTTCCCGAAGCGTTCGATTCAAATATTATCAGTGGCACGGCCTTTTCCATCCATCGATATTTTGATTCCAATTCTCTCTAGGTAGTTCGTCCAACTTTGGAATACTGAGATCCTTAATCGGAGTTGATGATTTCTGGTACTCCGCTATCTGCCATATCTGTTTCAAGCACATCCATGCACCACTGTTTAATTATGGAGTTACTGATGCCCCAACCCATGATTTTTCTGCTGTACACATCGATGTTGGCAGTCATGTACATGAAGCCTCTCGCCAATGGAATATACGTAATATCCGTGCACCATACTTGATTAGCCCGATTGATTCTTAAGCCCCACAATAGACAGGGTTTGATGTATGCTTTGAGAGCGCCTTTCGTCATATTTTTTCTGCAATAAATGGTCTCATGACCCATCAACCTAAACATCCTTCTTATGCGCTTTGGTCCTACCGGATATTCCCGTTCTTATAGCCAATCCACCATCGATAGAACCCCTTCTGTGGGATGGCTTGTTAAGTGTGTATCCATAAATGACATCATATTTAGATTCTCTGGCTTTTCAGGTATTGGTGCATAGTACAACGAACTGCGTGGAATGCATAGCAATTCGCATTGTCTGCCCAGCGACAGCGGACTTCGTTTCAGTTTGATGGCTTCCACTCGCGCTATGGTATCCCCAATTTCTTTGCACTTTTTTTAAAAAAATCTAGCTAAACTTTGAGTTTGTCAATTTGCGCATAAAGCTTCTCCACAGGCACCTTTGGTGCACTATTTTCCGTTTCTTTTACATTAGAAAAAGTGGCCGACAGGTTCGCCAAAACTGTGGTTTCCACTTGTAAATGATTACAGCGTTTACTTCAAGTTTCTGCGACAGCTTTGCCAATGCAAGTTTGTCTTTGGCTGCTTCTAATGCAACTTATACCTTGAATTCAGGCGTGAATTTGCGTCGGGTTTGTTTGGTCAAATCGTTTAGTCAAATTAAGTGATTTTTTAACTAAATCTTTGGTCCAATGATTCAGGGAGTATTATAATTTTTGCTTATCAAAATATTTGGAACTCCAAGAAAAGCTTTCAACTTCTCCTCCAATTCCAAAACCAATTCGCCTCTATTAGTGAGACATTCATTGTCATACGTACGCTGAACCTGTGCCATATAATCTCATATGGGAGGCATATTACTGGAATCATTTCATTGCAAAGATACTTACAGAGTGAATATCTAATTGACCTTACACAAAAGAATACAAACTTATCAATAACGTCTACAAAAAATAATATAAATGAGCAATCTATTCAAAACGATCAACTATGTAATCAGGACGACCCCTAACTTGATCCAAGGTCCTCCATAAATATTCGCCAATAATCCCGAGCATCAACATTTGTAAACCCGATAAAACAAGCATCAGTATCATAAGTGGAGCCCATCCTTTGAAAGGAACATTGCCGAATAAATAGTTCACCCCGATAACTGCTGCATATACAAAACCAATCAAAAAAGTTCCCAACCCAAGAATAGACATTAATCGAACAGGAAAATAGGAATACGCAAAGACACCATCTAGAAAATACTTTATTTTCTTTCTAAGCGTCCACCGCGAAATACCAATTTCACGATCTTTCCTCGTATAGGGGATAACTTTAGTTGAAAATCCTGACCATAGTATTTTACCTTGCCAAAAAGCATTTGATTCGTTATTTTCCAATAAATACTGAACAACTCGTCTACTCAACAGCACGAAATCGAATCCCCCTTTTGGCATATTTTGAAAAGTCAAACTTCGCATTAAGTTGTAAAATACCATCGATGTAAATTTTCTATACGGCCCATCTTCTCTATTTAATCTTGAGCCAATAACCACCTCGATTTTACCTTTTATGTGAGAATCAATCATATCACCGATTAAGTCGGGCGGATCCTGTAGATCAGCTGAGATATTGATTACACAATCGCCAGTAGAATATCTGTAGCCTGAGTTCATCGCCGATATTTGTCCGAAATTTCTTGTGAGTTTAATAATTTTTATTACATCCGGTGTCTCCGATTTTGTACTCATCATTTCATTGAAGGAGTTATCTTTCGAGCCATCATCAATTAAAATTATTTCATAATCATCTACAAATTCATGATTTAACAACACATCATGGATTTTAGCACATGTGCTTTTTATAGTACCTTCGTTGAAATAAACTGGAACAATAACCGAAACTTTCATGCTACAAAATAAAACAAATCTCCTATAAAATATGGATAAATTACAAATTTTTATTACGAGCCTATCGATATCCGGCCTACTCATCACGTTTTATTCTATTGTTGGATATATAAGTACATTTAAGACAAAAACGAAATACAGATTATTTGATTTTGAAAATATATTTTATGGCGTAATTATTACCGTCGGTTTATACGCTTTAATAAAATCTCAATTCATTGTAAACTCAATAACAATGACGCTTATTCCTATTGTCGTTTCATTGAGACTAATGAACAAAAAAATAGAAGAAAATAACGGCAATAAATACTTACCCACATTTTTGTGTTTAATTTTATTTATATTCAATTTTTCCCTATACTTCAAGAGCACCTATGTAAACACAGGCTACGGGGATCACTCATTTTATCATTTAATCACTTCTAATATCTATTTATTTGGTAAAGAATCTGTAGATTGCGCGCACAATGAACTACCATTTAGTTGTGGGATTTATCATTATTGGGATTTATGGCATCAATCGATGGCTTACGAAATTGGTCTAACTTTTAAACTCAATAGTTTTGAAGCTTATGTCTTGGTACACAAAATTGTATTATCATTGATTATATTTATTGGCGCTCAAAAAATTATCGAACAATACAATCTACACAATATCAAATTTATTGTGATAATAATATTTATTATTTTAGGAATAAACAATGAATTCAACATACTGATTCACCCCAAACAATTTATTACATTTGCAACAACAATTTTGATCATTTATAAGTTCCAAGAAACTAAAAACATCGACATACCTTTACTTGTTTTTATTTTATTTACTAATTTGTTTTATTCACCACTCTCCGGCATCACTCTGGTTGCAACAATTGCTGCTTACCGAACAATTAAAAATATAAAAACAATTAAAAGTACGATTATCTTGTTGATTATTAGTGTCACTTTATTCATATTACTCTATCAGTTTGTATATCAAAATCCTATCCAAAACATCGGAGAAATTACATGGGAAATTAATAAATTCATTCGTCATTTCATTTTTTATAATATCTATCACTCTTTCTTATCGAATTGGCCAATAATGCTAATAATTACGATGGTATTAATATTTAAAAAAGACTTTAAATTAATAAACAGTTTTGAATTACACATTACCGTTTTAATTTTACTATTTGGTAGCTTTTTTTCATCTATATTATTCTTTTGGAAAGAGCATTTTCAGTTTATGCTAAATTTTCAATTTGCTTTAACAATCCTTTTTATAAAATTCTTATCCAAAACAAAAATAGACAATCCTAAACTCACAATTATCACTACATATTTCATGAGTTTATTTGCAATATTTCAATTTTACACTTATCAAAAACTACGGTATTACACACCGTTTAAAATAGATAATAAAAATTATTTTTCGTTGCGATTGAGAGCGAAAGAGAAATTACTTTGTGTATCAGATTCCCAGGAAACAATAAATGTTCGGCAAGTAAACGAAGAGGATTTTTTGTTTTCAATAGAAAATAAAGTCTTAAAACACAAACCTTACAATCCTGCATCCAAATTAACTTCTCAATAAATCTAATACAATTTCGTTTTTTAAAAACAAATCGTTGGACGAGCAAAACAATCCTAACCCACTGTTAGAAATTCGTTTACACTCAACTGAACAGAAACAAAAGAGACCCTATCAACACAGCGATCCGAGGGGCGGACACAATGAATTTGGTCGCAAGGGTTGCAATCCAAGACTTCGTGCAAGACCCGGCTGCGAGTGCTCAAAGGATAGAAAACATGGGGAACGCCCGGACCGTAAATGGCGACCAAAGGCACCTCGCCGATGTCGGCCAGTTGCAATGGACCGCTTTCGTTGCCCACGTATAATTTCGACGAGGAGATGAAGGCGTAAAACGACAACAACGATGACCCTTCCGGCGCCACCCACTTCTTGCCCGCCGCGCCCATGGTAAACGCTTCATCCAATTGCGACTCCTCGTCGTCTGTGCCGACCCAGATTGGAATGAGGTTTTTCTCCGATAGCAACCACTTCGACAAAGCCACAAAACGCTCCAATGGCCAGCGACGCAGTTCACGTCGGGCGCCCGTATGGAGAATTGCGTATCCAGGACAGCCCGAGTCATTTAAGGCCCAATCAGTCCAAACCTTAGCTTCCGCAAGTTCTGCTTCCGAAGGAAATAACCGCCTTTTCGAAATAGGGAAACCCTCCCCAACCAAAGAACGGATGATCCGCTCATTCGTTACTACCTCATGGGGTTGAGCGCCGCGCTGTAAAAAACGGACCCAACCTCTATCTACGCGATACTTCGGCATGGTGCGGAGCGATAAACTCTTCCGCAACGTTTGCCATGTGCCGCGCAATTCAACCACCACATCATAGCGCTGCTGCCAATCCTCAATATTCGTGATTACCTTGTCAATGGCCGCATCGCCCGCGATCAAGGTCGATACGATTGGTTTGCACAACACATGCAATTCGGCCTCAGGGTAGGCCGATTTCAATGTCCCAAAGACATGAACCGCGGCCGCCATATCCCCAATCTCATCCCACTTCACCACCAAAATGGATTTTATTGGAGCCCGCAACCCGCCCGGACCCAACGCATTCACCCAGCGGGAAACCAGGATATTAAAAAAGTATAACCACTTCTCGCTCATCATTCCGCCGCCGTACAAGCATACAACACTGGGCGCGATGGCACCGCATCCGTCCGCAAATTGGGGACCTGCAAATTCAACAAATACAACCCGTCCTCAACGCGCTCAGGCACATAAATCAACTCCGTAATCGTGGCCGAATAACGCGGATGAGCCTCAGAAACTCCCAAAACATTTCCGCCCGTAACCCGCTGCGGAACACCCCACCACTCGTGATGAGCGCTCAACCGCCCGTCATCCTCCTCCGGATCCACACTCGGAAAATCCGTGAGCAAATGCTGTATTCCCTGATCGCGCAGAAACGACAAAGCCTCTGGCTCAAAATATGGCGCGTCGTTTCCGCTCCAAACCGCCTGACGCTTAGCCAAAGGATTCGGCAAAGATCGAACCACCAAAGCCGCAGTGCCCAGCAACGACCAAGCCTTTACATCTGCCAAGCGCACATACCCAACCCCAGAAATATCCACCGATACCACCTGGGCATCGAACCAAAATTGCCTCAGCACATCGCCCAAAGCCACCGTATCCGATGTGATATGTCCCACACCCTCCGTATGCGTGCCGTTTCCGTGGGCGCACAATGTTAAAATCTCGCAGTTCGCCGAGCCGCCCTCCGCCACCGATCCCACAAAACCGCCCACCCGAATGGGTTCGAATTTCGCCGCGTCAATATAAAACGCCGATGGATTGTCGCCCTGGGGGCCCGTTGACACCGACAAATCCCAACAAACATCCAAGTTTGCCGTCCATCGCTTGCCCAATTTGTCAAATACTGCCTGCACAGAACAAAGTTGATGTTTTTAGGGCAAATCGCCAAATCACAGTACCTTTGTACGCCATGAGCAAACCCAAACTCATCAAATTTGCCGAGTACGACCAATTTCCGAACACATTCGATCTTCAAGATGCCGAGAAAACGAAAGGAAACTGGCACGCCCTCTTCGGCAATAACAACCCCATCGTGATAGAGCTGGCCTGCGGAAAAGGCGATTACACCGTGGGTTTGGCCCGCCTCAACCCCGATATCAATTACGTGGGTGTGGACATCAAAAGCAACCGCATGTGGACGGGCGCCAAGGCCGCAATCACCGAAAACCTCAGCAATGTTCGATTCCTGAGAACCCATATCGATAACATCCCCGAATACTTCGCACCCAACGAAGTCTCCGAAATTTGGATCACCTTCGCCGACCCCCAGCCCCAAAAGGAGCGCAAACGGTTGAGCAGTTACAAGTTCCTCAACCTTTACCGACAGATTGCGCCGGCCACCGCCTTGGTGAACGTAAAAACCGACTCCGATCTCTTTTACGAAAGCACCCTGGAGCAAGTGCAGCGCGATGGACTCTCCCTCCACCAAAACATCGCC
>JACCDM011816606.1_pt1 | contig 12009 bp, 10 predicted proteins | sample 7445851 | NCBI WGS metagenome assembly JACCDM01 (sample SAMN15323438, study PRJNA562643) | freshwater metagenome | isolation source: river surface water | place: USA:Blue River Watershed | collected 2017-08-16
CATCCAACTGATTGGGGACAACAAAACTGTAATTGACGTAATACTTGCCATTATTGAGATCGGCTGGGGTCAATTGGCGGCCAAAAGGCATATTATTGAGGTTTTTGCGATGAATGTCGCGGTGTACATAATTGTGATTGTGTGTATTGTCAGACATTTTTTGATCGCCTACTAAAGAATCTTCAAGTAAATAAGCAACGATCCCTAAATCACCCAAACTTGCATCAATTTTATCGACTTCAACATGCAAAAACGCACCTTTCGTACTTGGGTAATAATTCAAAGCAGATTGTAGGTTGACGCGCAAATCGTTCTCGGTTAAAAGTGTGCTTGTCATCGAAGACCATTGTCCTGGGCTCTGAAAGATCACTCCGCCGTTCATCACACGACTTACTGGCCCTCTAGGATTCCCTACAAAACCGCCATCATTGGCGCCAAACCAAGTTCCGATGTATAAACCATCTGGATTGGTAAAATCAAGCGTATACTCGGCATCCACACTTTGGAAATCGCCTATTCCGTCAACGCCAGCGTGAATAGATGCTACGTGCACTCTACCCGGGTTGGCTTCTTGTAATTGATGCGCGAGGTCTGCGGCAGCAGGGCAGAAGATGCATTTATGACCTGTAAAATCTTCTATAAGGATGTTGCGGTCTGTATTGGTATTCAAAGCGAAAGTCGGCCATTCGTTGGCAAGGTAATCAGCCCAATTGCCTGGATATAGCGTTGTATCCAATTCTAAATTTATCCCAGGAGGATAAGGTTGGGTAATGCGGTCGCAAGACGGAAGCAAATTAAGCCCAAAAAGAATGGCAAAAGCAACAAATAAAATTCCTTGTTTCATATTAAAAACTGTGTGTTAGATTGATCATGAGTCCGTTGTTGGCAGGAACTGGTCTGCAAACCCCTCCTACACAAAATAAACCAGCGCGCTGACGGCCGTAAGAAACAGTCAAACGAGTGGCGTCTTTGATATAGCCACAAGTTACAATCGGATAATTGACGCGTTTGCTGGCGTCGTCGTTGCCATAATTATATTGATTCATTACTGAGAAAAACCAACCTGGAGAAATCGTGTATTCCAACAAAGCAGTTGCCCAATTACCTTTATCGTTGATGCCCAGTTCATTTCTTTGAACCCACATGCCTTGGAGCTCCCAGCGCAAAGCGTTGTGTGCATTGATCTTGTATGTGCCTTCTAATACAGCGATTCTAGCGTGAATTATTCCTTTGGCATCACTTACCTTAACGACATCATTGTTGATTTTAATGTCGTAGTAACTCAAAATACCACTCCACTGCTTATTGAATTTTTTGGTGATGTTGAAGTTGATGTCTTGCCAATAAAGGCTATCGCTTAAAGCAAATGGACGCGTGTGGTACACAACGCGAGATGAATCATTGAGGTCGATGCCGTTTAGGGTTTGCTCTGGTCGATACGTTGTGGAATAATTCAAGCCGACGGTGGTGCCGTATTTACCACCGAGTTGGGTGCCTTTTTTAAAGGTGTATAAGACATCGGCTTGGTAGGCTACTTCTCCCATCGGTTGTGTAGCATATGGATAAAGCGTCGCAACCAAATTGTAGGTGTGCGTCTTGTTTAATGAAGGTAAAAAATTCACCAGCAAGTCTTGTAAATCTTTGGTGCGGTCAGACCGAAAGCTCATGTTGTCCACGGACTTGCCCGAAAGTAAAATACCTAGACCTTTTTTGGTGTAGCGCAAGTTGAAAATCGCTGCGTGACCGTAATTATAGATGTATTGATTGTCTGAGGACGGGTCTTGCTCTTTTTGAATGAACTCGGCATCCGCATAAAAATTGCCATAGGTTAACTTGACGCGACCGCCGTAGGCAGCTACGTTTTGAGGTAAAACCCACTCTGGATTATCATCTTCTTGAAACTTACTGACAAAAGACGCTCCCAAGACCACGTCTAGTTTTTTGTCTTTTAGGAAGCTCAGTCCTTCGTTGAGGTGCCACTCTGCGTCTGTACCCCGAACCAAACCAGCGCCATGAACAATTTGACCTTGCTGAAAAGAAAGTCGTTGGGTTCCGTAAACACCTTTGACAACAACTCCTTTGCCCGGGCGTAAAACTATGCGCATACCATCGAGTAAATTGTCGTAACCTAAGTTGCGGTCTTCATAAGTTCTTAAAGCCAAACCTGTACCGAATTGCTCATAAAATGTGCCGAGCGTGACATCGACAAAGTCATTCTGGTAACCCACGTAACGCATGCCAATTCCGGTGCCGTCAAAACGATTTGGATAACCTTGAATACGCGGCAAATAAGATTCAAAACGCAGTCCGGCTTTGAAGTTTCCCTGCGTATAAAACACATTCATGTATGAATTGAGCAAACCTTTTTGAACAGGCTGCTTGGCATTGATGACGGTGTCTTCGTTTAGGTACTGAAACACGGTTTCCATATTGCCTGTAATGTTGCCTTGCGAAAAGACAACCGGACTCAGCAACAAGATACCGAGGAGCTTGTAGATGTTCTTCATGTATTATTTTTCGCTCAGCTTGAGCAGTTCTTGGTAAAGTTTTTCTTCGTCGCCTGGGGCGTAATTATTGTGGGAATAGACGATAACGCCATTTTTATCGACTAAAAAAGTATGTGGTACATTATTAACCCCCATGGCGCGCTTGAAATCCCAGTTAGGGTCCATTAAAACGGTGTAGTCCCAAGCCTTACCATTCACATAAACTGGAACTTGACTTTTGGTCTTTTCGTCGTCGATGGCAATAGCGACAAGTGTAACGCCGGTTTCAGCCACCCAATCATCATAAACCTCATGGATTGTATTCAATTCTTTTTTGCAAGGCGCACACCAAGTAGCCCAAAAACTGATAATTACAGGGCCATTTGCTGTGAGCTCTGCGGTATTAACAGCCTTGCCTTTCATATCTACCAACTTAACAGAAGGCACGTGTTTTTGGTTGAGCGCTGTTTCAGCAGCTGGTTCCTGCGCAAAAGTGGCCAAAGAAAAAGTGCCAACTAAAAAGAGTAAGAATAATTTTTTCATAATTTGAATTTTCTCCGACAAGACAAAAACCTTGCCGAATTCAAAAGTAAGAAAAAAGCAGCGATGCAAAAAATGGCTCAGATTTTGATAAGTGGGCTGAAAAGCGTATTTTTGAACAAAGTGTATGTTATGAAAACCTTATTTCTCTCCATCTTCTGTATACTCAGTGCTGCCATCATGGCACAAAACAATATCGTTATTCACATCGACGGTCAAACCACAGATATTTCTGGTCAAACACACACCGTTGTAGCGCCATCCGGAGCATCCTTTGACATCCCGTTCGATGTCGTTAACAATACTGGTTCTGCTGCCCAATGGCGCATAACCCGTAAACAAATCAATATCCCAACAGGATGGACAGACGCACTCTGCTGGGGTCACGCAACTGATCCTTTCGGAGGCACTTGTTATTCTTCTGGTCAGATGAATACCAATCCTTGGACCTCTCCTGGCACACAAGCGGTATTATTCACAATCAACGATGGCGAATACGGGAAAATGAAAGTTTCAGTAGATCCAGAAGACAACACTTTTGGTCAGGCACATTACCGTTACTACATCACCACTAACGGTCTCAACATGCTCGACTCCGTAGACCTCGTAGTCGATTACCTTGCCGCCACCAAACCAGTCTTTAAAGAAGACATTAACATTACCGTAGCACCCAACCCAAGTACAGAATACGTGAATATTCAATTTACTGGTGTAGAACAATTGCAGCTCAAAATGGTAGATGCTCTTGGAAACGTCATTGCACGCGAGGTGCTTACGTCCAATCGCAAGATCAACGTGAGCGATCTCAATAGTGGTATTTACTTCCTCGTTTTTGAAGCGCCTGGTTCCAAGAGCATTACGCGTAAATTGGTTGTCAGACACTAATGTCCAAGCGCAAACACAAAACACCCGCAGCTCAAGCTCCTAGAAAAAAAGCAGGCATCACCACCTTAGTGATGCGTATTTTCGAACAAAACCCCGGCGTAGAGCTCACTCATAAACAAGTTTGCACCTTACTCGATGCCCGCGATGCCCGCGCACGTCAGGTAGTTTTTGATTCCTTGAGTGTGCTGTCCAACAAAAAAGCCATTCAACGCATCAATCACCATACCTATAAACTTTCAGGCGCTGACTCCTTACTCGAAGGCACCATATCAATCACGCAGCGCGGAGCAGGTTTTGTAACCGTTCAAGGTTATGCCAAAGACATCTATATTGGACCAACAAATATTGGACAAGCCCTCAACGGCGACACTGTCAAAGTGCGTGTTTTCAAGCAAGGATCAAGCCGCGACGAAGGAGCTGTTACAGAAGTTACCGAACGCGACCGAATTCAATTTGTAGGAACTATCCAAATCCGCAACAACGATGCGCTCATGGTTCCAGACAACGCGAGGTCAGGTGTTGAAATCAAAATTCCGCATGACAAACTCAATGGCGCCCTTCATGGCGAAAAAGCACTTGTCAAAATAACGGTTTGGCCCAAAAGCGCCGAAAGACCATACGGAGAAGTATTGGTGAGGCTTGGTAAGTCTGGTAGCAATGAAACAGAAATGCTATCGATTTTATATAATCAAGGTATCAATCCTGTTTTTCCCGATGCAGTCATGGCCGAGGCAGAACTCATCGGCATAGACCTCGATCCCAAAGAAGTTGCCCAAAGACGCGATTTCAGGCCTGTGCTCACCTTTACCATCGACCCCTTCGACGCGAAAGATTTTGACGATGCCATTTCATACCAAGAACTGGAAAATGGCCACTTAGAAATCGGCGTTCACATTGCGGATGTCAGTCATTATGTGCGCCCTGGTTCTGCCATGGATCAAGAAGCACTCTTGCGTTCAAATTCAGTATATTTAGTAGACCGCGTTATTCCAATGCTCCCCGAACAACTGAGTAATTTGGCTTGTTCGCTGCGTCCCAACGAAGATAAATTTGCCTTCTCAGCAGTATTTGAACTTGACGACACCGGCAAAATCTTCAAAGAATGGTACGGCAAAACCGTTATCCACTCTAAGCGACGCTATACCTACGAAGAAGCACAAGAAATTTTAGAAGGCAAGGCAGGCGACTATGACACCATTCTGAAAAGAATCGACGACATCGCTAAAATTTACCGCAAGCAACGCCTTAAAAATGGCGCACTCAGCATCGAGTCTGAAGAAATGCGCTTTAAACTCAACGAGGAGGGCAACCCAGACGGTGTCGTGATCAAAACCTCCAAAGATGCACATAAGCTCATTGAAGAATTCATGTTGCTCGCCAACAGAAAAGTAGCCGAATTCCTCTCTCCCAAAAAGAAAGGGCAGGAAAGCTTTCCGATGATCTACCGTGTACACGATACGCCAGACCCCTCAAAAATGGAGCTTTTTGCGGTTTTCATCGAAAAATTTGGTCATAAAGTTGACATCAATGACCCCCTTAATATTGCCAAAAACCTCAACGAACTCTTCGAAGAAATTCGCAACGAAAACGAATTCTCATTGGTGCAATCTATGGCTATTCGCTCCATGGCGAAGGCAAGCTACGACACCACAAACATTGGGCATTATGGTCTTGCATTCAAACATTACTCGCACTTTACCTCTCCCATCAGACGTTACGCCGATTTAGTCGTGCACCGCATTTTGCAAGAAGAACTCACCACCAAAAAACATAAATACGGGGGTGAACTTGGCGCCATTTGTCAGCGCATTTCCAAAAACGAACGCAAAGCCGCCGAGGCAGAACGCGAATCGACTAAATTCTTTCAATCACTATATGCGATGGAATTTGTGGGCGAGGTTTTCGAAGGCACCATTTCCGGCATTGCTGATCACGGCATGTTTGTGCGCATGGATGAGAACTTTTGTCAAGGAATGGTTCCGATGATGGCTATTCCTGGCGATCGCTTTTATTTCGACCAAGAAAAATTCCAACTTGTTGGTGCCAAAACCAAGAAAACATACCAATTCGGAGACCGCGTTCAGGTACGAATCGATCAGGTTAGCACAAAGAAAAGGCAAATAGACCTCGAACTGGTGGTCAAATAAATTTTCTCCTTTTCGAGAAAAATCAATCCTGAAATAATCAGTACAAGAAGTTATTGTAAGGATAGCGCACTTTAAATATGGCCTTGACTTCTTCGTACAGGACCTGCTTGAGTTCTTCTACGTTTTCTTTGTCGGTGGCTGAAATGAAAACGCATCGTGTTTTGCCCATTTTTGACATCCAAGATTTTTTGAGTGAATCTAGCGTGCGGATGTCTTCTTCTGGCTCGTTGAGTTCGGCAAGTGGCGGCTGGTAGGCATCGATTTTGTTGAAGACGATAATCGTCGGCTTTTCCGTGTTGTCAATTTCATTGAGGGTCTCGTTAACCACCTCAAAATGCTCTTCAAAGTTTGGATGAGCGATATCTAAAACATGGACCAACAAATCTGCTTCGCGAACCTCGTCTAAGGTAGACTTGAAAGATTCCATGAGTTGTTGTGGCAACTTGCGAATGAAACCAACGGTGTCTGTTAAAAGCAAAGGCATGTTGTCAATGACGACTTTTCTTACGGTGGTGTCAAGGGTTGCAAAAAGTTTGTTTTCAGCAAAAACATCGGACTTTGAAAGTAAATTCATGATGGTGCTTTTGCCCACATTGGTATACCCCACTAAGGCCACCCGGACCAACTGCCCTCGGTTACTGCGTTGTACCGTCATTTGTTTGTCAATCTCGCGCAAGCGCTCTTTCATGAGTGCAATGCGCTGCTGAATGATGCGGCGGTCGGTTTCGATCTGAGATTCACCTGGGCCACGCAAACCGATTCCTCCTTTTTGACGCTCGAGGTGGGTCCACATTCGTGTCAGGCGGGGCAACATGTATTGCAATTGCGCGAGTTCTACTTGTGTTTTAGCATGGAATGTGCGGGCACGACTCGCAAAAATATCCAAGATCAGAATAGTGCGGTCCAACACTTTGCACTCGAGTTCGCGCTCTATGTTGCGCAATTGAGAAGGGCTGAGTTCGTCGTCAAAAATAATGAGCTCGATGTCGAGCGCCTTCATGTATTGTTTGATTTCTTCGAGCTTTCCCGTACCCACATAAGTGCGAGGATTCGGGTAAGGTAATTTTTGAAAAAACTTTTCTACAGTAATAGCACCTGCTGTTTCGGCCAAAAATTCAAGCTCATCGAGGTGCTCTTGTGCAACTTCTTCAGTGGTTTCTGAGGTAATGACGCCAACTAGCACACAACGCTCTTCAACTGCATCTACGGTGACGTGGCCTTGCATTAACGACGTAGGGCTTTGACGTGACTGAGCACGAGATGGATGTTGTCTTCGGTTTCTAGGAGGGCTTTCATCGATGGCATTGCGCCTTTTCCATTTTTAATAATTTGTAAGACTTGTTGGTCTGCAAGAACAGACTTACTCAGGTCTTTTGCGCCGCTAGAGCCTAGCTTGCCATCTTCGCCATGACACTGTGCACAATGCATGGTGTACAAGCTAGCTCCCTGCTCTGCAGGTGTTTGCTTGGCAAGTTCTTCTTTACTTTCAGCTGTGCTTTGACAAGAGAAAATAAAAAGAACTAATCCAAATAGAAAAGTACTTTTTAGAACCATCCTGCGCCTAATTCAGTTCTGAAGGGCCATGGAATAAAAGCCAAAACTAAAATGAGTGCAAGGACATACCAAACTTTAATGGCTTTGAATTTAGCAGCGTCATCTGCCCCTTTTTTAGATTTGCTATGGCCAATAGTAATCGCAACAATTGCCAAAAGCATACCTGAAAGATGCTCCATGCCGTAAAAGCGATAAATAGTTTCTTTCATCCAGCCCTCAACAAATTGGACTTTTTCAGAGGTAAAGTAAAGAACCAAGCCGAGCAACAACTGTGTATGAAAAGTAATCATGGTGAATAAGTTCACCAAACGGTGTTTCTTTTCATAGTTAGAAGCAGTGAATGCATTGAAAATGGCTAAAAGCAATAAAAGTAATGCGATCCAACGCAGTCCGGAGTGAGCAGAAATCAGTGCTTGCATATTGATGTATTTAGGGGTTTAATCGTTGAGTTTAAGGACAGCCAAAAACGCTTCTTGTGGAACTTCTACACGACCCACTTGGCGCATGCGTTTTTTACCTGCCTTTTGTTTTTCTAAAAGTTTACGTTTACGGGTGATGTCACCGCCGTAGCACTTGGCTGTAACGTCTTTGCGCAATGCTTTGATGGTTTCACGCGCAATGACTTTGGCGCCAATAGCCGCTTGAATTGGAATTTCGAATTGCTGACGGGGGATGAGTTCGCGCAATTTGATACAGATTTTCTTACCTAAATCAAATGCGTTGCTGCGGTGTACTAAAGCAGAAAGCGCATCTACTTGTTCGCCATTGAGTAGGAGGTCCATCTTGACCAAGTCGGATTCTTTGTAACCGATTGGGTGGTAGTCAAAAGAAGCATAACCACGAGAAACGGATTTGAGGCGGTCATAGAAATCGAAGACGATTTCGGCGAGTGGCATTTCAAAAGTGATTTCGACGCGGTCTTGGGTAAGGTACACTTGATTTTGAAGCTCGCCGCGCTTTTCGATGCACAGGGTCATGATAGAACCAACATATTCCGTTTTGGTAATGACTTGTGCTTTGATGTACGGCTCTTCGATGCGGTCCATGCCAGAAGGGTCTGGTAATTCAGAAGGATTATTGACAATCAAAACCTCATCCGGATCTTTTTTCATGTACGCTTTGTAAGATACGTTCGGCACCGTGGTAATGACGGTCATGTTGAATTCGCGCTCGAGACGTTCTTGAATGATCTCCATATGGAGCATGCCAAGGAAGCCACAACGGAAACCAAAACCAAGCGCTGCTGACGACTCTGGTTCAAATACCAAGGAAGAATCGTTCAGCTGGAGTTTTTCCATAGAGTAGCGCAGTTCTTCGTAGTCTTCGGTATCGACTGGGTAAATGCCTGCAAAGACCATCGGCTTCACGTCTTCAAAACCTTTGATGGCAGTCTCGCAAGGGTTGTCTGAGCCGGTGATGGTGTCACCAACCTTAACTTCGTTGGCGGCTTTGATTCCTGAAATAATGTAACCTACATCTCCAGCTCTAACTTCATTTTTAGGGGAGAGGTCCATTTTGAGGATTCCGATTTCGTCGGCGTTGTAGTCGCGTCCGGTATTTAAAAATCGGACCTTTTGACCCTTTTTGAGCACGCCGTTTTTGACGCGGTAATAAGCGATGATGCCTCGGAAAGGATTGAATACGGAGTCGAAAATCATGGCTTGTAAAGGAGCAGACTCTTCGCCTTTTGGCGCCGGAATGCGATTGACAACCGCTTCCAAAATTTTGTCTACACCTAAACCTGTTTTACCTGAAGCTTGAATGATGTCTTCGATGTCGCAACCGATGAGCTCCATAATTTGATCGGAGACCTCTTCTGGCATGGCGCCTGGTAAATCCATCTTGTTGAGGATCGGAATGATTTCGAGGTCGTGCTCTAGCGCCAAATAAAGATTGGAAATCGTTTGTGCTTCGATGCCTTGAGAGGCATCTACAATTAACAAGGCTCCTTCGCATGCAGCGATAGAGCGCGAAACTTCGTAAGAAAAATCGACGTGCCCGGGGGTGTCGATGAGGTTCAGGATGTAGTCCTGGCCCTCGTGTTTGTAGCTCATTTGAATGGCGTGAGACTTGATGGTGATGCCGCGCTCGCGCTCGAGATCCATGTCGTCGAGGGCTTGGGCTTGCATTTCGCGGTCAGAGATGGTGCCGGTCGTTTGGAGCAAGCGATCTGCCAAGGTGCTTTTGCCGTGGTCAATGTGGGCAATAATACAAAAATTGCGGATGTGCTTCATAGGTTGCAAAAGTACGGAATCTAAGCCATATAACAAGGTGTAAATCACACCATGCTTTCCTTAAATCTACTGATGTTGGTTTCGGGATGCAGGGGAGTGTTCATCGTTATAAATGCCGCTAATTCACGTGCTAAAGTTGGGGCCATCATGTAGCCTTTTGTGCCGAGTCCATTGAACACAAACACGCCGTCGAAATCAGGATGCTTGCCCATAAGTGGTCTGCGGTCCAAAACAGTTGGCCTCACACCTGCTGCTTGTTCCATCACCACGGGCTCATATGAACCAAGTGCGGAGAGGTTTTGCAGCAATATTTCTCGGGCTTCGGGCGAGTGATGTAAGGTAGCATTATTCCATTCATAAGTTGCGCCAACTCGAAACCGCCCCTTTCCGTAGGGCAAAACAAAGCATTTGCGATTCAATGACTCTGCGTCCGACAACAAAGCGCTTTCAATTAACAGTGTTTGACCTTTGGTTTGTTGCAGAGGCAAGTAGGCAAAGGTTGGCTCCTCTTTTTGCTGATATCCCATGCAGAAAATCACGTAGTCGTATGTTATTCCATCATATTTGCGGGCTGCGGGGTCCCAAGCTTTAGCTTCGAATGGCTTTTGCAATAAGTTGCCCTGTGCAGCAAAATACGCCAGATGCTCCTTCACCCAATTGGCAGCGTCGATCCAAAAAGCATTGCGCACTCGGCCACTTCCGAAGAGATTGATTGCCGCTTGATTTTCGAGGTCTGCTGGGCTTAACTTTTCCAAATAATTCTGATACGCTTCTTGACTGGCCTTTTGCTGCCAACTATCGCGTTCTTCGGCGCTTGAAAAAAAACGGCGGATCACAATCGGATGGTAAAATTTGGTCTGCAGTTGCTGCTCTATATCTCTATAAAATGCTTGGGCTTCGGGTAAAAATTCGTCCAGGCGCCAAGATTTATTCATGCGTCGAAACACCATAGGATTGACCATGCCGGCGGCGATGGCACTCGAATGATTGCTGCCTTGATCTAAAATTTGAACATCGATTCCGCTAGAAAGCAGGCGATGCGCCAAACAAGTTCCCGCTAAACCAGCGCCAATAATAAGTGCGTTTTTTGCCATTTGTTATTTCGTAAAAGCGAAGCTAAGCAAACTAATTTGAACTTGCGGATCTGCCGCTTTAATTGCATTTGCTAAAGACTCCAGTGTTGCTCCGGTCGTAATGACATCATCGACGATTAATATATGTTGGAATTGTCCTGTTTGGGTCGTTGAAAAAAAAATATTTTGAACGTTCTCCCAACGCCCAAAACGGTCATTCGTTGTTTGACTTGCCGTATTTTTTCTCTTTCTGACCAGACTCTTTAAGACGGGCACACCCCAGGCTTTGGCAAGTCCTCTAGCCAATAATTCGCTTTGATTATAGCCCCTTGCAAACTTCTTTTTTGGGTGAATTGGAGCCGGAATAATTCCATCGATGTTTTTAATCGGGTGTGCATCGAGCACTTTTGCCATGTGTTCGCCTAGGTAAAGGCCAAGCGGCGCTTTGAAATCATACTTCAACGCGCGAATCAAAGATTGACTCACCGTTCCTTTTCCATAAAAATACAGCGCACAAGTATGTTCAATTTTTACGCGACTCCAAAACAATTGATCGAGTTTGGTCGGACCTTTTTGCAATTCAAAATAAGTGCGTTCTAGTGCTTGCCAACAGATCCAGCACAAATAGCGCTCTTCGCGCACAAGTTCTCTGTTACAATGCAAACAAACATTGGTAAAAACTAAATGGCCCAAGCCATCTGAATAATTTTTCAAGACCAATCCAAGCCGCTGAATATATGTAGCCATCGTTTGAGCAGATTTAACAATTCGATGTTTAAAAGTGCGGATGCTGTCCGCAACAATTCAAACGTGAATGTGTTAACTTTATTGAGGTTCTCTGTCATACAAAAATTATCTGTTAATCGCCACAATTTTCTTCGGAAAAATTATCAAAACTTACTGCCCAACCATGTGAATATCTTTCTGCGGCGTGTTGAAATCCGCTGAAGGGTTTGTCCGTGAAAGGTTTGCGCTTTTTAGTGTTGAAAACCGCGAATAAATGTTAATTTCTTTAATTGATTTGAGCCCGAATTTTAACAATTTTTGTATCCCTGATTTAAATAGAAATCTGCAACCCAAAAGCCATGAC
>JACCDM010337333.1_pt1 | contig 11990 bp, 7 predicted proteins | sample 7445851 | NCBI WGS metagenome assembly JACCDM01 (sample SAMN15323438, study PRJNA562643) | freshwater metagenome | isolation source: river surface water | place: USA:Blue River Watershed | collected 2017-08-16
TAAGGGGTGCGATGGATTTTTGGGCGAAAGCCGCAAAAGAGCATAATAAAAGTAGGTACTTCATTATAAAAACGGCTGTGGATGCACCTCTTCGTGCCCCGTATGATCCTGATAAAATTGGGCAATTCGCAACAAGGTCCCTTCATCATATAATTTCCCTACGAATGAAATACCGGTTGGTAAACCACTTTTCGCATCCAATCCTGTAGGTACACAGACCACGGGGTGACCTGTTAAATTCGTGATCGCTGATTGATTTCCGCCTCCGCGTGATGGGCAAATAATGGCATCAAATTGCGAAACGACCTTGTTCACATCTTGCATTAACAGGTAGCGATGGCGTTGCGCATTAATGTATTCAACGGCAGGCACAAAGCGAGCGGTTCTGAATTGATTAGGCCAGTCGTATTTGGTTTGGCGAGTCAGTTGATCATCGATGTTTTTACGCGTCATTTCATCGAATTGTGCGGCACATTCAGCACCGATGACAACGTCCATGATGTTTACTTTGTATACATTCTCATCTGGAAATTCGACGGGAATTAATTCTACACCTTGTTTACGCAGATCCGCTAACACCTTCCATTCGCTACGGGTGGTGTCTTTAATTTTGTCAAAATAATTCTTCGCATAGCCAATCTTCATTCCTTTCACAGGGCGATTTGCCACGTAATTAAAGGGCATATTTACAGCTGCTAAATCCTTGCCATCCGTTCCGTGTAAATAATTAAATACGATGGCGGCGTCATTTGCTGAACGGCAAATCGGACCTACTTTGTCCAAGGAATAGCTCAAGGCCATTGCTCCCGATCGGGAAATACTACCAAAAGTTGGACGTAAACCCGTCGCTCCACAAGTCGTCGAAGGCGAAACAATACTTCCCCAAGTCTCCGTACCGATCGCAAAAGGAACTAAACCTGCGACAGTCGCGGATGCAGAACCTGCGGATGATCCGGACGAGCCATAATTCAAATTCCAGGGATTTTTCGTTCTACCTCCATACCAATAATCTCCCATGGCTAGGGCCCCTAGGGTAAATTTAGCCACTAAAACAGCCCCAGATTCCTTTATTTTCGAGTACACATAAGCATCTTCGTCGATGGTCTGATCCTTGTATGGAGCCGCACCCCAAGTAGTCTTCGTTCCTTTCACTGCAAACAAATCTTTCAATCCATAGGGAATTCCGTGTAATAAACCCCGGTAATTACCTGCCGCTATTTCCTTGTCTGCTTGACGCGCTTGGGCTAAGGCTAGCTCCTCTTGAATGCTGATAACACATTGCAAAGTCTCACCGTGCTTTTTGATTCGCTCGATAAAAAATTGCGTCAACTCGACCGAGGTGATTTGCTTCGTCTTAATTAAATGAGCGAGCTGATCGATGGAGTAAAACGCTAACTCATTCCGGTTTTTCGGCAGCGAAGCTTTTACCGCAGGCCATACAACCGGACGCTGTGTTTGATCGAATTTCATGCCTGGGAGTTTTGGATTTTGCCAAAGACTCAAGGGCACATTATTGTTCAACGATAGCGCGTGCATCGCCTTGTAATTTGCTAGATTATCCACCACATCCGAATACAGGGTATCTAATTCCTGTGTCGTGAATTGTAAATCGAAAAGGGCGGCCGCTCCGGAAAGATCCGATTTTGTTTGCGCGGAAGCCGAAATAGCGAACAGCAAAAGAAAGGCGATTTTTTTCATGATTATTGAAGAAGTAGTTTTTTACGCTGAGTGTTAACTTGGATGAAATAAAGCCCTTTGGGTAGATTTTGAGTGGATAAGGTCGTGGAATTTACTCCTTTTATCTGAGGTAAATTCTTCTGATACACTTCTCGTCCCATGGCATCCACCATTTTCAAGGCAGTTTCTCCGGTTGAGGTCGCTTCCCAATCAACCTTCACCATTTCCCTTGCCGGGTTCGGATAAACCTGAACAGAAATAGACTCCACTTCGGCACCTAATATATTAAAATCAGGGACCGACCAAGGCACAATACCCAGGTTAGTCGTATTCCAAGAAATATTGGTTAAGAGGTGAAATTCGCCAGGCAATAAATTCATTTTTGCCTCTGCATTTTTCACTTCGAAAGACTTTCCACTGAAATAATCGTACCAAAGTCCAGTCGTCGGGAAACTTGCCGATACTGCCTGCGAAGTTATATCTGGATTTGCAATCAGCAAGACATATTCGGATCCTTTCGTAACTAAATTTCGCTTCACCGCTCCAATCGCTCCCACGGTAAAATCAGTGGAAGTAAAGATCGCTTTAGAAGATTTCAAAGCCCCTAATTGCTGGTAGACTTTCAGTAATTTAGCTCGTTCTGAATCTTGCTGATAGGTCCATTTCAGTGGTTTCGTACCTGTGCGACCATTTTCATTGATGGAAACATCGTATCCTAATTCCCCAAATTGCCAGATCATTTTAGGCCCAGGTATCGTGAAGAAAGTGGCTGCTGCCATTTTCATCCGCTCCAATCTTTCTTGAGCTGTGAAGACTTTCTTACCTGCATTCGCCACTTCTACCATTAAGCGCTCCTCATCATGCGACTCGATGTAATTCAGCACGCTTGGATTCGTGAATCCGCGCATTTTATAAGAGGCTTGACTGAAATCTTGCGTGTAGCCTTGCGCAATACGGGTCATGTCGTATTTCGAATTCCCCCACAATAACATCCCATAATTGCCTAATTCATTCTCCTCATTGTTCGCCGCAAAATGCTCTAGAATCACATAAGCAGACGCGTCATACGAACGAATTTTATCATAAATTCTTTTCCAAATCTTCACGCGGGACGCGTCGTATTGCCCCCACAGATCGACGTTTGAACCGGACGGGGTTTGAGTAAAACCTTTGGACAAATCAAAACGATACCCATCTATCTTGTATTCCTGGAGCCAAAACTTCGTCACCACATCCACTAACCACTGGGTGTGGGCGCTCTCGTGATTAAAATCAAAGAAAACGCTGTAAGGATGGGTCGCGGTAGGGTTGAAAAAGGGACTAGTCGCTACAGGCTTCGAACCATCCCAATACATCTTCACATAAGGATTTTCGTAATCCGCCTGGTTCAAAACGATATCCATAATGACCGCCATTCCATTTTCATGGCATTTGTCGATCAAATACTTCAAGTCGTTTTTCGTCCCATACGCCTTATCCGGCGCTGTATAAAAAATGGGATTATAACCCCAAGAATCATTCCCGGAGAACTCAGCCACCGGCATTAATTCAATCGCATTAATCCCTAATTTCTTCAAATACCCGAGCGAATCCGCCACCGTTTTGTAGCGTCTATCTGCCACAAAATCCCGAATTAATAATTCATAAACCTGCAAATTCGAAGAAGCAGGACGCGTAAAATTAGGCGTCTTCCACACGTAGGGAGTTGCCCCCGATTCGAACACAGAAACGATTCCTTTTGCCCCCGTCGGATAAGTTTTAAGCGAAGGATAGGTGGTCGCAGAAATGTAGGTGTCGTTCGAAGGATCAAGAATTTTCTCTGTCAAAGGATCGGCCACCGCTAATTTCCCATCTACCCAAAACTGATAAGCTACCTCTTTCCCAGGCACCTGAGGGCCTAAATCCACCCAATAACGTAAACCATCTGCCGTTCTTTTCATCAGATAAGCTGGCAAGGCCGCCCAATTAGAAAACTCACCAATCGCATATACGAAGGAAGTAGAAGGTGCATAAAAACATAAGACGACCCGATCACCCACGTAGTTCACACCGTCTTTTATTCCCGATGGTAATGCTTCGGTTATTACAGTTGGTTTTGTCAGAATTCTCACCGAGTCTTTTAATGTATTTGAACCCGACGTCCCTTCCAAAATCAAGGTGTGTAACTTACCTTTCTCACTACCTAAGTTGTAGGTATAATTAACGGAATCCGAAGAGCTCGCGGTCGTTAAAACCGTTCCGCCAGATTTCAAACTAATCGAAGAAGTCGCAGAAAATTTAGCGCGCACGTTAATTGATGTTCCAGCCTCAGCTAGGGTGAAAGACTCGGTAGGTGCTAACCATTTCAAGGCATAAGCGCCTGCATAAAGCTTCAAAATAAAATCCTCTGTCTGCGCTTTGCCATCTCCACTTTTTAAAAGTAGACCTAGCTTAACAATGGGATTTCCGGCTGGTACATTGAAATAGGTACGCGGGGTAAGTTTAATAGACCACTTGTCGTTTCCTAAAGAAGTCATCTTTCCTTTTTCAAAGGGTAGGCTGAAATTGGTTTGGCCTGCTGGCTGGTATTTAAACGCTTCACCCGCATCCGTATCACCGGCACCCGACCATAAAAAAACATCGGAAGTTTTGCCTAGAAGACCAGAAGCCCGCGAGTCTTTCGCGAGCTTCAAATCAAAAATAAGGGTAATCTCTTTATCTCCCGTTGGAAAAATCTCCTCGGTCGTTACTTGCGCGAGGGCAGAAAAAGAGAAGAATAGTAAAAACAAATATCTCATCGGATTTCAAAAATTTGTGCCGACTTAGCAGGTACGTTTAAGGTCTTTCCAAAAATGACATCCGTCGATTCCATCACATTATGAGCCTTCGCTCCAGCGGGCAAAATCTCCTCATAGTGACTTAAGTCGATGTTCCGAGCCTCCGCATTTTTATTCAACACCACCATCACCTTTTGTTTGTCGGTATAGCGGAAATATACATAGATACCATTGCCTTCACCTGAATTTTCAGGACCAAAATGCAATAATTTCCCTTTATGAATCGCCTCTGCTCCTTTTCTCCAACTCAAAATCTTCTTGAAAAAATCCTGCATGGCTTTTTCGTCAGCCGTCATATTAGCACCGGTAAATGCATTCTTTGAATCGCCAGCCCAGCCGCCAGGGAAGTCGCCACGAATCTCGCCGTGCTCAGAGGACTTTGGGTTAGCCATCATTATCTCTGTACCATAAAAAATTTGTGGAATACCACGCGTAGTGAAAATATAGGTCATGGCCATTTTCAATAATGCCTGATCGTGTTTAACCTGAGTGTAAGCGCGCGACATATCGTGATTGTCCATAAACACCACTAAATTGTCTGGATTCGCATACACTAAATCGTTCGAAATCACACTGTAGATTTTATTCAAACCTTTGCCCCACTCCTTATCGTTTTCGTTCATTGCTTCGGAAATCGCATTCTGTAATGGAAAGTCCATTAATGCTGGCAAAGATGATTTATAGCCGTCGCGGTTCACTTTTCCGCGCTGCCAATAGGAAGTAATGATCGGATTAGATGACCATTCCTCCCCTACCAAATTCAAATTAGGATATTCGTTCAAAACAGCATCAGACCACATCGTGGCGAATTCCTTCGTCGAATACGGGTAGGTATCAATACGTAAACCTCCTAAATGAGCATATTCAATCCACCAAATCGTGTTTTGGATAATGTATTGCTGCATGAAAGGATTCTTCTGATTCAAATCCGGCATGGCTGGAACGAACCATCCTTCTGTTTGCAATTTTGCATCGTATTTCGAAACATGTGGATCTTGAACCGTTTCGCGGCGGTGCGTGGTGGAAACGAATTTCCCACCGTAATTTATCCAATCTTTGAACGGCTTATCTTCCATCCACCAGTGCCCATTACCAGAGTGATTCAAAACAATATCTTTAATAAGATACATCCCATTCGCCTCCATCTTCTTCCCTAAATCACGGTACTCCTCATTCGTACCAAAACGACGATCAATCTTGTAATGATCCGTAATACCATATCCATGGTAACTTTCTAATGTTTGGTCATTTTCCAGCACCGGCATATTCCAAATAGCCGTGAAACCCATATTTTTTATGTAGTCCAAATGATCAATAATCCCCTTTAAATCACCTCCATGACGATCATAAAGTGCCGCACGGTTCAATGACATATCTCGCATTCCATCGGCTTTATCATTTGCTGGATTTCCATTTGCAAAACGATCAGGCGTAACTAAATAAATAACATCTTTGGTCGAATAAGAGGAGCGATTCGCTGAACCCTTTGCACGCGCTTCTAACGAATAGTTGATGGAATGAACCACCTTACCGTTCTTCTTTATGATCAAAGGATAAGTACCAGCTTGCGCGTTAGGCGCTACCACTAAATCAACAAATAAGTAATTTGGACTATCGCCGTTCGTTACTTTCTTCACGGTTAAACCAGCTTTTGTTGAGCTAACTGTTCCACCTTGAAGGTCTTTGGCTTTAATTAATAATTGTAAGTTCGGATTCTTCATTCCCACCCACCAATTCAGAGGCTCCACGCGAATATCTTGAGAAATTAAAGAGAATGAGGCACAAAATAATAGGCCTAGAAAAAGGACTTTTTTCATAAAAGGAATTTAATGTAAATGATTGAAGGGCTGTCAAACAGCTTTCACGAAAATAGACAAAAATAGCGAATTGCCGGAGTCTTCCCGGAAGAATCCTATTATATCTGTTAACCGATAAGTAAAATATGCCCGATTAATTTGGTAATACACCTCAAATTGGAGATATTTGCAAGGAAAATAGGCAGAAATAGCCCCAAAGACTGATTATTCAAATAATACAAATATAAATATTCTCTTTTATGTGTGGAATCGTAGCGTACATCGGAAAACAAGCAGCATACCCTGTCATTTTAAAGGGTCTGAAGCGTTTAGAATACCGCGGATATGACAGTTCGGGTATTGCATTATTCGGTGATACGGTGAACACATTTAAGAAAAAAGGTCGCGTGGCTGAACTAGAGGCTTGGGATGAAGAAATCATTTCTACGGCTACCGTTGGTATCGGACACACCCGTTGGGCTACGCACGGCGAGCCATCTGATGCGAACGCGCATCCGCACTCGTCGAATAGTGGACGTTTGACTTTGGTACATAACGGTATCATCGAAAACTACGGTTCATTAAAGCAAGAATTAGTTCAAAAGGGTTACACCTTTAAGAGTGAAACGGATACGGAAGTTTTAGTAAACTTCATCGAAGACATCCAAATCAATAATAATTCTTCTTTAGAAGAGGCCATGCGCATCGCATTAAAGCGTGTGGTAGGTGCCTACGTCATCATCGTGATGGAAGAAGGCTTCCCTGACCGCCTAATCGCAGCGCGCAAAGGATCTCCTTTAGTGATCGGTGTGGGGGATGGTGAGCACTTTTTAGCGTCGGATGCTTCCCCGATTATCGAATACACCAAGAAGGTTATCTACGTTAATGACTACGAATTAGCGATTATTTCTCCGGATGAAATCATCTTGAAGAACCTAGGTAACGAACCCATTACACCATATATCCAACAATTAGACATGGAATTAGCCCAAATCGAAAAGGGCGGTTTTGACCATTTCATGTTGAAAGAAATTTTTGACCAACCAGGCAGCTTAACAGATTGTTTACGTGGCCGCTTGGACATGGAAAATTTGACCCTAACACTCGCGGGGGTAGAGGAACACATGTCCGTGTTCTCTCAAGCGAAACGCATCATTATCGTCGCTTGCGGAACGAGCTGGCATGCTGGTTTAGTGGCAGAATATATGATCGAGACACTCTGCCGCATCCCAGTAGAGGTAGAATATGCATCTGAATTCCGCTACAGAAATCCGGTAGTAGGCGAAGGCGATGTATTGATTGCTATTTCCCAAAGTGGCGAAACAGCCGACACCCTCGTTGCGATCGAAAAAGCGAAGGAAGCAGGAGCCTTTATTTTTGGGGTAGTGAACGCAGTAGGATCATCGATTGCTCGTTTATCTCACTCTGGTGCTTATACACATGCTGGACCAGAAATCGGCGTAGCAAGTACGAAAGCATTTACCGCACAATTAACGGTGCTAGCCATGATGGCCATCAAAATTGGTCGCGAGAAAAAGACTGTTACAGAATCAGAATACAATCGCTACTTAGCTGAATTAGCCTTAATCCCTGAAAAAGTAATGGCTGTTTTAGAAACACACGAGTCCATCAAAGAGGTAGCGAAGCACTACGCAGACGCGCGTGACTTCTTGTTCTTAGGTCGTGGATATAACTTCCCAGTGGCTTTAGAAGGCGCATTGAAACTTAAAGAAATCTCCTACATCCATGCAGAGGGTTATCCAGCTGCCGAAATGAAGCACGGTCCTATTGCCCTTGTGGACGAAAACTTACCAGTTTTATTCATCGCAACGAAGGATGCTTACTACGAGAAAATCGTTTCGAACATCCAAGAGATCAAAGCCCGCAAAGGAATGGTTATCGCTGTTATTTCAGAAGGTGACACCCAAATCCGCGGTATGGCAGATCACGTGATGGTAGTTCCTGAGGTAGACGAATTATTAGCACCGCTTATCTCGGTGATCCCGACACAAATTCTTTCGTATTACATCGGGGTATTGAGAGGATTGGATGTGGATAAGCCTCGTAACCTCGCTAAAAGTGTGACGGTTGAGTAGGAAACAGCATTTTAGAGCTTCACATAATTATCTTCTAGCCTCACATTGAAATTAACCTCTGCTTTCATAGCCGAGAAAACTTTCAATATGGTATCTATTGTTGCACTATTTGCGCTACTTTCTAATTTAGAAATTTGCGCTTTTTGAACTCCCACTAATTTACCCAATTCCTCTTGGGTTAAGTTACGCTCCTGACGAGTTGTTTTTATCATTTTTCCCAAAACCTCCATCCGCAACTCATATTCATATTCATCCCGCACACTGGTACCAATAGGCCCTATGTGCTTGTCCTTCATTTCGCTAAGCGAATAGGTTTTTGTTTTAGGGGCTTCCATTTTATTTGAAGGGATTATCTAGAAAATATTTTTCTCTTAATTTCTCAGCATGTTTGATTTCACTCCGAGGGACTTTATCTGTTTTCTTAATAAATCCGTGGGTTGCAATGACTAAGGTTTCTTTGTTGTCTGATTTATCCCAAAACGCCAAAAATCTGATTTGCAAACTGGAATATAAAGTCCGCAGCTCCCATATATCTGTAGTAAGTTTTTTGAAAAGCTTAGGATCATTCGTCAATTCAGCCAAATCGATATTATATAGTATTTTATTAACAGATTTGGCATCCATCTTTCCTAAAAATTGATTCGCCTCCTCTAAAAATCTTGTCTCAAAATACCTCATCTATTTCCGATTTACAAACTTAGCAAAGCTATGCAAAGTTTCCAAATTTAGAAACCAGTAAATTGGTAATGTTCGTTACCGTGGAATAATCCCAAATCTATCCATCTGCCTATGCATCACCTTAAACCAGATGGGAGGAAGCAGTGCCAGCAAAATCATCCCAGGATAACCCGTAGGCATCTGCGGAGCGTCATCCATATGACGTAAAATTTGGTATTTACGGGAAGCTAAATAATGGTGATCGCTATGTCTGCTTAATTCAAACAGCGTTAGCCGTCCTAACAAATGATTGCTGTTCCAGCTATGTGCAGGCTTCACGCGTTCATAAGTCGTTTTAGCGAATTCGCGCTGCAACCCATAATGCTCAATGTAATTCACGGTTTCTAATAACGCCGCACCAATGAAGGCCGACACTAAAAAGCAGACTAATACAAAGCCACCGAAAAAGTAATACACAGCTCCTATCAGCGAGAATTGAACCAACTGAAATAATGCCATTTCATTTAAAAACGTACTTTTCGATTCTGCGATAGCAATTTGCCACGCCTTCCGTTGCGTTCCTACAAAAGTCTGAATCCAAAAAGCGTACAGATTCTGCTTATATAAAGCCGTGCTCGGATCCTCTGAAGTAGCTACATGCTTGTGATGTCCCTTATTGTGCTCGATGAAGAAATGCATGTAGAGGCTCGTTAATAAGAGGATTTTGGCAAAAAACTGTTCCATTTTATTTACCCGATGGCCTAGTTCATGCGCCGCATTAATTCCAAAAGTCCCACACAATAAACCCATCGCCACTACTCGACCGGCTGTGTCTGCAACGGGTGCAGAAACATCCACGCTCGTTAAAAATACATAAAGCGCAGCTAATTGCAGAGGCACCGTTAACCATAGTAGGTAATCGAAAATGGGATTCGACTTAGCCACTTTTTCTTCCTCTTCAGAAAGGTTTTTTTCATCCGGTTTAATCAATAATTCAACCAGCGGAATCAAGAAAAAGAGATAAATCAGTGGAATCCAGCAGTAGAAACCTGTTTTAGTGAAAGCTAAATACGCCAAAACATATAAAAAATAAGGAATAATATAACGCAGTGGACGCAGCATAGCTAAAAGTTTGTAGCTCAAATATAAAAAAAGTCAGGACCTTTCAGCCCTGACTTCATTAAAATAATCTCCTGTTTATTAATATCCAGGATTCTGCTTTAAGGTAGCAGCCCCATTCTTTTGAGAGTTTAGGATCTCATCGTTAGGAAGTGGGAAATATTCATTGCGACCCGCTTTGAATGATTTACCTACTAAGTAACCACGCTTATTATACGTACGTCCAGCTAAATCTGTTCCATTCACAGACTCCTCTTTCAAGTATTTGTTCAAGTAAGGTTCTGCAATTCCCCAACGTACTAAGTCAAAGAAACGGTGACCCTCCATCGCAAATTCTAACCGATTTTCCATACGAACCGCGTTGCGTGCATATTCTGCTCCTTTTGCTGCAAATGTACCTGCAGGATAAGGATTCACTGAATAAGTCACAGAGGCATCTTGTACAGAACCCGTTTTCGCACGATTACGAATTAGATTAACATAGGTCTCTGCCTGGGCTAAATTTCCTAATTCTACTTCACACTCTGCTAACCACAAGATAACAGAAGACATCTTCAATAGACGGTAGTTATTATTCACTGCACGTCTTGAGGTAGAGTGAGTGGAACTTCCTTCGTCCGCTAAATAGTACATCCATTTCTTACCAATGTAAGGACCTGAATACAGCTGATTACGAATCCAATCGTTTCCTGGCATCACACCCCAATCTAAGAATTTCACACCACGGCGACCTACCGTCCAATCTAAACGAGGATCCACTGGTACATCCTTCTTTAAATCGAAAGCTACGTTAGATTTTAAACCTTGGTCGTTAGGAACGTCCACCGCATTGTAGGTATCTGCAGTTCCGTCGGCTTTATCACCGATCATCGGCAAACCATCTGCATCCGTTTTAAACGAGTTCACTAGGTTTTGAGATGGAAGGTAAAAACCGCAACATCCACGACCTGGAGAGTTCGCAGAATAAGGCCAGTTTAAGTTATCTCCTGCATTTCCATTGTTACCAGTCGAACCATCATTAACGGAGAATTCTACTTCGAAGATAGACTCAGCGTTGTTGTTGGTGATGTTACGGTAGTTATCATGGTAATTTGGCATTAACTTTTTACCTGAGTTAGTGTATACATCTAGCAATAACGTTTTAGCCTCCGCCCATTTCTTTTGGAAAATATAGGCCTTAGCTAAATAGGTCATAGCAGCCCATTTAGTAGCACGTCCTTTTTGAGCTTGCGTCGCTGGAAGATTATCCGCTGCAAATTTGAAGTCCGCCTCGATGTTTGACCAAATGTTTTTGTCATTCGGAATCTTAGTCGAATTCGGGTCATCGCGCTTGTAAATGTTTTCATCAATGTAGGGGATATTATTCCACATCTTTTTACCCTCAAAGTGGTAGTGACCACGCAAGAAACGTGCTTCAGCCACTACTTGAGTTCTTTCCGCATCGGTCATATCCTTAACGTCTGTACTTTTCGCTAATAAAATAGCCTCATTTGCACGAGCCACCCCATCATAGGTGTGTTGCCACTTTCCTAAGAAATAGGTGTTATCAGATAACCAGTTAAATTGCTCGATGTACTCTTGTTCAGGCTGGTCACCAATATCGGTTCCTTTTACCGCGTCCCCAGAAGTAATACCTCCAAAAACGTAGTTTGAAATCGTAGACTGACGTCCCGTATTTCCAGCACCTACTCCGTCTAAAAGAGAGTAAGCTCCAATTAACAAGGCATTCACCCCATTCTTGTTACTTAAAGAGGTCAAAGAAGCCGCACCCTGAGGCTCGATTTCAAAGAAACTATCTGTACAAGAAAAGTTGATACCTACGGTCGCTA
>JACCDM011192727.1_pt1 | contig 11988 bp, 9 predicted proteins | sample 7445851 | NCBI WGS metagenome assembly JACCDM01 (sample SAMN15323438, study PRJNA562643) | freshwater metagenome | isolation source: river surface water | place: USA:Blue River Watershed | collected 2017-08-16
AAAAAAACAGGAACATTCTTGCTCTATTGCATCGCAAAAAATGATTTCGGGAGAGACACCGCCTACTATGAACTGGATATTTACGACATCGTTTCAACCACCAAGCTCAATAAAAATAACAGCATCAAACTCTTTCCAAATCCCACCGAAAACACCTTATCCTGGGAGGCCGAAGCCACCACACATGTCGACATTTTTGATACCAACGCAAAATTCATTGAGCGCATTCAAACTACCCAAAACTCCATCAACATCGGGCATTTACCAGCCGGAATCTACATGGTTTCCGTGCACACAAAAAATGGCAGTTTTATCAACAAAGTTGTAAAGCAATAATTTATAATTAATTTCCACCGTCGGGGCGAACCTGCGTGTTCGCCCTAAAAAATAAAAGGGCAGACACGCAGGTCTGCCCCGACGGATAATTTTTTAAAATAAAATGGCGGACACGCAGGTCTGCCCCGACAGTGATATTTGGAATTATCAATAAAAATTCGTATATTATGTTTTGTTACTTTAACGCTTTAAATAAACGTTTCCTTGCTTTGTGGCATGAACGCCATCGTTGTATTGATAAATGTAATAATACAATCCTTCTGTGCAAGCCGACTCAAATAACAAACGCTCCGGTTTGTAATAATGTCCATCCCAAACAATGTCGTTTTGGCCGCTCTGAGTTCCGTGGAACATGGTCTGTCCATTACGGTTTATGATGTACAATTCCGAGTTCGGATAGTATTTGGAATTGATGATTGGAAATGAATCATTCACCCCGTCTGAGTTCGGAGAAAACCCCTCCACAATTGTTACTTCTTTTGCCGTGTAAAAACCAATGTTCATGCAGAATGTGTCGCGGCAATTTCTATCGTTCCACACCACCAAGCAAGGTTGAAATTTCGACCATATCAAAGCATCGCTGTAGGTATGAGCCACATCTTTATTCGTGCTGCTTTCGCCATCTCCAAAATCCCAATATGAATTTTGAGCGTTCAACGATAAATTTAAAAATCGAAACGTTGGCACTGATGTGCTATCAATGGCAAAACGCGCTGTCACCGTGTCAGAAAGCAACATGGTATTCACCACGGAATCGCATCCCTCAAAAGTTAAAAATGTATCGCTCAACAACGAAGGCACATTTCTGAGTTTACCATTGAACATTACTTGCAATTTGTTGCAATACCGCAATGTGTCTGACCTGAATTTCGGGTAGTTCACCTTCACCGTCAACTCAATCACAGAATCGCAGCCTAAATGATTGGCCATTGTGTCTCTATAAAGTCCGGCGGTGGCAATCTTTACCCCTCCAAAAACCAAGGTATCGTTCAAGCAAATCTCTTTGTAAATCTGGGACTTGCTATTCTTCAAAAAGATCACCTGGGTGCTTACAACAGAGTCACAGCCTTGTGAATTCAACAGGGTATCATGCAACAAAGTATCTGCAAAATATGCGTAAGAATTGTGCACGAACGAATCTCCCATGCACCGCGAAAATTGCAAAAATGTATCGGATGGCAGCCCCGCTGAAATGATGTAATCGCGGTAAAAATGTCCCACAATTTTATTGCGATAAATGCGCAATCGATATTGAGTTCCTGATTTTAAGCCAGTTAAAGTATCTGCAACAATGTTGTTTTTCTCTTTCAACAAAACATTGGTATCGGCCAAAAACCACTGAAACGAATACACCGAATTGGTGTCGGCGTTTAGAATTTTCACTTCCACCGAAGGTTTGCAAACGGTGGCATTTTTAAGATCTAATTGGAGAATTTCGTCGTCGCAATAATCTTTGTACGGCGATGGCACAGCGGCCAAAATGGAATCTCCCGTTACAAGAATTGTATGCGTGGAAAAATCGTATTTCACATCGCGGATAAACTGCACCACACCAGTACCCAACTGTAATGCAGTATCGAAAGTGAATTTACTTCCATCAAACGAATAGCAGTGAATTTGTCCTTTATCACCGGCCAAAAACACGTGGTTGCAAGCATCTGCAGCGATGCCCATTTGGTATAAAATTGTTTGCGTAGGAATAGAATCCATTGAACCAATTTGACTACCATCCTTAGCAGACATTACGCCAAAATAACGTCCATCATAAGAAAAAACATGAGATTGATTTACGGTTAAAACATTGGCACGGTAATCGTGCATTGTGATGACATACTTGTCAGCTCTAAATCTACCTGAATCATAAAGTACATTTAAAAAATACAACTTATTTATTGGAGCAACTTGCATCCACATATTACCACCAGGATTTTTTGTCAACTTACAAACGTGCTTATGAACCGATGGCACATATACATTTGAGAAAATCGTATATTTATGACCTGAAAAATCTTGAGCACCACAAACTATATATTGAAGATAATCAAAATTGCTGGGACTGGTTGAAAAATTATATCCTAGGGTTTTGCCATTTGGCTTTACAACGGACATTTCTTTTGGAATGAACTTTTTAGGCCAATAGCTCGTGTATCCTTGACCAAAAACCCAAACAGAAGTATCGGATTGATTCAATTCCAATGAAACAATTTTTGCTCCTTCTTTCAGTGTATCAGAAATAAAATTACCATGTTGTCCATCCGGTTTTAATCGAATTATTCGAGTAGGATAAGAAAAATAACCTTGACCAACATAAACTTCCTCTGTTGTTTTATTCACCACTATATCTGAGAAGTAATTGTCGCCCGCACTGTAATACTGAGATTTCATATTCCAATTCAATAAGCTATCATATCCCTGGAATATCCACATTAATTTTCCCAAGTTACTGTATTTAGCTAATTTTGAATATGCTTGATCAATTTCATTAGCAATATGTTCTCCACCATAAACATACACATTACCTCGATGATCAAAATCTACTTCAATTCCTGTATTTCTGCCATAAACATAGGGCCATTTTTTCAATAAATTCAGATCTTCAAGGGTATCTAATTTGATCACAAACGGATCAATGACCAATTGTTTGAAATTAGCCTTTGGATCAATTTCGTAACGAATTTCATTTTTACCCGTTTTTTGATACCAACAGCCAACCTTCTTACCCAGCTCATTGGTGGCCAGCAGTCCAGTATCGATGACCCTATAATTTGCCCCAATTACATCAAATCTTTTGTTACTGATTGCCAGCGAATCGAAGCTTCCAGAAAGTTTTAAGCCAATATTTTTGAGGGACGCGTTATCGCGGATCACAAACGAATACTTCAGCAATCCTGAGCTAAACACATCGAACACTAAGTCTACATTATCGTATATATTCTGATACACCACTTGCTTGTATCCAAACGATTTTTCATTTGAATTCAGAGAAGTGTAATAATGTTGTGATTTGCCTTGCTTTACAATTGAAAATTCTCGGTTTGGATTGATAAAATCGTATCTAACAAAACATGAATCTCCTTTTTTGGTAGAGAGAATGGCAAATCCAAAAGAGTCAAAAAACACAAAATCCCTGCCCTTATTCACCAAAAACAAAGCTTTATGTTTTTGAGATTGGTATCGAACATTGAGGTTGTTTTCTTTAATCAAATCACCCCCAAAAAGGTCATTGCCATTTTTAATAAACTGCGGTTTCACCTGATGTTGCGCCGCAACAAAATGAAACAACATGAAACCAAAAATGGCAATGACAGATTTTTTCAGCATAGAGGGAAGTGCAAGATAATGATTATCGAGGAATGTTGTAAAGAAAAATGAATCATTGGTATTATATCGCTCCATCCGTCGGGGCAGAACTTTGTGTCTGCCCTTTTATTTTTATTTGCGCGAACAAGCTTTAATTATTAGTCGGGGCAGACCTGCGTGTCTGCCCTTTTATTTTTTAGGGCGAACACGCAAATTTTTTTAGGGCGAACACATAGGTTCGCCCCGACAGGTTTGCACTGACGGAGTTGAATAATTAAATTCAAAAAGTGTTGCGAAAACTGCAAATCTTTTTTGATAAATTTCAATTGTCAAAAATCCGCAAATGCTTAAAGCAGAGCGAAATTGCTAAATGATATTCTTAAAAAAAGTAGAATATTTTAAATACAATCATATTTCAAAAAGGACAATAACATGAGTAAATACAATCCAAAGATTCACAATCGCAGGTCTATCAGATTGAAGGGTTACGATTATTCGCAACCAGGATTTTATTTCATTACAATATGTGTACAAAAACGGAAAAAACTGTTTGGCAAAATTGTAGAAGGGAAAATGATATTAAACGACCCTGGACAAATGATTGAAAAATGGTATTTCGAATTAGAAAATAAATTTCCAGAAATCCAATGTCACGCAATGGTGGTAATGCCCGATCATTTTCATTGCATTATTCAAATCGTTGCCGTCGGGACGGAAGATTTCGCCGTCGGGGTGGAAGATTTCGCTGTCGGGGCGGAAGATTTCGCCGTCGGCGCGGAAGATTTCGCCGTCGGGGTGGAAGATTTCGCTGTCGGGGCGGACCTGCGTGTCCGCCCTTTAAAATTTGATTTGAGCGAACTCGCAGGTTCGCAACTATGGCAGGCGGTGCAATGGTTCAAAACGATGACCACCAATGAATATATTCGAGGCGTTAAAACGATGAATTGGCAACCATTCGACAAAAAATTATGGCAACGTAATTATTACGAACATATAATTCGCAATCCCAAATCATATAAAAACATATCAAAATATATTATCGATAATCCCCAAAAAATATAAGAGCAGAAGTTGATAATTATTAGTCGGGGCAGACCTGAGTGTCTGCCCAATTATTTTTATTTGCGCTGACGCGCAATAATGTTTAGGGCAGACACGCAGGTCTGCCCCGACAGATCCGCCACATTTAACAAAAAATTGGATAATTAGAGAAAAGAGAGATAGTTTGAATAAAATGCCTTTGAATTTGTTCGCTAACGGCAAAGCAAAAAATCAAATCAAAACACCTCAACTTAATCTTGCAACTTTTTTCGTTCAATTTGCGCAAAATTCGATAAAATTGTTTTGTTTAGGTAATTTTATACGAAGATTCTACAAAGTTATTTTGTCTAACTTATTGAAAAATCAAAAGTTAGAGAAACACTATGATTATTCAAATTTTGTTTAAGATTTAATTGCGGTAAAAATTTCTAAAAAAGGCCATTTTTTAACAAAAAACATTGTAAAATAATGAATACAAAAAACTTATGCAAAACTTTCATCCATACTTTTTGTTTTACCTTTCACACAAACACTAAAACAAAATTATAGTATTATGGAACATTTAAAAATTGCAAGCGATAATTACGTGGCGTTCACGTTTTTTATCGGAACCATGGCCATGATGGCCGCGTCTGTCTTTTTCTTCTTTGAACTAAACAACACTCCAGCAAAATGGAGAACCTCTGTTTTGGTTTCAGGATTAATTACTTTTATTGCAGCTGTGCACTATTATTACATGCGCGGTTACAACTTGGCTACAGGTGATTCACCTACATTCTTTCGATATGTAGATTGGATTTTAACAGTGCCTTTGATGTGTGTTGAATTCTATTTAATCACCAAGAAAGCAGGTGCTAAAATTGGTCTTCTATGGAAATTAATTTTTGCATCATTGGTGATGTTGGTAACAGGTTATTTTGGAGAAACAATCGACAGAGCGCATAGCGTTATGTGGGGTGTAATCTCTGGTGCAGCTTACTTCTACATTGTGTACTTAATCTGGGCTGGTGAAGTAGCTCAACTTGCTCAAAACGCTGGAGCTCAAGTGGCTAAAGCTACAAGAGTATTGGCGTGGTTTGTATTGGTTGGCTGGGCAATCTACCCATTGGGTTATATCCTAGGAACTCCAGGTGGTTTGTTTGGTGTGCAATTGGTTTCTGATCCAGCTGCAGCTTCTCATTACATGGACATCGTTTACAACATTGCCGATGCAATCAACAAAATTGGATTCGGTTTGGTAATTTATACCTTAAGCAGAAACGAAGACTAAAGCTCTCGTTTCACTGATATGGCGAACCCCTCCTGTAAGTATCCACGGGGAGGGAGTTCGCCTTTTTTTTTGCCCAAAGAATACAATAATGAGCCATAAAATTCACATCCAAAACTATCATTACATCTTTATTGGCGCGGGTGCTTCATCTACCCTATTGCTGCTAAAACTCGATGAATGTGGTTTGCTGGATGAAAAAAGAATACTCATTATTGATCCTGATAGAAAAGAAAAAAATGACAGAACATTCTGTTTTTGGGCCGAAGGAAATGAACCTTATTTATCGACTCTTAAACACTCAATTTATAAAAAATGGTCGAAATTGAGAATCGACTCAAACCAAATACATTCCATTGAAAATAATCCTTATCTCTATATCAGAGGGATAGACATTTATTCTAAGCTCAAACAAGTTATTGAAAAACACTCCATTGTAAGGATTCATTCCAAAGTCACCCACATCGAACACTGTGAAAACCAACAAACGGTTTATGCTGAAAATGAAAAATGGAATGGCGCCATTATTTTCGACAGCAGACCACCAATATTTGAAAAACCCAGACCACATGAAAGTCATATTTATCAATCGTTCGTTGGGTATTTCATCAAAACTGAAGCAAAATTAGAACACCATGTGGTGGATTTGATGGACTTCAATGTCCCTCAAAAAAATGAAGTTCAATTCATGTACGTACTTCCTTTGAATGATCATGAAGCGTTGGTAGAATTAACAAATTTTGGAAAAACCAAGGTGTTAAAAGCAGAAGCTGAGCCCATTTTAGAGAAGTATATTTCTGATAAATTTGGACCTCATCAAATCTTAGATATTGAGATTGGCTGCATTCCAATGAGTACAAGCAAAATCACAAATAACAAAAACGTTCAAACTATAATAAACATAGGCGCACGGGCGGGAGCCATAAAGCCGAGTACAGGGTATGCTTTTAAAAACATGTGCATACAAGCTGAAATTATTGCCCATAATTTATTGAAAAACAATGAAGTCGCTCCAATAACTCGAAAAAAAAGATTTCTCCTGTATGACCGACTTTTACTCAAAATCATTGAAAACAATCCGCAAAAAGCGCGAAAAATATTTCAGATATTATTTGCAAAAAACGATATGATGTCGGTTTTAAAATTTCTGGATGAAAAAACAACCATAACAGAAGATGCCAAAATTTTCGCATCTCTACCGATTCCAATTTTTTTAATTAAACTATTTTCTGATAAAATATTGAGAGCATATAAGCACAGTACCTATTGGTTTCTGATACTGGTAAGCTCCTCATTTTTAATTCTACAAAACATTAACAATGAATTATTTAAAACCACTCAAATTACAATGGGCTTGATTGGATTATTGTTAATTGGCATTCCCCATGGAGCTTTGGACCACATTTTAGAAAGGGGAACAGTAGATTACAAATCATTGCCTAGTTTCATTTCCACATACTTATTCAAATCGGCAATTTTCTTAGCATCTTGGCTTATTGCGCCCACTTTTGCACTGATATTTTTTGTAATTTTCTCTATTTGGCATTTCGGAAATACAGACATTCAAGAATGGCAAATCACCGATAAATCATTTTCAAAAAGTTGGTTTTGGGGGACATTGGTTTTAGGTCTAATTTTGGTGAGTCATCTCGAAGAAACCAATTTAATTTTAACAACATTAAAATCTTTTCCCCTTGATATATCAACTGAATTAGCCAAAAACCTATCGACTATCTTGATAGGACTTGGAGTAATTTTCTCAGTACTTGAAAAAAATCTTAAAATTTTATTATTAACCTTTGTATTAACCATTTGTTGTAAACTACCATTGTTAACGGCATTTGGAATTTATTTTATTGGACAGCACAGCATTAACGGATGGCGACATTTAAACAAAGGCCTAAAAATGAGTCATTTTGAATTAACAAAACAATCGTTACCATTTACCGTTGGCGCGATCATGCTTTTCGGATTATTATCTCTTTACATCAAATCGAACTTTGTATTGAGCGGCATGGTGTCAGACCAGCTTGCCTCCATTTTTTTCATATTCATTGGATGCATAAGTTTCCCTCATGTACTGGCAATGAACCGATTTTACCAAAAGAAAAAAATCTAACAACTTAGATGAAACCGTCGGGGCAGACCTGCGTGTCTGCTCTTTTATTAATGATTCGTCGGGGCTAACCTGCGTGTTAGCCCGTATTAGGGCAGACACGCAGGTCTGCCCCGACAGGTCCCGCCACAATTAACAAAAAATTGAATAATTAGAGAAAAGAGTGATATTTGAATAAAATACCTTTCAATTTGTTAGCTAACGCGAAACTAAAACCAGCATCATGTTTATTCATTGGCCATATCAATACAACAAGCCATTGTACCTCTCCATTTTCTTTGGAACATGCTACTTCTTCGTATTTTTTATAAATGATGTTTCCGACTCCCCGTTTGACATTTTACTCAACATGATGTTGATTTTACCGGGAATCACGCTTCCATTAAGCACTTGTTATTTCAAAACTGGGGACACAGAGGCTAAAATGGGATTAAAAATCATACATTTTCTTGTTTCATCACTCATATACAATAGAGTTACACAGTTTATGATCTTTAACATCTTTGAAATTCCAAACTATTACAATGCTGGCATTTCGGGGATGCTTGGTTCATTTTGTTTTTTAGTGTCTACAAAATTTCTTTTAATGAGGGACATTCGCTGGTCGCAAATACTGATAGTTTCAATTGCAAGTGGCATTGCTTTCGGCTTACCCTTATTGTTACAACATTTACCACAATTGCACTTAAAAAATACCGTAATTGGAATTGCATTTTTTAACTGGATTGTGATTAACGGATTTTTCCTGAACCAGCGATACAAAAATCGGTTGGTAGATGAATATTAGCCGTGACGGATTCGCCACGACGGCAAAAAATTCCAACAACTTTTGTAAAAAATTCGTCATAATATGAGCGTTTCAAACTGTAGATTTACAATTTGATACACCAAAAAGAAGTTCAACAATTAAGAAATTTCTCTCATCAAATTGTGCCCGTTTTTATATTGTAAAAAACACAAAAACCTCTTTTAAATAAAGGTTTAAACCTAAATTTTAAATTTGAGAAACAGGCAATTTAGCAATCGATAAAATGTCCCTCAAAATCAATAAAAACACCCTTTTTGTCACACTATTCCAATTTCACAAATTGTCTGAATGACACTTTTCTATCATGTTGAATTTCAGATTATCCTTCTACATTTGTCTAAACCAATCATTGCCAAATGATTCAAAATCAATCGTTATGAAAAAAGGAATTTTACTCTCGTGTACTTGGTTATTGTTTTCTTTAGCCTCTGCACAATCCACCTGGTTGAAAATAATGCCTGGCGAAAAGGGGCACTCAAGTTACATTGTAAACGACACCATTGTTTCTTTTTCAGTGATCAACAAATACAACATCACACAAGCTCCGAAAATAGGAATTAGCATGAACAAATTGAATCTAAAAGATGGTAGTTTGCATGCTGCTGATTCGTTTTACCATTTCTCTGAAAACTTAAAGCGAAACACTTACCTAGATTTACAATCAAGATCAAATACCCTACTTCAAAACGATGGGAATTTTGTAGTTGGAGGCACCATTTATGACTCTACCAAAATGGGATGGAGCAACCAATCTGCTCTTATTGAATTCCCTTCTTTCAACAAACTCAGTATTCAACTGAATCAAAACGCAAAAAACACATTCATTGAGGGAATGTATAACATCAATGAGCGACAATATATTGCTCTCAGCAAATATGACAATAGCAATATTTTAAACTCTTCTGTCACAAAAATAAATCCAGACCAATCAACTAGTGTTGTGTTCAGATATGACAACTCAGTTTTGCATCAATTCAAAATCAACGAGATTCTTGCCGACAATCAAAACAAAGACAACTTATTGGTATCGGCCTTAGAATCCCGCAAACAATGGCGTAATGGCTGCGCTGATGCTTTTTTCTGGGAACCAGAAATTACCAAAATTGATACCACAGGAAAGATATTGTGGTGTTCCCACCCTACTGCCATTCAAGATTCAACAAATCCTGAAGGGTTTCAATCAATTCAATTGCCCAACGGAAATATCCTTTGCTCTTGGCTCAACTGGGATTTACGACCTATACCAAATCCTGATTTCACATACTGGCATTTAGACAACAATAAAAACGCCAGCATCTGGTTTGCAGAAATTGATGGTAAAACCGGAAAACGATTGTGGATCAAAACGATCTTTGATTATTTATTGTGGAAATGTACCCCATCTCCAATTAATGGCAAACCTGAAACGTTGTGGTTACTTTGGTCGGATGTTAAAATCGCAAACAACCATGTAGTTTGGACAGGTTCTAGACCAATTTCTGTGAATCTTCGTAACCAATGGAAATACGTTCCGGTGGTTTTAAAAACTGATTTCTTAGGCAATCCAGTTTGGTACAGAGAATTCGACTTTGCACCCAAAGACACCCAAGACAAAGGTTTTGTTCCAGAGAGTATGAACATTACACCTGACAAAGGATTTTTGCTCACGGGACATCTTCAAAAGCAATTCACAGAAAATAAAAATGGTGGAGCCTGGATGAATGCCGCCCTCCTCAAACTCGATAGCAATGGATGCTTCACCCCAGGGTGCAATGCCTACGACAATGTGATCAAAATTGTGGCGCCTAAACAGCTTTGCAATGTTTTTCCTAATCCGGCGTCGCAAACGATTTCAATCAATTATCCTGAAAAAATTAAAGACAATTGGGAAATATCCGTTTTTGACAATGCCGGCAAACTGGTATTTAAAACAGCAGAAAGCCTATCTCAAATACCATGTTCACAATTTCCTAGCGGAAATTATTTCATCCAACTCATTAACCCCAAATCCCAAAACCATGAAACACATCAAATTGTTGTTCAGCACTAGTTTGTTGTTCATTGCAGGAAACCTCAGTGCGCAAGCCATTTTCCCCCATCAAAGCTCGTTCATGACAATGTCTGATGCATCTTCGTTGACACCCAATCTCAGTTTTTTGCATTTCATCAGCGAAAAAGTGAATTTGGACTCCACCAAGAATGACACAGCCTATTACACCGTAAATTTCTTTGAATCCGATTCCAATTACACGGATCAATACCACCTCACTTGCTATAACAATCAGGTGTATTTTTCAGGAAAAATCATTGATTATTACCCAAATAAAGCGTTTAATGTGAAAAATGTATTGATTTATGATTTCAACCTAAATGTGGGCGACACCATGGTCATTTCTGAGACCAACAGCAAAATGAACATTCAATTGAAAATAGACAGTTTGATTGACTTCAAATGCAACGATGGCGTTACCAGAAAAATGCAATTTTTCCATATTGTTAGCACAAACCTCAAAGAGTACAACATGTGGGAGCCTCGTTTCAACATCATGGGCTTGGGTGGCGATCATGGAATTGTACCCTTCAGAATTCGTTACAGAAACAGTCCATTTTGGCAAAAACTCATTACTGCCTGCACCAAAGACAACGTGAATATGTATTTTTCGGATTTCTCCAACACGGATTTCGCTTTCCCGCAATGCAACGAAATGGGATTTGCAGAAACCATCGAAAAAATGCGGAATGCTTCCAACGAAAACATCAACACCCCGAGAATCAAATTGTATCCCAACCCTGTTTCAACGTTTCTTCATCTTGAGGGACAAGAACTGGGCACTTATACCATTGTGAATGCATTGGGAGAAACGTTAATGGCTGGAATATCCACCAATCAGATTGACGTATCGTCTTTAAATTCTGGCATTTACACCATTTTCATCACGGGCAGAAACGGATCACGTCCCTCAAAATTCATCAAAGAATAATAGCAATTCTGACCGTCGGAGCAGATGTTATATTGATTCGTCGGGGCTAACCTGCGTGTTAGCCCGTATAAGGGCAGACACGCAGGTCTGCCCCGACGGAGAATTGAAATTACAACAATTCAGATTGAAAATCATTATATTGCATGAACTTTAAATAATC
>JACCDM011103228.1_pt1 | contig 11981 bp, 9 predicted proteins | sample 7445851 | NCBI WGS metagenome assembly JACCDM01 (sample SAMN15323438, study PRJNA562643) | freshwater metagenome | isolation source: river surface water | place: USA:Blue River Watershed | collected 2017-08-16
ACCTGGGTATGCATGTTCTTGCTCTCAAGCCCAAACTGGCCAAGATAGAGCAAAATATGTCAGATAACCTGCTCACCAACAGGCTGTATGTAGAACTACTACATACCCAGGCAGACATGCTGCTCGATTTTTAGGACTTAGTCCACGTTGTCGTGCAGGAATCGATTATTTCCTAAAATCTCGTTCTCCTCATTGAGATTGAATCTGCTTAGGTTAGATTCTGAGCTATGCTGTGGCTCATTGAGAATTACGTTTTTGCGCTGGTAGGCAGGCACCACCATCTTCTCCGTCAAATCATCTGAAGCGGTAGTTAGGGCTCGACCACCTTTCAATTTCTCGAAACGCTCGTGCGCGCGCTGAATGGCCTTCATCTTCATTTGCTCGTAGTAGTCAGTAGCAAATACTGGAGCAACAGGTTGTTGCATCTCCTCTGATTCCATTGGCGCAGCAGCTACTGGAGTAGTTTGTTCTTGATACAGTTCATGAACAATTTTTTCCTCAGCTACAGCAGGCTCTTCCATGACAGGGCCCTCCGCTACTGGCTGGATATCAAAAGTGAATAGCTCTTCTTTTTCTTGTGCTACTTCAGGAGCATCCAATGCTACGGGAGCTTTGGGAAAGGTAAAAGTAAAGGTAGACCCTTCAGCAAGGGGTTCTTCTTTAACTTGCGCTGACTTTCCTGAATCCAAATCAATCACTGTTTTAACTTGCTCAGGAGCAGGTGCTGGACTGGGAGTAGGAGTTGGTATTGGTGTCACAGGGTTGAAAAAAGCGGAAACAGGTGCGGCAGTTGCTGAAGTTCTTGGCACATTGGCAAGTCTATCCATTTCGAAGCCCGTAGCAATGACGGTCACACGAATTGCTCTGCCCAATTCAGGATCAATTCCCTGACCAAAAATGACCTCTGCGTTGTCTCCCGCTTTTTCTTGGATGTACTCCGTGATGTCGCTAAGTTCGTCCATTGAAAGTTCTTCCTCTTCGCCAGACATGATGGAAAGTAAGATTTTCTGAGCGCCTTTGATGTCTACGTTGTTGAGCAATGGTGAAGAAATCGCGGACCCAGCTGCACGTATGGCACGTCCTTCTCCTTCTTCAGTAGCAGAACCCATTACTGCAGCACCCGCATCCTTCATGACCGTTTTAACGTCCTCAAAATCGACGTTTACATCCTGGTGGATGGTGATGATTTCAGCGATAGATCGTGCAGCAGTACTCAAAATATCATCTGCTTTGCTGAAGGCCGTTCGGATGGCAAGATTGCCATAGATCTCACGCAACTTGTCGTTGAGGATCACCAATACGGTGTCGCAATTTTCACGAAGTGACTCAATCCCTGCTTGGGCAACTGCCATCTTCTTTTTCCCTTCAAACATGAAGGGAGCAGTGACAATACCCACGGTAAGGATATTCAATTCTTTTGCAATTTTTGCTACGATTGGAGCAGCACCTGTTCCTGTACCTCCTCCCATACCCGCAGTGATAAATACCATTTTAGTATTATCGGCGAGTAATTCACGGATCTCCTCTTCGGATTCAAGAGCGGCACACTTTCCTTGCTCAGGATTGGCACCTGCACCCAGGCCTTCAGTCAAGTTGGCACCAAGTTGAAGCCTCAAAGGAACAGGACTAGATTTTAAGGCCTGAGCATCGGTGTTGACCACCACGAATTCTACATCCTTAATTCCTAGACCATACATGTGATTGACGGCATTGCTGCCACCGCCACCCACACCGATGACCTTGATGATGGACTTTTGATTTTTGGGGAGATCAAATCTGTAATCTTTCATGTTATCTGACATTGTATTGTTGGTGAATTTAGTTTTTATGCTGGGGTACTTTTTAATTGATTGAATTGGGTTGGATTTTAGCTCCCATAGGAAGTGTCATCTCCGATATCATCCGAAATGATGCCCTTTAGACGCTCTCCGATATTTCTAAAGAAATCCTTGGAAATGCCTTCCCGTGCTTGAATTTTTGGTTTTACTCCGGTATTGGCGACTCGGGTTTTGTACATTTCTTCCCGCATATCTAGGGATTTGAAACCTGCCAAAACTAGTCCTACTGTAGTGGCATACATTGGACTTTTGATTTCATCTAGAACTGATTTTCCAAGGTGCTCATTTGGAAAACCAATTCGGGTATCCAAGCCAGTCATGTACTCAAATAATTGGGCAATAAACTGCATTTGAGAACCTCCTCCCGTGAGGACTATTCCTCCTGCAAGTTTTTTGTAATAGCCACTCTGCATGATTTCGTTCTGGACGATTTCAATAATCTCCTCCATTCTAGCTTGGATAATGGATGCGAGATTGCGGATGGATATTTCTTTGGGTGCACGATTTTTCAACCCAGGAATGGATACGATTTCATTGGGATTCGCTTCCGCGGCAATGGCCTTTCCAAACTTGGTTTTCAATAATTCCGCTTGGTTATGCATGAGCATACAGCCTTCCTTGATATCGGCCGTGATGATGTTTCCTCCCAAAGGAATCACGGCCGTATGACGGATGATATTTTCATAGAAAATGGCGATATCTGTGGTGCCTCCACCGATATCAATCAAACAAACTCCTGCCTCTTTCTCTTCCTCACTGAGGACAGATAAGGAACTTGCCAAGGGCTCTAGAATCAACTGCTTGGAAGTTAAATCAGCACGCTTGACACATTTGTTGATGTTGTGAATGGCAGTTGTCTGGGCAGTAATGATATGGAAATCTGCTTCTAGACGATTGCCTGACATACCTACAGGGTCTTTGATCCCCCCTTCGTAATCGACGGTATAATCCTGTGGCATGACGTGAATGATGCTGTTGCCTGGTGGTACCACGATATTGTGCATGTCAGCAGTCAAGCGCTGTACATCCTCCACAGTGATTTCATCTTCCGTAGGCTGCCGCATGATGCTTCCATGCATAATTTTGCTCTGGATGTGCTGTCCAGCAATTCCTACAATAACTTCTCCAATGTTCACATCAGCCATGTTGGCGCATTCTTCTACAGCCTTTTCGATGGCATGCACCGTCTTCTCAATGTTGGTCACGATTCCTCGTTCCACCCCATCCGATACGGACTTACCCATCCCTAGGACTTCTAGTTTGCCAAATTCATTTTTGCGACCAATGATGGCGCATATTTTGGTCGTCCCAATGTCCAGACCTACAATTAATTTGTCGTTTTCCATATCCAAGCTTTATTCACAAACGATTTGATTTTTATATTTTACACTGATTCGCTGGTAAGCATCCCAGCCCTTTCTAGGCAATATTTCTTTATAGAGTACCGCAATGCGGTTGAACTTGCTTTCAAAGTCTTTGGCATCTCCAAATTCAATGACTTGCTTCCCCACCTGTTGGTGAATCCGAATGTCATTCCTACCATTGATCTCCAACTCGGTCACCTGTACACTCCAAAACTTGTCCTGCGTTATGAATTGTATCAATGGAATCAACTCAGGCATCACGTCTAATCGGCCTTGGTCCATCAAGGATCCGATATACGGTCCATGAATAATCAAAACCCGACTGGTATAGGTAGGCGAGGTAGAAATAAGTAAGCCCTGCTTCGTAATGTAGCCATCTGCACTTTCTGGCCTGGCAATTCTGGCCATCGGTTCGTGTTGGGTAAGGTTTAATTTCAGAATCCCTTGCTGATCCACAAAAGCCTCGGCCGTGCGGATAAAAGGATGACCCAATAAGCGATCTTCGATATCCTTTAAAGGCAATTCCTGCATGGAAAGTCCTTTTTTCAATTCTGGAAAAGAAGAAGAAAGGATGGACAAAATCTCCTTTTCCTCCACAAAATAAACCCCACTCACCGCCTCCAAGTCTACCTCCACGGCTGTGAAAGTTTTGGCTTGGTTTTGCTTCTCTACAAATCCAATGTAGCCCCCTGCCGTAAGGCAGAGCAACACAATTCCGAGTACCTTTTTCACCTTTGCCATATTCATGATTGCGTAGGGTTAGGTCTAGAATGTGTCCAAGCCGCTATTCCAGGGACTAGTCGGTCGATATCTCCTGCACCCAGGGTGACCAGTACCTCGGGAGAAGAGGCTGCCAAGAAATCCATCACCTCGGTCTTCTCAATAACCAACTTCTTGCTGGTCTGTATGTCCTCCAAAAGCATTTCCGAAACTACTCCTGGGATAGGAAGCTCACGCGCTGGATAGATGGGCAATAATACCACCTCATCGGCTAGGGATAGGCTCTCCGAAAATCCAGTAGCAAAATCTCGGGTACGGGTAAAAAGGTGTGGCTGAAAAATCACCGTCATCTGTTGGGACGGGTACATGGCGCGTACCGAACTCAAGCAAGCCTTAATCTCTTCAGGGTGGTGCGCATAGTCATCAATGTAGATTCTCCCTGGGATGGAAGAGTGTATTTCAAAACGTCTCTTCACTCCACGGAAACTTTTGATTCCTTCTCGGATTTGACCTTCATCTACGCCATGGTCGAGCGCAATGGCAATGGCAGCAAGGGCATTTTCCACATTGTGGAAACCGGGAATAGCCAATTCAAGTCCTTTGATTTGATTTTTGCTACCTATGTAATCAAAAACAAAGGAGTTGGGTTTCGCTACAATATTTTCAGCATGTATGCCATCCGATCGAAGACCATATTCCCGGAGGTTGGAAGAGGTAATACCCTGATCTCCTAGGCGGTAGTACGCATGACTTTGTAGGTACACCTTCCCTTTTTTGTCCACCAAAGACAAAAACTGTCGGAAACCTTCCAATATCGTCTGCTCATCTCCATAGATATCCAAATGGTCTGGATCTGCACTCGTCAATACGGCTTCATTTGGGTGCAGGTGAAGGAAGGAACGATCAAATTCATCTGCCTCCACCACCACGAGCGCCTCTTTGGACTTACCAGAAAGAATCAGGTTGCTATTGTAATTCTGTGTAATACCCCCCAAGAAAGCGGTGACTGCTTTGCCTGCTGACTTCAACAAGTGCGCCACCAAAGAGGAGGTACTGGTCTTGCCATGAGTACCCGCTACCGCAATGGTGTACTGGTCCTTGGTAATCATCCCCAATACCTCTGCTCTTTTCTTCAATAGGAATCCCTGCTGGAAAAAGTGAAGCAAAGGAGAATCTTTTGGAATCGCTGGAGTCCAGACCACCAATACCTCCTCCGGACGCTCCCGGAATTGGGCAGGAACAGCGGTTACCTGATCGGCAAAAATGACTTCCATCCCTTCTTCCACCAGCGCATCTGTAAGCGGGGAAGGGGTCTTGTCGTAACCCGCCACGGCATAGCCTTCCTGCTGAAACCAGCGCGCCAAGGCACTCATGCCTATGCCGCCGATTCCAAGAAAAAATACGCTATGTACCCCTTTTGCGATCATTTTAAAAGCAGTTCAAGTTCATGTACTAAGGCATTTGCCGCATCCGGCATGGCCATTTTTTTGATGGCTGTTGCTAGCGACTGAGCTTTCTCCTCATGCTGTAGCAAGTCGTCAATGTATTCTTTAAACTTCCCAACTGCATCGGCATCGGCTAGGAGCACTGCTGCCCCCTGCCTCACGCATGCATTCGCGATTTTGGTTTGATGGTCCTCGGCTACATTTGGCGAAGGAATAAAGATGACTGGCTTCCCTACCAAGCAGAGCTCGGAAACGGATAGCGCTCCTGCGCGAGACACAATCACATCGGCTGCGGCATAGGCCAAATCCATCTCACGGATAAATTCCCGCAAATGGATGTGTGTCAATCCCGCCTTGTCAAGGGCCACTTCCATGTCCTTGAAATAAAATTTTCCACTTTGCCACAACACTTGGTAGCCTTCTTTTTCCAAGTCTACCATGTGCTTGAGCATAGCCTGATTAAGCGTAAGAGCACCCAAGGATCCTCCCAAAACGAAAACAGTTTTGCGATTTGGGTCTAATCCAAATACTTGAATTCCTTGTTCCCTTTTTCCAGCCAAGTCAAGTAAATCCTTTCGAACAGGATTCCCTGTGAGTTTTAGCTTCTCTTTAGGAAAAAATCGCTCCATCTCCGGATAGGCAACACATATCTTTGCCGCCTTCTTGGCCAATAGTTTATTGGTCAATCCTGCATAGGAATTTTGTTCCTGAAGGAGTGTAGGAATTCCTTTATTCTGAGCTGCATAGAGCACTGGCCCACTGGCATAGCCTCCTACCCCTACGACTAACTGAGGCTGAAACTCCTTGACGATTTTCGAAGCCATGCGAAGGCTTCTCCAGAGTTTGATCGGGAAACTTAAATTGGCAAGGGTCAACTTGCGTTGAAGACCTGCTACTGGTAAACCTTTGATGGAATAGCCAGCCTCAGGCACTTTCTGCATTTCCATTTTGCCCTGAGCGCCTACAAATAGAATCTCCGAGTCTGGATGTTTGTCCATCCAGGCATTCGCAATGGCTAGGGCTGGGTAGATGTGTCCACCGGTGCCTCCACCGCTGATGAGAATTCGATATGTTGCTCCTGTTTTGATAGGGTTCAGGTTATGCAGTTCGTAATTGATTTCCTTTTTTATTCGTTTCACCAGAGGCACTGCCCTCTTCTTGGTGGTCTCCTCGACTGACGCTAAGGATAATACCCAAGGCCGTACCAGTAAATATCAAGGAGGTCCCTCCCATGCTGAGCAAGGGAAGCGGAAGTCCTGTAATCGGGCCTAATCCCACGGCCACGGCCATATTGACCAAGGCTTGAATGACTAGGGCAAAACTCAGCCCCGCGGATAATAGACCGCCGAAGGCTTTGTTGGAATTGGCAACAATGCGCATGCCTCGGTAGAGAAGCGCGAGGTATAGGAAGAGCACAGATACTCCGCCGACCATGCCGTATTCCTCCAAAATGATGGCATAGATAAAATCTGAATAGGGGTGAGGAAGGGTATTTCGTTGCTCACTATTTCCAGGCCCTTTACCCGTAATCCCTCCTGTGGCAATGGCGATGTAAGACTGCTCTGCCTGAAATGGAACCTTGCTGTCATCGTCTTTGGAATCCAAAAAGGTTTCAATTCTCGTCATAAAGGTGTCTTTTCGTTGGCCTGTCATCATGGCTACGGAAAGTCCTAAGATCCCAACCATCACTACTAAAGCAAGGTGCTGCATAGGTACCCGGCCGATGAACATAATCAACAAGCAGGTAATCAGGAGTAAAATTGCCGTAGACATATTGGCCATCCCAATCAAGGCACTAATGATCCCAATGGAAATGATGATAGGAAGTAGAGTTCCAGTCAGATCTTTGATGTTACTTTGACGCTTGGCCAGCATAGCTGCCAAAGCCGCAATCAGAGAAAGTTTGGCCAAATCCGAAGGTTGAAAAGCCTGATTGATTACAGGAATTACTAACCAGCGATTGGCCTCATTGATGGTAGAGCCATACAAATAGGTAACCAAAAGCAAGGGGATGGAAAGGAACATGAATAGGCGCGCATAGAGCGCATACTTACGGTAGGGGATTTTATGCGCCAGCCACATCACCACCAAGGAGGCGAGAATTAGTTTGGAGTGCTTGAATAAATACTGCTCGGTATCCACATCCTTATCCTGGTACACCAAAGTGCCGGTTGCCGAATACACCACCAGAATACTCAACATAGACAGCAAAATCACGATGGCCCAAATGATTGGATCACCTTTGAATTGCTCATCTATCCATGCTCTAACCTGATTCATGCACTTAGTTTTTGAGTTAATGCTAGCACAGCTGCTTTAAATTGATCTCCTCGATCTTCGTAATTCTTAAATAAGTCAAAGCTTGCACAGGCTGGGGACAAAAGGACTACCCCGTTGTCAGTAGCTAATTCCTGTGCCCAAGACACTGCTTCTCGCAAATCTTGTGTTTCTCGGATTTGCCCAATGTGTGGAGCAAATGCAGTTTTTAACTTCACATTGTCCTTGCCCAAGCAGATCAAGGCTTTCACCTGACCATTCACTACCAAAGGAGTCAACACGGAATAATCATTGCCCTTGTCTACTCCTCCTGCGATCCACACAATCGGCTGTTTGTAGCTGCCAAGCGCATAAAACGTAGCTTCTACATTGGTGCCTTTGCTGTCGTTTACATAGCGAACCCCATCCAATACCCGAACGACTTCCATGCGGTGCGCTGCATTTTTAAAGGTTTGGTAGCCGCTGAGCAACTGACCCTTAGACAATCCAGCCAAGAGAGTTGCTACTCCTGCACCCAAGGCATTCAGCAAGTTGTGCTTTCCTTGAATGGTCAATGCAGCCACAGGAATAACTACCTGAACACCTGCTAACTGGAAAACCAACCCTTCTCCGTCACAATACCCGCCTTGGCTTGGGTTTCCTTCCAAGGAAACTCTATATATCGACGCCTGAATCGGTGCTCGGTCAAGGCCAGTCTTGGAAAATGGGTCTTCCAAGTTGAAAATTGCCATATCGGCCTGATTCATGTTTTTGAATAAAGCCATCTTGGAATCGATGTAGCGCTCCATTTGGTAGCCATAACGATCCAGGTGATCCGGTGTGATGTTGGTCAGAAGGGCGATATGCGGTTTCAAACTCACCAGCCCATCAATCTGGAAACTGGAAATTTCGATCACCCACCAAGCATGATCTCCCTCGAGTAATTGACCGGCCCAGCTTTTTCCTACATTTCCGGCAAGTCCTACATCCCATCCCGCTTCTTTCAAGAGATGATAGGTCAATAAGGTGGTGGTGGTTTTTCCATTGGTTCCAGTGATCGCAATCACCTTCCCCTTGCTGTATCGGCTGGCGAATTCAAGTTCATCTACCACCGCAATCCCTTTTTTTATCGCCTGCTGCACCACAGGGTTTGAAGTAGGTATCCCTGGGCTTTTGATGATCAAGTCGGCCTCCAAAATGCGAGCCTCGTCGTGCTTGCCTTCTTCAAATTCTATCCTAGCAGTCTGAAGTTGCGCTTTGCGTGCCTCAGCAATGCTGCCTCCATCCGAAACAAAAACGGCATAGCCCTCCCGCTTGGCGAGCAATGCTGCTCCCAACCCACTTTCTCCGGCTCCGAGGACGACTAGGCGATTCATGGTCTTACCTTAGTTTGAGGGTGGCTAGTGTGACTACTGCAAGCAGAATCCCTACAATCCAAAAACGGGTAACGATCTTGGATTCGTGGATTCCTTTTTTCTGGTAATGATGGTGGAGTGGGGACATCAGAAAGACTCGGCGCCCTTCTCCATATTTCCGCTTCGTGTATTTGAAGTAGGCCACCTGAATCATGACACTCAGGTTTTCTATCAAGAATATCCCACATAGAATGGGGATAAGAAGTTCTTTTCGAAGTGTCAAAGCCAATACAGCAATGACTCCTCCTAGCATCAAGGATCCTGTATCGCCCATAAATACTTGGGCCGGATAAGAGTTGTACCAGAGGAATCCCACACAAGCACCGATAAAGGCGGCAGTGAAGATTACCAGTTCCCCAGAGTTGGGGATATACATAATGTTGAGGTATTGGGAAAAAATGGCATTACCGCTCAAGTAGGCAAAAATGGCAATGGTCAACCCAATGATGGCAGAAGTTCCTGCCGCCAATCCATCAATCCCATCGGTGATATTCGCTCCGTTGGAAACCGCCGTAATGATGAAAATAGCAACAAAAATATAGAGCACTGGGGTCATGGAATCACCCAAGAATCCTAGGAAATCCTCGTAATTGAGCTCGTTATTCTTGAAAAAAGGAATGGTTGTTTTCAATGCTTTGGTATCTTGAAAAGCAGGGGTTTCAACCACTCCACTTTCCACAGAAACTGGAGTTGAGAATTCTCGGATGACCACGGCATCATTGTAATATAAAGTAGCCCCTACAATGACCCCAATACCAATTTGCCCTACGATTTTGAAACGCCCTTTCAGTCCGTCCTTGTTCTTGCGGAATACCTTGATGTAGTCGTCCAAAAATCCAATCAGCCCCAACCAAACGGTAGTAATCAACAAAAGCTGAATGTAGACATTATTGAGGTTGGCAAATAAAAGAGTCGGAATCAGGATGGCTGCAATCATCATCAAGCCACCCATAGTAGGAGTGCCTTTCTTCTGAGTTTGACCCTCCAATCCCAAATCACGAACGGTCTCGCCGATCTGACGGTTGCGAATCCATCTGATGATATGGTGCCCAAAGGTGATGGTGATGATCAAGGAAACCAAGGATGCCATCCCTGCACGGAAAGAAATGTAGCGAAACACCCCAGTTCCTGGAATGTCCAACACACGATCGAAGTAGTCAAATAGTGAATACAGCATATCAGGTTCCTGTCAGTTGAGTCAATAATTCGGTCACGACTTCGGCATCATCGAAATGATGCTTTATACCTTTAATCTCTTGGTAGTCCTCGTGTCCTTTGCCAGCAATTAGGACGATATCTCCTTTTTGACAGAGCAGAAGTGCAGTCTTGATAGCCTCTCTGCGGTCTTCAATGGTCAGAGTTTTGCGAAAATCTGTGGGCCCTACACCCGCCTGCATGTCCTTCAAGATTTCAACTGGCTCTTCGAATCGTGGGTTATCTGAGGTGAAAATGGCTTTAGTACTTTCCGAAACTGCAATTTTGGCCATGGTCGGACGCTTGGTCTTGTCGCGGTTGCCCCCACAGCCTACTACCGTAATGAGCTGCTCATTCCCAGTACGGAAAGCATTGATGGTCTTCAACACATTATCCAACGCATCAGGGGTATGCGCATAATCCACGATGGCTGTAATGCCACCCATGGAAATTCGGTCAAAACGGCCTTTAGCCCCTTTGATGGCAGACAGTTCGCGAAGCACTTCATCCTCATCCTCACCTAATAGTACTGCAGTACCGAGCACTCCCAATAAATTGTAGGCATTGAACGAACCAATCATTCTAAACCAGATCAACTTTCCGTTAACCTCCAGCTCCAATCCTTCGATGGTATTGGAAAGGATTTTGGCCTTGAAATCCGCAGCAGACTTGAGTCCAAAGGTTTGTAGGGTTGCTCGGCAATTTTGAACCATGACACCACCTCGCTTGTCATCCCCATTGACTAATGCAAAGGCATCCTTTGGCAATTCATCAAACAGCTTTTTCTTGGCCTTAATGTACTCCTCAAAGGTGCCATGGTAGTCCAAATGATCGTGGGTGATGTTGGTAAATACCGCCCCAGCCAACTTCAATCCTGCGATGCGCTCCTGAACGATGGCATGGGAACTGGCCTCCATAAAGCAGTGGGTACATCCAGCATCTACCATTTTGCATAGCAAAGCCTGTACGCTCACTGCATCCGGTGTGGTGTGGGTGGAAGGGATTACTTCTTCGTTAATTTTATTTTCTACCGTAGACAAAAGTCCCGTACTGTAACCCATTCGGACAAAAAGCTGGTGCAATAAGGTGACGGTGGTGGTTTTGCCATTAGTACCCGTTACGGCAACTACCTTTATTTTTTCTGAAGGATTGCCGTAAAAATTAGCAGCCATAATTCCCAAAGCCTTGGCTGAATCCACCACTTGGATGTAAGTGATTCCTTCTGCTAAAGTCTCTGGAAGTTGCTCACAAATGATAGTGGTGGCTCCTTTTTCCAAAGCAAGCAAAATAAAGTCATGCCCATCCACTTGGGTGCCTTTGACCGCAACGAAGGCTGAATTTTCCAACACCTTACGGCTATCAAAAACCACATCGCTCACCTTTCGCTCCATGTCACCATAGGTTGCGATTAGTGATACTTTGTACAATATGTCTTTGATCACGTTCATTTATCCAAGTACGAGGTCAATAGTGGAATTAGGCGCAAGAGGAGTTCCTGGTGAAATCGACTGTGTAAGGACTTTCCCCTTTCCGTTGAAATTCACTTTCAGTCCTTTATTTTCTAAAATGTAAAGGGCATCACGAAGTGACATGCCAGATACATTGGGTACTATTTCTTTTTCCGTTTCTACTTGTTGGAATTGGCCCACATTATTGGCAGCAAAAACCCATTCTCCTTGAAAAGGAGATTTAAAGGGCAATTTCAAGTAATCAAAAATGCTTTGAAGTTCTTCTGATTTACCAGAGGCG
>JACCDM010493500.1_pt1 | contig 11978 bp, 8 predicted proteins | sample 7445851 | NCBI WGS metagenome assembly JACCDM01 (sample SAMN15323438, study PRJNA562643) | freshwater metagenome | isolation source: river surface water | place: USA:Blue River Watershed | collected 2017-08-16
CCCGTTGCAAAATCTCCAATGATGCATCGATCCTTTCTTGCGGTTCAAGCCCATCAAAACCAGAAGGCAACGTCATAAATAATAACTTGATATCTATGAGTTCTGGTAATTCAACGAGCACAAGGTCACTCCGACAATCGTAAGCATTCATCAACTCAGTAATCCATGACTCTTTCGATTCGATGAAATATGGCGCTGCGAACGACAACTGATCCAAATTGGGCGATGTTGTATTCTTATCCGGGTTCACAAAAACCAATACTGTAGCCCCTTGCAATTGATGAAAAGGTTGGACCAAAAGTTGCAGACACCCTTCCTTTTTTTCTAATTTTTCTTGTGAAATGAATGATTCATCATGCGATAGCGTAATCGAATCCATAGGCATGTGACGGGATCCATATTGTTCGATTTTTAAACTACTTTCATCGGCCAATTTATTTCTTACGATGGATTCTTTTACGCCAAAAAATTCTGTCACTTCTAATTCTTGCAGCGGATGATTAATTAGAAATCCATATATGATCTCTGCAGGTAATTTCATTGATTGAAAAATCAACTTGCAGGTTCTTTCTACCCTTTGCAAATTGTTGTCATCAATTTCAAACCAGCATTGATTATCGAAATATATCAAAGACCAAGCAACTTCAGATTTACTCTTCAGTGACAGATATGTAGGGTTATCAATTTTGAGCCAATTCAACAATTTATTCATTTTCTTATCTGAATGCAATTGATTGAATTGACTAATTTTCTCAATTCCAACACTCTCTGGAAATTCCTCAACCTGAAAACATTGAAATTCTACGATCTCAAAATCATCATATTGAGCGACGAAAAATATGCAGTCCTCCAAGAATGCATCAATAATCGAAAACCTGTGGGGAGCTACACAAACTATTGATGGCTTAAACTCACCATACCAAACAGAGGACTTTTGATACATTGGGCAAATATGGTGAAATTCAGAATCAATAAAATTATAATTTCACTATAATTGCAACTGATTAAATCACCTTATTAAAAACAATTCATATGAACAATTTTATTGCTAGAATCATCATGTTGTTAATTTCAATTAATGGAATTTCCGATATTACCGCTTGTCATTCAGGCATCTATTCAATTTATTCGCATTATCACAAGTCAAAATCAAGCCAACAAGTTGTTTTTGTGTGTATGGGGAAATATTCAGAAGCCTATCATAGCAGTGCTAATTGCCGTGGTTTAAACAATTGTAGTTCAAAAATATATCAAGTTAATTCTGATTATGCTGTAACTACACTTGATAGGAGACCGTGTTGTATTTGCTGGAATGTATCATCTTATAACTGTGCTACAGACAAACAGGAGAATCGCTACCCAGGCTACATTTCACCACTACCTGCAGACGACTTAATAAATGCGGCAATTCAAAAACAAAGAAATTACAATACCGGCAAGGAAATTGTTCAAGAAGAAATCAATAAACTTACAAACGTTAGAACCCAACTAACTCGAACGTGCGATATAGAATATTTTGACCAATTAGTGACAAATGCAATAAATTCAATAAACAATGGAAATCCCGATTTATCTCTTCAAACACATGTAAATTGGGCTGTAAACATTGCTCGCTCAGTAGCAAATAATCAATACATAACCCAATCAGTTTACAGTTCCCGGATATACTACCAAATGGTTAATGAATACAATCAGCTAACTTACTCTCAGAAAAACACTACACAAGGGACAAACTTTTATGACTATTTTATGAATTGGTACAATTCCGAAAATCCCGCGACCACGTTAAGCTACAAATCCTTTTACTCATTTTAAAAGTGAATAAAAAAACAACTTAATTACATAACTCTATAAGTAGACACTTCACTCGTTACTGAAAGAAGCCGTATTTATTTCTTCTGGCATTTTAAATCATTTAATGAAAAAAATCAAAGCGTTTTTTACCTTATCAATTTCAATAATTATTATTTGTTGCACGAGAACAAACTCTCAACACAAAAATCATAACATCCAACAAGAAAAAAAGCACATTGCTAAAGCTGTAATACATATTCAACCATTGGGGTCATTCCCCAAATCGACTACGCTAGCAGTATCAAAACAACTAAGACTGATTTACACGGGATCCGTAATAATCAACAAATCCATTCCAATTCCGAATTATCTTTTGAATAATTCAAAATCAAGATACCGAGCAGATTTATTCTTAAAATTCTTAACGAAAAGAACTAAAAAAGGTAGCTTAACAATAGGCTTAACCAACACAGATATTAGTTACACAAAAAAGGACAAACACGGCAACATAATTAGCTATGATTTCGGTATTATTGGATTAGGATTGTGTCCAGGTAATTCATGTATTGCATCAACTTACAGACTGAAAGGAATAAATAAACAAATGAAAATATTCAAAGTGAGCATACATGAACTAGGCCACACGCAAGGACTCAAACACTGTTTGACAAAAACCTGTTTGATGAGAGATGCGAAAGGTAAAGACCACTTTGACGAATTATCATCATTCTGTGCTAAATGCAAATCTAGGCTATTAGCTCGAGGTTGGAATTTGAAATAATGCCATCAAAAGCATGAGTGTCAATGGATGCTAATAAATTAAATTACCGGGAAAATTCCGGTTTTTACCGGATTTTAACAAGGTCTAATTTTATATCTACTTAAAGTTATTAAATACTTCTATAAATCACCATATTTAATTCCTTAATTAACAAAACTCGCTATACGACGTCATCGTTCATAGAGGAAAGCAGTTACCTCAACATGGAAATTTTATCTTCTATTTTGTCTTTTGAAACTAAACCAGAAAAACGGAAAATGCATTCTCCATTTTTAAAAAACAATAATGTTGGAAGTCCACGAACCTTGTAAGTTGATGCGATATTTAAATTATCCTCCATATTCAATTTCGCAATAACAACCCCGTAACTGTGTTGATTTTCAATATCTTCCAAAATTTTACCGAGAGTTTTACAAGGACCACAATGTGGCGCCCAAACATCTACTAAAACTAAATTCGTATTGTCTATTACGATAGTGTTAAAATTCGTATTATTTAAAGTTTCAATCATATAAATATTATATCTCAAACCTACATATACGAAGATAATAAAATCTCAAAATTTTCAACACCATGAACTGCAAATAACCCAAAACTACAATTTTCAAAAACAAAGTGCTTATTATTGTAGTTTAAATAAACTAATGAACACTCAGAATAATTCAAATGCCAATTTCGTAAATGAATTCATGCCCTCAAGTGAATATAGGGAATCTTATCGAGCTACACGAAAACTACCCAGAGTATTTCCCGCAGGGTTTGCTATGCCTGGTTATTTCCACACCGATAGTTATACCAAAGATAAAAATTGGTTTGGTCTTGCAATATTCATTGAACTATTGGCATTCTATCTAACGATAACGGGCGGTTTAAATCGCGGTGGCGAATGGGGTTACATAGCCTTTTTAACCGCAATCTTTTTCATCGTATTAGACATTGTTGGGGCACAAATGTTGCATAACAGAGCATCTGAAAAGACCAAATTTTTGAGTCTTGCTACTGTAACCCGAGATCCTATTGCCGCAGAAGGATTCCAGAAAGAAGCAAATAAAATCAATGGTAGACAAATTATTGGTGTCATACTCATCATTTTTAGTGCATTCTTAAAATATTTCGCATTGTTTTTACTTGGATCATTCAGATTGACAATCCTTAGTGTCATCGTCTTGTTATATTTAATTGTAATATATGTCCATTTATATCACAGTGGCTTTTTCTTTGCTGAATTCAAGAGAAAAAACCTCCTAAGTAAAGAACACAATTTATTCAGAGAGGAACAAATGCAAATTGCTCAGGGAAAACCTATTCAAGCCAAATTTCAAGCTCAGACAATTATCGGTGGAAATAGTGAACCGAGTAATTTACGTTTAAATACTTCTAATGGAATAATTAGACATGACGGACACGAGTTAATAGAAACAATTTCACAAAATGGCTTGTATAGTTATACAATGAAAACCAAAGGCATTTTGAGCGATGATCAAATTGTTGCCTTCACTCAGAATCAAAATGACGAGCAGTGTAAGTTTATTTTAAATCTTTGTATCAGTCATCAAATCACACATTTTTAACTCTATCATGAAAATCAACTTTCTAATAAAACTTATTGGCGTTTCTTGTTTTCTTTGTTCATGTGGTTCCGAAATAAAAACTTTCAATATCACTGTATACTCTAAAGAACCCTTAGTCGGAAATATGTCTGAATCAAATTTAAACCAGCTAAATCAAATTAAACAGACAATACCAAAATTTGAAACCAATGGAATACAATTCGTTTGCAAGAGTGCTGATTTTGTGCGGCTTGATTTGGATTCATCAGGAAAAATCGAAACCCGGCATTCTACCGCAAATAATATAAAAATTAAAATGGGTGTTGAATTATCTGCGGAAGACTTACTTAACGATTACCAAGATTCAACTAATATTGAATTCCCTGGATTTCTAAACGATCCGAAGGGAACATCAAACAGCGAATTTCCAAAGGATTGCATATTTATAAGTAATTTAGATAGTTTGGACATTATAATACAACAGAATGTAGAAGCATCGACTGAAGAAGTCAATATTAATATCGGTATTTTACAAGTCGATCACAACAAATCAACACAATTCATTTCGGAAGAGCAAATAATACCGCCTCCACAAGAAATCGTATCAATCCCTAATGTTCAACTAAAAAAAGAGACAATAAACACTTCGGCTAAAAACACCAACTTACCGAAGTTACGAATTAATTTAGAGGTAACTGATGATCAAAGGGAATTGACTTGGTACAACAATAGCAAAAAAAGCCAAACCTCGGTAAATTACGAAATAATCATTCTCAAAAACAATAAACAAATTGTTTCAAAGAAGAATATCATCTCTAATAAAATTAGTTGTGCTGATCTTAATAGTTCAAAGCTATTAAATATAGATTGCGAGTATAAATTACAAATTAATGCCATTCGCACAGATGACGGAATGTTATATTCAGAAGTTTATGACATTGAGTTACTAAGCCCAGATAAATTCACACCACGCTGCCATTTAAATCTCCTCAATGACTAAACTCGTAACCACCATCACTCTAGTATTTCTATTGACTTTCAATTCCTTATTTGCTCAAAAGATTATTCTTTCTGGTCCAATAAGAATTTCACATTTAATAAAAATACAATCAATAATATCTAGGATTACCGAATCAGGGATCAAACAGAGCGTATTTAACCAAGAAGCGCTCAACCAAAAACTACATAAAATAAACATCAAACAACCATTAGAGGGTCAAATCAAAATAACGGACGATTATTCCATACAAAAATCAATTCTTGCAAGTGAATTTTCACAAACAGTTCTTAAATACAAAAAGAAATACCCAAAAAAAGAAATTATTTTGGTCTGTATGTCAAAATTCGAAGAGAAAATACCCCTTCCTTTTGGCTGTAACCGAATTGAATATATTGACTACATTGATAATTTATCTAGATATAGGAAATCTATTGTCATTTTAGCTCTAACACCAAATCACATAGAAATCGAATTGGAGAAACCAGAGATAAATGAAAACCTCGATAAATCAATTATTGATATCAAAGCAACAATAAAAAGCGATGCACAAATTAAATCTATTCGATATCAGTTCGGCTCCAAAGGTTGGCAAACTATCGATAACGAGCTAATCGTTTTCCAAAACGGTTCCGCTTCATTTTGGGTACAAAATCAATGGCCATTTAAAGGAAATATCAAAGAGTATATTACGATTGAAATAATAGATAATGAGGGAAATGTAAAAAAACCAAAATTTGGACCATTTAAATTAATTGAAGAACAAATAAATGGGGACAATTGTTTTTTTAAATATTACCAAAAGGATATTCATGATGTAGCCTTAGTTAGAAATTTCAAAAGTTCAAATGTCTACTGGTTCCCCATTTATTCTGAAATTGACCCTTCAAACTTGAGTTTTGTCCTAATGGATGAGCTCGGCCGAGAGCACATATCAATAAGACTTGTCGAAGATATTAACTTCACCAGAAATTCTTCAAATGAATACTGTATCGGAATTGCCTGCGGTGATTTGAACATTGGATCCTCGAACTGTGAATGTCGATTTGATGGACAATGTTTTCTTCGTCATAACTCAAATAAATCAAAATCCAATACTGTTGAAATACACCTCAAGGATTGGAAGCCAACATATATTGCTCCTCTTGCTGAATGTACCAAATGAAGAAGTTAATTCCATATGTATTTTTCATATTTTTCTTGAGTGAAAATGCTAATTCTCAAATAATAGATTATAAGGATGACAAAGGCAATACTGGCTTTAATTTAAACAAATCGGTAAATATCCCCTACGTAAAAAACAAAATATCAATTTTCATATTTGAAAAGCGGGGAAGTTCTTTCGATCCAAATTCTATTTCAATATCAGAACAACTAAACTCTTGCAATATTAATTTTGATAAATTTGTAATTTACCGTTTCAATTTAATCAGTGGCACATGTAATAAATTTGATTCTTTTCAATATGAATTGAATGGCTCTATTTGGCTTAAAAAGCCTAAATCAATGGATATCAAAAAACATTACGTTTGTATATCAGTGCCAGATCCTTCAACATATAATTTAATACTAGAAAAATTTGGTGAAGATGCAGTAAGCGCAATGATCCAATCACCTAAGAAAATAAACTATCCTAATCCTATAGCTTTTTTAAGTTTTTCCGATCTAAATAAAAACAATCTAGAATCGAAACTATTAGAACTAGTAAGTAGAAACGATTTGGAAGAAGCGAACAATAAAATATCTGCCTTAAATGATTCGTTATCGACAATAAATAAAAAGCTAATCGCTTTAAAACCAAATTTTAAACTTGCTCTTTTAGGTTGTATAAATAATGTCAATACACAAGGAAGTAGTGTTTCAGAGTCCTATAGTCATTCTGTCGGCTTTAGTCTTGTGAAAAATCAAACCTTTGGCAAACGGAAATTATCAAGTTCAGTCTGTTTCAAATCGTCTGCGCTAAACCTGAAAACAGAAAGTCCAAGTACAGAAACATTCATGGGTACAAAACAAGACCAATTTAATGATCCCTATTATTTATATTACAAAATCCCTAATTTCAAAGAAACTATTGATTTCACCTACTTATCTACTGGTCTAAAAATGCAGTACTTTCTGGGTGAAAAGCAACAAACATATGTTCACAGTTCTATTTTCTACAATTTTGGAGGTAACACATCACAGAATGTGGAGAGTTTTACATTAACTCAATACGGTAAATACCCATTATTGAATTTTGATACTGTTACTATCTCCACCCAAGAAATTTCAAATGGAATCTACCAATTTAGAGAGTCCTTTATTTCGGGTATGATAGGGATTGGTAAGGACATTAATTTATTCAAGGATAAACTAATGTTGGATGCATCTGTGGATTACCTTTTTAGTCAAAACTTAATACCATCTAATTCAGTATTTACCGAGTTTATAGATTCAAACGAGAGTGTAAAATTCAACAGCACACTGGGAAGAATTTCGACTTTTAATTTAAATGGTTTTTCTTTCCAATTACAACTAAACTATGCACTTTAAAGCCCTGTTTTCTTCAATTTTATTTTTTGTTTTTTCACTACAACTTCAAGGTCAAATAACACAACAACCAACCAGTAAAAGTGTATGTGGTAATTCAACTATTTTCTTCAAAGTCAAGCACACATACACCACTACAACATCCACGAACTGGCAGGTCAAACGCACTACCGCCGGGAAGTGGGTTAATTTATCAAATACTGGATGTTACAATAACACGGCAACAGATTCATTGATTATCACCAACTCACCTGATACCATCAATGGATTTGAATATCGGTTTTTCATTAGGCTAACCTCCGGCAGCGATTCAAGCCAAATAGCAAGACTTACAATAAATGCAATTCCAAGCATCCCAACGACCAGTAATTCTAACATTTCGCTGTGCAAAAACAGTACTTCAGCTACACTGAGCGCGACAGCGTCCACCGGCTGTTCGCTGAATTGGTACACTACAGCAAATGGAGGAACACCGAGTTCAAGTGCTCCAACAATCAATACTTCAACTGTTGGTACATATAAACACTATGTTTCACAAGTGCACAATACCACAAGATGCGAAAGTGGTAGATTAGAAATTACGATTACGATTAACGACCTTCCTACTATACCAGGGGTATCTGCAAATAACATATACTATTGTCAGAATCAACCAACAACTCAACTTACTGCGACCGCTTCACCAGGATGTACTTTGTATTGGTACAGCTCATCGACAACAACCTCAGGAACGACAACTGCACCCACCCCGCCAAGTACAAATATTGGAAGTACGACTTATTTTGTGGGTCAAACAAATAATTCTAACCTGTGCGAAAGTTCACGAAACGACATTACGGTGATCATAGATGCTCTACCTTCTGTAACATCGGCACCATCTTCGGTAACTATTTGTGAAGGTTCAAATACGAGTTTCACTATTACTGCCACAGGCACTAATCTACAATATCAGTGGCAGATCGATAATGGATCCGGTACTTTTTCAAATATCTCTAGTGCAGGAAGCAACCCTACATATTCAGGTTTCAATTCAGCCACTCTTTCTCTCTCAGGGGTACCAAATACCCATGACGGTTACTTGTTCAGGTGCGTAGTTACTGGAAAGTGTAATCCAAGTGCAAATAGTAATGCTGCGAAATTAAATATTAACCGCATTCCAAGAATAACAACACAACCATCCAGCGTTACAACTTGCGAGGGAACAAATACTTCATTTTCAATTAATGCTTCTGGAGCTGGTTTACAATATCAATGGCAAATAAATTCAGGATCTGGTTTCACATCAATTACAACTTCTGGTACCAATCCGAGTTACCAAAATTTCACAACTAGTTCATTATCATTGAACAGCGTCGTTTCTGGAAATAATGGATTAACCTATCGTTGTATCATCTCAGGAACCTGTAGCCCAGTTGCAACCTCCAATTCCACCACTCTTACGGTCACAACCAAACCGCAAATACAAACACAACCAACCTCCGTTTCAAGCTGTGAAGGATCTAGTGTTCGGTTTGAAGTGGCCGCCGCCGGAACTTCACTGAGTTATCAGTGGCAGGTCAATAGAGGAACGGGGTGGCAAGACATTTTGAGTAGCGGAAGTACACCTACATATTCGAATTTCCTAAGTAACAAATTAGATATTGATAATTTAGTTCAATGGAATGATGGTTATTTATATCGTTGTGTTGTAACTGGTGCTTGTTCGCCAAGCGCGACCTCAAACACTGCAAAACTTTCGGTCGACTCGAAGCCAATCATTGTTGCAGAACCTAGCAATATTTCCATTTGTTCAGGTCAAAATACTCAATTCCTATGTGATGTAACAGGTACGCGATTAAAATACCAATGGCAGATATTAAGTACTAATGGTCAGTGGCTATCCATTGATACAACACCTCCATTCAAAGGTTATAGTAATTTTAATACGAACAGACTCACAATTGAAAGTGTAATTAGCTCTGCCAAATTTAGACTTCAAATATTGAACACCGGATGTACCTCGGCAATTAGCAACACCGCAGCACTAACCGCATTTCAATTACCAACTGTAACTGCCGGTAGTGATCAAGAAATATGTAGCGGGGCCGCTACCAGTCTTTTTGCATCATCAAACTCAACTGGAACAACGTTTGAATGGACACCCTCTATAGGTTTGAGTAATAATAGAATTAACAACCCTACTGTAAATATTCTGACAGATGTCACGTATAAAATTACTGTTATTGACAATAACAAATGTAGTAACTGGGATGAAGTAAAAATTACTGTGAACCCTCTGCCTAAGTTCACCTATGAACTGAACAAATTGGCCATTTGCAAGGGAGATACAGCTAAATTAACTGTAAACACTATTGACTCATTTGTTTGGTCACCATCGTTAACAACCAAGAGAGAAAAAAATATTGTTCTGTTGTTTCCGTCTCAAGAAACAATTTACAATGTATCAATCTTCACCAACAAAAAATGTTCTGACAATTTCAATTTGAAGTTGGGCATAAATCCAGAGCCAGCTACGGAAGCGGGCACGAACCATTCCATATGCCAAGGTCAAAAATACCAAATGACAGCTAGTGGATCTCAGTTTTATCAATGGAGAAGTGATTCAACACTATCAAATCCCAACATTAGCAATCCAATTTGTAACCCATTAGTATCAACAAAGTATTTTCTTACGGGCACCAATATTTTTGGCTGTAAAAAGGAAGACTCTGTTACCATCACTGTAAATCCGTTACCAACATTCCAAATTTTAAGCGTTCTAGAATCTTGTGCTGATGTACCCAAGCAAATAAAAATCAAGTCATCGGCCAAGAAAATCAATTGGGAACCTAACACCAATCTCTCCAACCCGATGGATTTCAATCCGATTTTTAGCGGAAAAAATAGTGTAGATTATAATTTCACTATAACAGATTCGAATAATTGTTCGATAAGTGAAAAATTGAATTTTATCGTCCATCCAACTACACAAGTTAAAGCCACTGCAAATGTGAATCATATATGTTTTGGGGAAAGTGTCACTTTAAAAACTTCAATTGATACTGCTTTTTGGAGTGGTCCAAATTTTAATAGTTCAAAGCAACAAGAAACCATCTTCCCAAAATCAAACTCCGTCTATTTTTTATTAGGTAAAAATGCTTTTGGCTGTTTAGATCGCGATACAATAACCATAGTGGTATCTTCAATCCCCAAGCCCCAAATTATCGGTGATACATTTTTGTGTAAAAATGAAAACTGGACAGAATTCAAAACAATACCCACTTATTCAAATGCCACCACCAAATGGACTGTTTTAAATGGCCGTTTTGCAACAGGAGACGTTTCTGAAAACATTGCTATCCATTGGGGAAAAACCCAAACAGGAAAAATTGCTGTAACAGAAACAATGAATAATTTCCCGTATTGTCAGGGTACAACGGAAAAAATTGTCAATTTGGGCAAAGGTGAATGTGTCAATCCTACCACAATTTTTGTTAAAGGAAATGATATGAAAAGTGGGATTTTAATTTCAGACAACAAGACATATGGTCTTTACGAATGGGGCTATATTAACAAAAAAACGAAAGTCAAAACGATGACTTGTACAGAAAAAACTTGGTGTGATTTTAAAAATATCGATACAATTACAAATCGTTATTTTCTACTTTCAAACGCGCAATACTGGACAACAAAGGTTTGTCCAACATTGACTTATTTCAACCCAGTTAGATTTGTAACAAATGAAATCAAGACAGCCACCAATTTTATAAGTATTTATCCTAATCCTGCAGACGATAACATCACCGTGGATGCTCCGTTTCAAGTAATCGCCTACGAGATCATTGATAATTCGGGAAGAGTCATTGTAAATATGGATAAATTTATCGGTAACCAGATAAACACATCAATATTGTCTCCGGGAAATTATTTCATCCACCTAATTGGTAATAACAATACCACAACTCAGAAATTTCTGATCAATCGCTGATGAGAATATTAAATTCGGGATTACTTATCTTCTAGTCCAACAACTGGGGAGTATTATACTATTCAATTTTAGGATGAACTCCGTTGAATAAACGCAATGCCATCAATACAAAACTAGACAATATTTCCACCCCTACCCCCACATATTCAGAAAACCTTACTTTTGTAATGTGCAAAATTTCACTGTTGCGAAACTGATCGAATTTCTGAAATCTCATCCAGAACGACCGAATACCCATCAAGCCTTGGTCGCCTGGATCTACGCATTCCTGCTCAATGAAAGTAAGGACTCACTCTTTGTGGATGACTTCACACCCAAAGTAGATGCCTCCTTTCCTGTGGTTAGCACCATAAACGCCGA
>JACCDM010430312.1_pt1 | contig 11972 bp, 7 predicted proteins | sample 7445851 | NCBI WGS metagenome assembly JACCDM01 (sample SAMN15323438, study PRJNA562643) | freshwater metagenome | isolation source: river surface water | place: USA:Blue River Watershed | collected 2017-08-16
CTTTTTTGTCTTCGGCAGACAGCTTGTCGTACTTGGCTTGGTTCATCATGAAAACAAAGCTGGTGTTGTACAAGCCACCGGGGAATGTGGTTGCGTGCTTGATGATCTTGTCGATTCTGAAAGACTCGGTTGATTCAGCGGGGAACAAAGTGCCGTCCATCACGCCAGAGGCTAACAACTCATAGGAGTCAGGTGCTGGCTTGAGCGTCACGTTCATGTTCAATGCCTTTGACATGTCATTGACCATGCCACCGCCAACGCGGAATTTAAGGCCCGTCAAATCTTCCACTTTGGCGATGGGGCGTTTGACGTTGAAAACCATGCCTGGACCGTGAGAGAACAAAGACAAAACTTTGACGCCTTGGTGTTCAGCGGCAAATTCTGGATATTTAGAGCTGACACGGCTCAAGGCCACAGAGATGGACTCGGCGCTGTTGCCCAAGAAAGGCAATTCAGTCATTTGGGTGTGTACAAAGCGGCCTGGCGTGTAGCCGTGCACGGTGTAGGACAAATCGGCCAAGCCGTTTTTGACCGCATCGTAAGTGCCTGGTGCAGGCGTGACGCCACGGGGCAGAATGTTGCACTTGATACGACCCTTGGTGTTGTTTTCCAACAAGTCGCACCATTCTTTTTGGGCCATGGACGCAGTGTGTGTTGGGGGCAGCCAGCTAGAGACTGTCAAAACAGTTTCGGCTTGAACCGCTGGGGCCCATGCGGTCAATGCCAAAAGGGCGGCAGATAAAAGCGACTTTTTCATGGATGAACTCCGGTCAATTAAAAGAGGTGCAAACATTTTGCGAATTTCACAAGGGTTTCAGGACAAAACCCTCCACCCCGCATGGTAATGCCAATTAGCCAACCGATTGGTCGGTAAATTCCCGAATGTTTGAATTTTTTCGAAATCGTTTAGTCATATAAAATCTGAACGATCGTGCTTTTTCGATTCTGTGGCTTGAGAAAATAGCAAATTAAGGCACAATTGACGTTTACGTTAACGTCAATTTAGACGAGTCGTTGGCCAGCAGTTTTATTTCTTGGAGATTAGGCAATGAAAATTCTTGTTCCCGTGAAGCGGGTCGTTGATTACAACGTGAAAGTGCGCGTCAAATCGGATGGCACCGGCGTGGACATCGCCAACGTCAAAATGAGCATGAACCCCTTTGATGAAATTGCTGTTGAAGAAGCGGTTCGTCTGAAAGAAAAGGGCATTGCCACAGAAGTGATTGCCGTTTCATGTGGTGTCACACAGTGTCAGGAAACTTTGCGCACCGCCATGGCCATTGGTGCAGATCGCGGAATTTTGGTCGAGACACCTGCCGATTTAGAGTTGCAACCCTTGGCGGTTGCCAAGTTGCTCAAAGCCTTGGTCGACAAAGAGCAACCTGGTTTGATCATTTTGGGCAAGCAAGCCATTGACGATGACTGCAACCAAACAGGTCAAATGTTGGCCGCCTTGGCCGATTTGCCTCAAGCTACTTTTGCTTCCAAAGTGGAAGTCGTTGATGGCAAAGCGCAAGTCACACGTGAAATTGATGGTGGCCTTGAAATTTTGTCCTTGTCCATGCCAGCAGTCATTACCACCGACTTGCGTCTGAACGAGCCCCGCTACGTGACGTTGCCCAACATCATGAAGGCCAAGAAAAAACAACTTGATATTTTCAAACCAGAAGACCTGGGTGTTGATGTCGCACCACGCATTGCCACCTTGAAAGTTTCTGAGCCACCCAAGCGCTCTGCGGGTATCAAGGTACCTGACGTGGCCACTTTGGTCGACAAGCTAAAAAATACATCGAAGGTCATCTAATTAATTTGCGTGACAGACCCAGATTTGCTGATCAAACAGAGTCTGTCTTCAACTGATCAAGGAAATTTCATGAGTTCATTAGTTATTGCAGAACACGACAACGCTTCCATCAAGGGCGCAACTTTGAATACGGTGACTGCTGCTCTTGCATGCGGCGGTGAAGTGCATGTGTTGGTGGCGGGTCACAACGCGGGTGCCGCTGCACAAGCTGCCGCCCAAATTGCTGGCGTTTCCAAAGTCATTCATGCTGATGCAGAAGGTCTGGCGCATGGCTTGGCCGAGAACGTGGCCGCCCAAGTGTTGGCCATCGCTGGCAATTACACACACATTTTGTTTCCTGCAACAGCCGGTGGCAAAAACGTCGCGCCTCGTGTTGCCGCCAAGTTGGACGTTGCCCAATTGAGCGACGTGACATTGGTGGTCTCTGCCGACACTTTCGAGCGCCCCATTTACGCTGGCAATGCCATTGCCACAGTGCAAAGCAAAGACGCTGTCAAGGTGCTGACGGTTCGCACCACAGGTTTTGATGCAGCAGCCGCTACAGGAGGCTCTGCCAGTGTTGAAACGACAGCAGCAGCAACCGACAGCGGTAAGAGCGCATTCAAAGGCAGCGAGATTGCCAAGAACGATCGCCCAGAACTCACTGCAGCCAAAATCATTGTGTCGGGCGGCCGTGCACTGGGCAGTGCTGAAAAGTTTGCAGAAGTCATCACCCCCTTGGCTGACAAGCTGGGCGCAGCCATGGGAGCCAGCCGTGCTGCGGTGGACGCAGGTTATGCGCCCAACGATTGGCAAGTGGGTCAAACCGGCAAAATTGTGGCGCCACAGTTGTATGTGGCCTGCGGTATTTCAGGTGCCATTCAGCACCTGGCCGGTATGAAAGACAGCAAGGTCATTGTGGCCATCAACAAAGACCCAGAAGCACCTATTTTCAGTGTTGCCGATTATGGTTTGGAAGCCGATTTGTTTGCGGCTGTGCCCGAGTTGGTCAACGCTTTGTGATGTGTTTGATTTGACTTGACATGTGAGTTTGAAAGGCATCCTCTGTGGTGCCTTTCTTTTATTCGGAGTAGAAAATGACTTATGTAGCCCCCCTCAAAGACATGCTTTTCAACATCGAGCATTTGGCTCGGATTGACCAAGTCGCGCAGTTGCCTGGCTTTGAAGATGCCGGTCTTGAAACAGCGCAGGCTGTTTTGGAAGAGTGCGCCAAGCTAAACCAAGATGTGATTTCGCCTTTGAACTGGGAGGGCGACAAAAATCCATCCGCATTTGCCAACGGTTCTGTGAAAACTACACCAGGTTTCAAAGAAGCCTTCAAGCAGTACGGCGAGGGTGGATGGCAAGGCTTGCAGCACCCCACTGATTTTGGCGGGCAAGGCTTGCCCAAAACCATTGGGGCCGCTTGCGGTGAAATGCTCAACTCGGCCAACATGAGTTTTGCTTTGTGCCCCTTGCTGACGGATGGTGCCATCGAAGCGCTCTTGACCGCAGGCTCAGACGATTTAAAAAACATTTATCTCGAAAAGTTGATTTCAGGTGAGTGGACAGGCACCATGAATTTGACAGAGCCTCAAGCAGGTTCTGATTTGGCTTTGGTGCGCACACGTGCCGAGTCTTTGCCCGATGGCACCTTCAAAATTTTCGGCACCAAAATCTACATCACCTACGGTGAGCATGACATGGCGGACAACATTGTTCACTTGGTGCTGGCGCGTGTTCAAGGTGCCCCCGAGGGTGTGAAAGGCATCAGCTTGTTTGTGGTGCCCAAGTTCATGGTCAATGCCGATGGCAGCCTCGGACAACGCAATGATGTTCACTGTGTGAGCATCGAACACAAAATGGGCATCAAAGCCAGCCCTACTGCTGTTTTGCAATACGGCGATCACGGTGGTGCCATCGGATATTTGGTCGGCGAAGAAAACCGTGGTTTGGAATACATGTTCATCATGATGAATGCTGCGCGTTATGCGGTGGGTGTGCAGGGCATTGCCATTGCCGAGCGGGCCTATCAAAAGGCTGTGCAATATGCCAAAGACCGTGTTCAAAGCCGACCCGTCGATGGCAGCATGAACACCTCTGCGCCCATCATTCATCACCCCGATGTCAAGCGCATGCTCATGACCATGCGTGCAAGCACTGAGGGATGCCGTGCTTTGGCCACTGTGGCTGCTGCGGCTTATGACGCAGCGCATCACCATCCTGATGCAGAAGTGCGCAAACAAAATGCACTGTTCTATGAATTCATGGTGCCCTTGGTCAAAGGCTATAGCACCGAGATGAGCCTAGAAGTCACATCACTGGGCGTTCAAGTTCATGGCGGTATGGGTTTCATTGAAGAAACAGGTGCCGCCCAGTACTACCGTGACGCCAAAATTTTGACCATCTACGAAGGTACAACGGCTATCCAAGCCAACGATTTGGTCGGCCGCAAAACAGCCCGTGATGGTGGACAAACAGCCAAGGCTTTGGCCGGTCAAGTTGAACAAACAGAAATTGAGCTGCTGGCCCATTCCAACGCAGATGCCCAAGCCGTTGGCCGTCGTTTGAAAGCCGCGCGTTTGGCCTTCTTGGATGTGGTTCAATTTGTTGCAGGCAATGCCAAAGGCAACCCCAATGATGTCTATGCGGGCAGCGTGCCTTACCTCATGCTAACCGGCAACTTGATGGCGGGTTGGCAAATGGGTCGGGCTTTGTTGGTCGCCTTAGCGCAGAGTGCGCAAGGCCATGACAAGGCCTTCATGGATGCCAAAGTGACGACCGCACGTTTCTATGCCGATCACTTGTTAAGCCGCGCGCCAGGCGTTCGCGACAGCATTGTGGACGGTGCCAAATGCGTGACAGAGCTTTCTCTAGAAGCTTTCTAAAATTGATTTCTTAATTCGCTTTTCTATCCACTGGAGACTGCATGTCTAAACTGCCCGCTGTTCTGGCCAATTTGCCATTTCCGGTCATCGCCTCACCTTTGTTCATCATCAGCAATCCCAAGCTGGTCATCGAACAATGTAAAGCGGGTGTTGTGGGTTCTATGCCCGCCTTGAACGCTCGGCCTGCAGCGCAATTGGAAGAGTGGTTGATTGAAATCACAGAAACTCTGGCGGCATACAACAAGGCCAATCCGGACAAACCCGCTGCGCCTTTCGCCATCAATCAAATTGTTCACAAGAGCAACGATCGCTTGGAACATGACATGGCCATGTGTGTCAAATACAAGGTGCCTATCATCATCACCTCATTGGGGGCGCGTGAAGACATCAATCAAGCTGCGCACAGTTATGGCGGCGTGGTGTTGCACGACATCATCAACAACAAGTTTGCACACAAAGCCATTGAAAAGGGTGCCGATGGATTGATTGCGGTAGCTGCTGGTGCTGGTGGCCATGCAGGTGAAAAAAGTCCGTTTGCATTGATCCAAGAAATTCGCCAATGGTTCGACGGCCCCATTGCTTTGTCTGGCTCAATTGCCACAGGCGACGCCGTCTTGGCAGCGCAAGCCATGGGGGCAGACTTTGCCTACATCGGCTCTGCTTTCATTGCCACGCACGAAGCGCGTGCGGCAGAAGAATACAAGCAAGCCATTGTGGATTGCAATTCCGATGACATTGTTTACAGCAATTTGTTCACGGGTGTTCACGGCAATTATTTGGCGCCCTCCATCAAGGCCGCTGGCCTGGATCCTGCCAACTTGCCAGTGTCAGACCCATCGGCCATGAACTTTGGTGGCGACGCTAAAAAAGCATGGAAAGACATTTGGGGTTGCGGACAGGGCATTGGTGCTGTCAATGCCATTGTTAGCACGGCAGAGCGTGTTGCAAAGCTCAAGCAAGAATACGCACAGGCCCGTGCGCGCTTAGCCATTTAAGCTGTCACGTTCAGTGAAAACGGAGCGGTTAGAACTCATTGACCTGTTGAAGTTTGGTGCCTGCATTCTGATCGTTTGGCACCATTTGGCTTTGTACAGCCCCATGGCTGTCGTTGCCTCAGAATGGTTCCCAGCGACTGAAGATTTCTTTTTGGAACACGGACTGCTAGCGGTCCAGGTGTTCTTGGTGCTTGGCGGCTATCTCAACGCCAAATCCTTGTCTCGTACCTTGTCCGATAACAATGTCCACGCGACGTCACGCATCTGGGCTAGATACAAAAGGTTGGCCATCCCCTTGTTTGTGGCCCTTTCATTTGCCGTTCTCACGACTGCATTAATTAGGCCTTTCTTTGATCACAGTTCCCTCTCTGCGGCACCGACACCTTGGCAAGTTTTAGCGCATGTTTTTTTCTTGCAGGATGTCCTCTATTTTGAGGCGTTTTCTGCAGGCGTTTGGTACGTTGCCATTGACTTCCAATTGTTCGTCATGGCCATTGTTAGCGCATGGTCGGCCCATGCATGGCAAAGATCTTCTAGCACTGGCTTGGTCGTCCGAAAAGCATTGTTTCTATGGTCCACTCTGACGCTGCTGTCTCTCTTTGTGTGGAACTTGAATCCCCTTGGCGAGATTTGGGGAACTTATTTTTTGGGTGCGTATGGTTTGGGTCTGTGCGTTGGCAGTTGGCGCTATGTCAATTTGCGCTTCAGCTACTTCCATTTGAGTCTGCTGATCGTTTTCATAGGCGCGCTGGCTTATGCGTACCATCCTAGAATCAGACTGGCAGTGGCTGTTGCAACAGCTCTTTTATTGTGTCTCTATGAGGCCAGAGACTGCAAGCCCATTGACTTATTGAAGGCAAGTTGGCTTAGAAATTTTTCTGACGCGACGTATGCCATTTTCCTGATTCATTTTGGCGTCAGTTTGCTCGTTAGCGCGCTTGTTTTCAATTTTTGGTCAGAGAACATACCCATCAACTTGATGGGTTTGCTGGTATCTTTTGCACTGTCTGTTTGGCTAGGACGCTTGATTCAATTGCACATTGAAAGCAAGCCCCCCAGTCTGAAACGATTGCTACAGTGGGTCGCAATTTTTGCGGCCAGCAGTACCGCGGCCATGTGGCTTAGTTAGCTGTCAGTTCTTGGCTTTCATTGACCTTGCCTTGTATGTAAGCCAGTGCAGCTTCTACTTGGTCAATGAGAATTAGACACAGGTCGCCTGGTGCCAGACGCGCCAGTGCGGTGTCAATGGCATTGAACTCACCTTGAATGTCTTGAACATGTGTTGTGCGCGAGGCGCCATTGAGACCTTCACGGAGGAGCTGAATCACTTCACCATCACTGCGCCCGCGTTGACAAGCGTCTTGGTACAGAATCACTTCATCAAAAGCTGTACCCAAGATTTGGGTTTGGTCGCGAATGTCTTGGTCGCGCCGATCGCCTGCACCGCTAATCACAACCACCCGTTTGGCCGCCGGCATGTTGTCAACGGCTTGCACCAGGGCTTGAATGGCGTCGGGATTGTGACCGTAATCTGCAATGAGGGTGGCACCCTTGTAGTCAAACAAATTAAAGCGTCCGGGCACGCCTTGAATGTCGCTGATGAACGTGGCCAAGCCTTGCGCAATGGTTTCCCAAGGGACATTGACCGCCCACGCGGCACCCACAGCAGCCAAAACATTTTCAGTTTGGAAGCCAATTTGTCCTTGGCGAGTGAGAGGCACTTCGCTCAAAGGTATGCGGAAAGACTTCTTGCCTTGCTGCGCAATGATGTCACCGTTTTGGGTATAGACCACGCGCTTGCCTTGCGCACGGTGCGTAGCCAAGACGGGGTGGTGCGGATCTAATGCAAAGAAGGTGACATTGCCAGGGCACATGTTGGCCATCATGGCCACTTGCGGGTCTGCTGCATTCAGAACAGCCATGCCGTCGGGTGCAACATTGAGCACGATCACGCGCTTTAAAACCGACAAATCTTCTAGGGTGGTGATGTAGTTCAAACCTAAATGATCGCCAGCGCCCATGTTGGTCACAACGGCCACTTGGCATCGATCAAAGGCGAGGCCCTCACGCAACAAACCGCCTCTGGCAGTTTCGAAGACAGCAGCGTCCACATCGGGGTGCATCAGCACATTGCGCGCACTGCGCGGTCCGCTGCAGTCGCCATCGTCAATTTGACGGCCATTGACGTAAACACCATCGGTGTTGGTCATGCCAACCCTTAAGTGGTTGGCCCTTAACAGGTGCGCAGTGAGTCTGACAGTGGTTGTTTTGCCGTTGGTGCCTGTGACTGCAATGATAGGAATGCGGCCGTTGTCGCCATTGGGGAACATGTGGTCAATGACCGCCTTGCCAACATTTCGGCCCTTGCCGAATGAAGGGCTGATGTGCATGCGCAATCCGGGTGCTGCATTGACTTCAACAATGCCGCCGTTTTGTTCTTCAAGGGGTTTGAGAACAGATTCGCACACCACGTCGACGCCGCAGATATCAACCCCGACCATTTGCGCGGCTGCTACAACACGGGCTGCTACTTCGGCGTGAACATCGTCGGTGACGTCGGTTGCAGTGCCACCTGTAGACAAATTTGCATTGTTTCTGAGGATGACACGGCGACCTTTTTCAGGAACGGAGTCTGGTTGAAGGTCTTGCAACTTGAGACGACCAATGGCGATGTCATCGAATTTAATTTTGGTGAGTGAGGTTGAGTGACCATCGCCACGGCGAGGGTCGGCATTGACTTTCTCTACCAGCTCGCGCACGGAAAGAACCCCATCGCCCACCACCAAGGGCGGCTCGCGCCTGGCAGCCGCGACCAATTTGTTGCCCACCACCAGCAGGCGATAGTCGCTGCCTGGTAAGAATTTTTCGACCAAAACTTCGCCATAGCGGGCGGCAGTTTCGTAGGCCTGATTGAAAAGCTCACGCTCCACAATGTTGACGGTGACGCCTTTGCCTTGGTTGCCGTCTTGGGGTTTGACCACCACTGGCAAGCCAATGCTCAGGGCAATTTGCCAAGCATCTTCCAGGTCTTTGGCGGGGCGACCAATGGGGACAGGCACGCCTGCGGCCAGCAACAATGACTTGGTGAGGTCTTTGTCTTGGGCAATGGATTCTGCAATGGCGCTGGTGGTGTCTGTTTCGGCCGCTTGGATGCGTCGTTGTTTAGAGCCCCAACCAAATTGAACCATGCTGCCTTCCGTGAGACGGCGGTATGGAATACCTTTTAAAACAGCGGCGTCGACGATGGAACCTGTAGAGGGGCCCAATCGGACGTCTTCATCTAACTCGCGCAGTTCGGCCAAAGCTTGGTTCAGATCGAAGGGCGATTGTGTTTGAACCGCGGTACATAGTTTTTCGGCCCAACTCAGTGCTAAACGGCCAACGGCCTCTTCGGTGTACTGAACGGCGACTTGGAAAACACCTTCTTCTTGCGTAGCGGTGGTTCGGCTGAAAGTGACAGGACAGCCCGCCTGATTTTGCAAACTGATAGTGATTTTTTCGAGCGCATGGGCCAAGCTGGCGGGCTGGCCGGGGCGGGATCCTTCTAAGGGCCCCACTGCGGGAAAAATGCGGCGCAATTGTTTTTCAAAATCGTTGCCAGGAAGCATTTCGCATTCATGCGGTTGGCAACTGACGATGGCCTCGATGCTGGTTTGCCTGCTCCAAAGGTTGGGGCCTCGCAAAGCTCGAATTCTTGAAACTTCCATGAATCAGTTTTCCTGGTTTAAGGCGTGATCAGTGGCTCAGTGTGAGCCTGGACTTTGGCCAAAACTTTTGATGCCAGCTCGAATCAAGTCGGTGTTGATGCCAAGCGCCCATGCTGCTGCAGAGGCAGCCAACACTTCGGCACACTTGATAAATTGATTTTTGAACAACTTGTCGATGGCGGGGAGTTGGCGGTTCAGTGCATCAATTTCTTGATCGCCTTGCGCCAAGACCAAATGATTTTTGCGCCAAAAAGCAACACGGCCATTCTCGCTGCGGTGCTTGACGATGATGGGATTGTCTTCTGAACTTGCGAAGTAAGTCATCTCACCATCGCAGTACTGAGCCAGGTTGACCACATCGGCATCATCGGCATTGAGTACGGCCATGCCATTTGGCAAAACCACATCCATTTGGGTGCGAACCACATTGGGCATTTGCTCGTCACTTTGGATGTACAGATCTTGTAGGCCTTCCGCTTTGGGCATGGCGGTAATGACGCCGACCAAGCATCGATCGTAAGGCAGACCCTCTGAAAGAAGGTGTCTGGCGGTGGTTTCAAATACCGCGGCTTCAACCGAGCGATTGATCAGCAAGCGTTGCGCCGACTCCCACTCCATGCCACTTTGGTTTTGCAAACAACGTTGACCTAAAAACAGGCCCTTGGCAGAGGACAAGCCCGTTTGCAGACCTTGCAAATGCAAGAGCCAAGCAATGAGGTGAGACGTGCCAGTGGTATTTTCTTGACCGATGACCCCGACGACCGGAATGCGAGGTTCAGAGTCTGGCGCAAAAAGATGGGCAGCAATGGCCTGTCCAACAGGGCGGGGTTTGCCAGTGGCAGGCTTCAGGTGCATCAACAAGCCTGGGCCCGCATTGACTTCAACAATGGCAGCGCCTTGCGCTTTCATGGGCTTAGAAATGTCTTGGGCGACCAAGTCAACGCCGGCAATATCGAGGCCCACAATGCGGGCTGCCAATGCGGCAAGTTCTGCGACATCGGGGTGGACCAAATCGGTGACATCCATGGCCATATTGCCCGTGCGCATGACCAGCACATGCCGGTCTTTTTCGGGAATGCTGCTGCCCGTCAGCCCTTGGCGCTGCAATTCCAACACCGCAGTGGTGTGGTCTTTGAGGCGAATGGTGTCGAGTGGGAAATCTTCTTCCTCGCCGCGCCGGGGGTCGGAGTTGATTTGAATTTCGATGAGTTCTTCAACGGTATGAATGCCGTCACCCACAATGCTGGCCACTTCACCTTTGTTGGCTGCAACCACTTGGCCGCCAACCACCAACAAACGATGCTCATCGCCCAAGATATGCCGTTCCACCAGCACATCGCTGCCCTCAGCTTCGGCCAAATGGTAAGCCGCTTCAATTTCGGCTTGCGTGCGCAACTCTAATGAAACACCGCGGGCGTGGTTGCCGTCAACGGGTTTGACGCACACGGGAAGGCCAATGTCTTGTGCAGCTTCCCAAGCTTCTTGAGGGGAAGACACGTTGCGCCCCTCGGGAACAGGAACCCCGCAATTGGCCAACAAGCTCTTGGTGAGGTCTTTGTCTTTGGAAACCCCTTCGGCAATGGCGCTGGTTTGGTCTGTTTCAGCCGTCCAGATGCGGCGCTGATTGGCGCCATAGCCCAACTGCACCAGGTTGCCGTCGTTTAAGCGAATAGCGGGGATATTGCGCTCGGCGGCCGCATCGACAATACAAGCGGTGCTGGGGCCAATGCACAAGCGGTCCACCATTTGGGTGAGGTCGGCAATGACTTGCTTGACAGGGAAAGGGCGATTTTCGATGGCCGCCATGACCAAGTCGCGTGCGGCTTGAAGGGCTGCGCGGCTGACGGTTTCGTTGCGGGTGCGAATGACCACCTTGTAAATGCCACGGGGGCCAGCCTCTCGGGCTTTGCCAAAACCAGTTTGCATGCCTGCACGGTTTTGCAGCTCCAAGGCCACATGTTCCATGATGTGGCCAGGCCAAGTACCTTCAGCCAATCTTTGCAAGAAACCACCACGCTCGCCCACGCTGCAGCGGTGCTCAATGAGGCCGGGTAGCATTTCTTGCAGGCGCTCGTTGAAGCCGGGCAGGGTGTTGGAGGGGCAATCTTCCAAGTCACCAATGTCAATCCAAGCTTCTATGACGGGACGGTACGTCCAGATGTTGGGACCCTTCAGGTGGGTCATTTTCAAAAATTTGATATCTTTAGAACTCATTTCCGTGCGCCTGACGATTCTGAGCGATGGCACGGTTCGATTCGTGTCCGGGGATACAATGACCGGCCAGTTGCAGCACTGGCAATGATCGTCTGATAAACAAGGTGCATGGGCTGTGTCCTGGCCGCTTCTTTTGCTGTTTTTGTTTGCCGCCAACACTAGTTGACTCTTGCTGTTTGAATTCTTATGAACGCCAAAACCCATCCTCCCATTGATTTTCTGGGATTGCCTATTTTCTGGCAGGAGGGCGTGTTGTCTCAAGTTCACCTTGGTGAAAACGTCCTAGCCTGGCTAGAGGTTGACCTGAATGAAGAATTAAGCTTCAAAAAAAACCTTGTTATTTTGACTGATCAAAGGGTCTTCTCAACAAATGAAGCTCAAAAAA
>JACCDM010369519.1_pt1 | contig 11971 bp, 12 predicted proteins | sample 7445851 | NCBI WGS metagenome assembly JACCDM01 (sample SAMN15323438, study PRJNA562643) | freshwater metagenome | isolation source: river surface water | place: USA:Blue River Watershed | collected 2017-08-16
AACGATGTTGGCAACAAATGAGTAGCTCGAAATGAGAGCCCAACAGCTTTAACGGCCTGCCCTGCTCGGGGTAGGCCCCCGAACAGAGGAAATTAATGGCGCTTCGCGTTTATGACATCGCCAAAGAGCTTGGTATCGATACCAAGGATGCTTTGGCCAAACTGGAACAACTTGGCGAGTACGTCAAGAGTGGTTCATCAACAATTGCCCCACCGGTCGCAAAGAAACTTCGTGACGCGTTTCCGAACGTCAAGCCGAAGGAAGAACCGAAGGCTGCTCCGGCAAAGCCAGTAGCAGAAAAGGTTGAGGCACCGGTCGCCCCGGCCGCGCCAAAGGACGAGCCAGCCGCCCCGGCTGCGCAGGCTCCTGCAACCGAAGTCAAAAAAGACACCAAGCCAGAAGGCGGTGCTCCGGCAGCACCTACCGCTCCAGCCGCTCCGTCTTCTACCTCGGGCATTCCACGCCCAGGTAACAACCCATTCGCTTCAGCCCAGGGCATGGGCATTCCACGCCCGGTTGCACGCCCGGGAAACAACCCATTCTCTTCATCACAGGGCATGGGTCGCCCAAGCGCTCCTCGCCCAGCTGGTGCTGGTCGTCCGGCTGGTGCCGGTGGTCCAGGTCGACCTGGTGGCCCGGGTGGCGCAGGTCGTCCGGCTGGTGCTGGTGGTCCAGGTCGTCCAGGTGGCCCGGGTGGCGCTGGTCGCCCAGCTGGTGCTGGCTTTGGCGGTCAACGCCCAGGCTTCGGCGGTGGTGCTGGTGCAGGTGCCGGAGCAGGTACTGGTTTCAGTGCACCTCGCCCAGGCGGTGGCCCAGGTGCCGGTCGCGGTCGCGGTGTCGGTGGTGGAACCTCGGGTGCGTTCGGTAAGGGTGGCCCGCGCGGAAACTCAAAGGCCCGCAAATCCAAGCGCGCAAAACGCGAGGAATTCGAACAAAGAACTGCGCCGAGCCTGGGTGGAGCGGTAGTTCCACGTGGAGACGGCAACACTGTCATTCGCTTGCGCCGCGGTGCGAGCATCCAAGACTTTGCCGACAAGATTGATGCAAACGCCGGTCAGCTGATCACGGTTCTGTTCCACCTCGGTCAGATGGCAACCGCAACCGCATCGCTCGACGAAGACACGTTCCAGATTCTCGGTGTTGAGCTCGGTTACAAGATCGAGGTTGTTTCGCCTGAAGACGAGGAGCGCGAGCTATTCGAAGGCTTCGGTCTAGACATCTCGACCGATTACGAAGACGAAGAAGACGAGCTCGAGGCTCGCCCACCGGTTGTCACCGTAATGGGTCACGTCGACCACGGTAAAACCCGCTTGCTCGACACCATTCGCAACTCGAACGTCATCGCCGGTGAAGCCGGTGGCATCACCCAGCACATCGGTGCTTACCAGGTGCACGTTGAGCACGAGGGTATCGACCGCGCCATCACCTTCATTGACACCCCGGGTCACGAGGCGTTTACCGCCATGCGTGCACGTGGTGCTCAGGTTACCGACCTCGCGATTCTTGTGGTCGCAGCCGACGACGGTGTTATGCCTCAGACAATCGAAGCATTGAACCACGCACAATCGGCTGGTGTGCCGATCGTTGTTGCCGTCAACAAGACCGATAAAGAGGGCGCTAACCCTGCCAAGATTCGCCAGCAGCTCACCGAGTTCAACCTCGTTGCCGAAGAATACGGTGGCGATGTCATGTTCGTCGACGTTTCGGCGCTGACTGGCAAGGGCATTCCAGACCTTCTCGACGCAGTGCTACTAACCGCAGATGCTGCGCTCGACATGCGAGCAAATCCGAACAAGGATGCCCGTGGTGTAGCCATCGAAGCGAACCTAGACAAGGGTCGTGGTTCGGTTGCAACCGTTCTGATTCAGTCGGGAACCCTCGAGGTTGGCGATTCGATCGTGGCCGGTGCCGCTCACGGACGCGTTCGCGCCATGTTCGACGAAAACGGCAACGCCGTGCAGTCAGCGGGGCCATCGCGACCAGTTCAGGTGCTCGGTTTGCAGTCGGTTCCTCGCGCAGGTGACACCTTCGTTGTAACTGAAGACGAGCGTCAGGCGCGTCAGATCGCCGAAAAGCGTGAAGCTGCCGACCGCAACGCCCTATTGGCCAAGACCCGCAAGCGCGTTAGCCTCGAAGACTTCACCAAGGCTCTCGAAGAGGGCAAGGTTGAGGCTCTCAATTTGGTCATCAAGGGTGACGTTTCGGGTGCTGTTGAAGCCCTCGAAGACTCGCTGCTCAAGATCGAGGTAGATGACAGCGTGCAGTTGCGCATCATCCACCGCGGTGTTGGTGCCATTACCGAGTCTGACGTCAACCTGGCAACCGTTGATAACGCAATCATCATCGGCTTCAACGTGCGCCCTGACAACAAGGCAAAAGAGCGTGCCGACCGCGAGGGTGTCGACATTCGTCACTACTCGGTTATCTACGCAGCGCTCGATGACATCGAGCAGGCCCTCAAGGGAATGCTCAAGCCAGAGTACGAAGAGGTTCAGCTCGGTACCGCCGAGGTTCGCGACATCTTCAAATCTTCGAAGGTTGGAACCATCGCCGGTTCTTACGTGCGCAGCGGTTCGATCAAGCGCAACTCGCTTGCTCGTGTGTTGCGTGCCGGAAACGTCATTGCCGACAACCTCAAGATCGAGTCACTCAAGCGCTTCAAAGATGATGCAACCGAAGTCAAGACCGACTACGAGTGTGGTATCGGCCTCGCTGGTTTCAACGACATCCAAATCGATGACGTTATCGAAACCTTCGAGATGCGTGAGAAGCCAAGGGTCTAAAAATGGCAGACGTCGCACGCGCCAGGAGGCTGGCAGAACGAATCAAGGTGCTGATCGCCGAGTCGCTGGATCGGGTTGTCAAAGACCCAGATCTAGGCATGGTGACCATCACCGATGTTCGAGTTACACCAGACCTGGCGCATGCGACCGTCTTCTACACCGTCTACGGTTCGACCGATGAGGTCAACACCAGCATGGCGATTATGACCAAGAACACCGGCCGCATTCGTGGCGAGGTTGGCCGTCACCTTCAGATTCGGGTTACTCCAACACTCGAATTTGTGATCGACGAGGTGCCTGCCACGGCTGCAAGCCTCGCAGCCCTGCTCGCCGAAGCCAAGGCCCGTGACGCAGAAGTGGCCCGACTTGCCGCCGAGGCTAAGTACGCCGGCGAAGAAAACCCATATCGTGAACCTAAGACCGAAGAAGGCGACGAGTAATAAACCGTGACCAGTGCTAGCGGTCTGTTACTCATCGACAAGCCCGAAGGCTTCACAAGCCACGACGTGGTAGCCAAACTTCGAGGCATAGTTGGAACTCGCAAAATCGGCCACGCCGGAACACTTGACCCGATGGCAACCGGCTTGCTTGTGATTGGCGTGAACAATGCAACCAAGCTTCTCACGTTTCTGGTCGGCGCAGACAAAACCTACATTGCCACCATCAGACTTGGGGCGTCGACCGTAACCGATGACCGCGAGAGCGAGTATGTTTCAGTTGCTTCAACCTCTCAAGTGGATGCGCTTTCCGAGGCCGACATAACCAAAGCAATTGAGCCGCTGACCGGTGAAATCATGCAGGTGCCGTCTTCGGTGAGTGCGATCAAGGTGAACGGCGAACGCGCCTATGCCAAGGTTCGCGGGGGAGATGAAGTAAAACTTGCGGCCAGACCGTTGACCATCTCTCGGTTTGATGTGCTCGGCCCGATTCGCCGCGAAAGCGTGGGCGAGCATCACTTTCTCGACATCGACGTGATCATCGAATGCTCTTCTGGAACCTACATTCGCGCGCTGGCTCGAGACCTTGGGCAAACTCTCGGAGTTGGTGGGCACCTAACCGCGCTTCGACGCACTCGCGTTGGCAGCTACCAGGTTGCAGACGCTCTGGCTCTAGATTCACTAATCAAGGGTGAGGTTGAGTTGTTGGCCATCGATGCAGCTGCCGCATCTGCCTTCGATACAAGGCTTCTGTCTCACGCTGAGGTCACCGACCTCAGGCACGGCAAACGCATCGCCCAAGGTTACATCAGAGAGAACGATTCGGCCAAAGACCGTGCCATCGCAGCCTTTGCACCCGATGGCGAATTGGTCGGAATGCTCACCAAGGCCGGCTCGACTCTAAAATCACTGGTAATTTTCGCGGAGAACAAAAATGGTTGATTGGCTCTATTACTCGCTTCTTGCCGTTTCGTTCGGCAGCGCATCCTTGTGCTTGATTGCTGGCATGTTCTCACGCAAACCGTCCCTGGTCACCCTGGGTTCGGCAGTTCTCACCGAGGTTGCGCTTATCGTTCAACTGGTGGCAACCGTCGTGCTCTTGGTTCTGGGTGAGACCAGCAAGGGCGACGTCGTTGAGTTCTTCGGCTATGTTTTGGTCGCCATGATGGTGCCGGCCGGTGCCGTGCTCTGGGCGCTGGCCGAACGAAACAAATTTTCGACTCTGGTGCTTGCCGTTTCGGGTCTCACGGTAGCCATCATGACTGCTCGAATGGCGCAAATTTGGGGCCTCGCCTAAACGCAATTCACCTGACGTTTACCTAGCCACAACTATCACTTCACATAAGCCATTCAGGCTATTGCCATGGCTGAAACCAAAGTGCTTCCCAAGCGTCGTCGCTTGGTATCTAAGCCAACCGGCGCAAAAGACAAGCTCTTCTTCAGAACGGCAACCTCAGCCGCCTATCTGGCAATCGTTCTAGTCGGGCTGATTCTTGCGTTCTTGCTCTGGCGGGCCTGGCCGACCTTTGAAACTCAAGGCATCGACTTTATTTTCGGCAGCACCTGGTCTGCAGTTGAGGGCGAAGAGACCGTGTTGCAGATCGGACCAATGCTCTGGGGTTCGCTGTTGATCGCATTGGTCGGAATCATTTTTGCGGTTCCCATGGCCATCGCGGTCGCCTACTTCATCGAGTTTCTGGCCCCCACCCGCGTAGCCAAGGTTGCCACCATTTTGGTCGACCTGCTCGCCGCATTGCCGTCGATCGTGATCGGTCTCTGGGGGGTCGAGGTTTTTGCACCGGAGGCTGCCAAGTGGTCGGTATTTCTAAACCAGACACTCGGCTGGTTCCCTCTGTTTAGCAACGAGAGCGGCAACTTCATCGGAACCCCATTCATCGCCGGATGCATCGTGGCCGTGATGATTGTTCCAATCATCGCGTCGGTAACTCGTGAAATCTTCAGTCAAATGGATCGCGACCTGATCAACGCTTCGATCGCGCTGGGCGCTGGCCGCGCATCCACTTTCAGACGCGTCATTCTGCCCACTGCATCGGGCGGTGTGGTCGGAGGCGTGCTGCTTGGACTCGGTCGTGCCCTCGGCGAGACCGTGGCGATCTTCTTTGTGCTCAACCTTGCCTTCGACATCAACGTGTTCAACATTCTCGAATCACGCGGTGGTTCAATCGCATCTTTGATTCTGTCGAAGTTCGGTGAAGCCACCACGGCAGAAATTTCTGGACTCATGGCGGCCGGTTTGGTGCTCTTCGTGGTCACGCTTTTGGTGAGCACTCTCGCCGCCTACATCGTGAATAAGGCTCAACCCTGGAGAAAGCTCTGATGGCAACCGCTCCTATGACTTCAACTGCAAAGCCGACTAACCCTTGGCAGAAGAAAAATGCTGAGCGCAGCCGTGATGTTGCCATTGCATCGGTTGCCCCGCTACTTATCACCGTTGCGGCGGTCTACAGCTTTTCGCTCAACTTCGCACTTTCGGCGTTCGGCATTTTGCTACCGCTCCAGTTTGTGGCTGCCGCCCTCGTGGGCAGAAAGCACTATGGCAAGCGTGGCGGTTCAGATGCAGCGCTTATGGTTTTCACTATTTTCTTCAGTGCACTGGTGGGCATTTTGCTGCTCTCGGTGTTTTTCTCGGTGGTCGTCAACGGTGCACAAACCATCTCGCCAGCTTTTATTAGCCAGAACAACGTCTACATTTCCCCCACCACCTCGCTCGAATACGGTGGTGCGGGTCACTCGATAATCGGAACTCTTTTGGTGGTCGGTCTGACCACGCTCTTCACGGTTCCACTCGGCGTGCTCATCGCCATCTACTTGACCGAAACTCGCGGCCGTGCGCGTTCGGTGGTTCGCACCCTGGTGCAGGCAATGAGTGGTCTGCCATCGGTCGTCGCCGGTCTGTTTGTCTATTCGGCCCTGATCGTGACCGGAGTAACTGCCTACGCCGGCTGGGCCGGTTCTCTCGCCCTGATGCCGCTCATGCTGCCTACCGTGACTCGAATCGCTGAAGAGGCCTTGCGTCTGGTTCCGGCTGACCTTCGCAACGGTGCTCTCGCACTCGGCGCTCCCACCTATCGTGCATTTTTCCAAGTTATTCTGCCTGCAGCTCGAACTGGTTTGATCACTGCCGTTCTGCTCGGCATCGCTCGCATCATTGGTGAAACCGCACCGCTCCTATTGACCACATTTGCCTCCAACGGCACCTCGTTCAACGTATTCAACGGCCCGATGTCTACTTTGCCGACCTACCTCTACCAGTTCATTTCGGCTGGCTACGACACCAGCACCGCACGTGCTTGGGGTGCGGCTCTCGTCATCATGCTTTTGGTCGCACTTTTGTTCAGCACGGCCCGACTTCTCGGTCGTGACGCCAAGAAAACTCAAAGAAAGAAGAAGGGCTAATGTTCTCTAACGAACTCACCACTTCATCGCACCTTCGTGCCGAAGGCATCCACGTCTGGTTTGGCGAGCGTCTGGTGCTCGAAGACGTGAACCTCGTCTTTCCGTCAAATCAGGTGACCGCACTGATTGGCCCGTCGGGCTGTGGCAAGTCGACATTCTTGCGCACCCTGAACCGCATGCACGAGCTGATTCCTGGCGCCGGACTGGCAGGTCAGGTTCTGCTCGACGAGCAAGACATTTACGGAGACCTCGTTGACCCGGTTTCGGTGCGCCTCAAGGTTGGCATGGTGTTTCAGAAGCCGAACCCGTTTCCGACCATGAGCATCAAAGACAATGTGCTCTCAGGACTCAAGCTAAGCGGTCGCAAGATTGATGACGCGGATGCTCTGCTAGAGAAATCGCTAACCCGCGCAAGTATCTGGAACGAAGTCAAAGACCGTCTGGGCGATCCCGCTGTTTCGCTTTCGGGCGGTCAGCAGCAGCGCCTTTGCATCGCTCGTTCGTTGGCGATGGACCCGGAGGTAATCCTGATGGACGAGCCTTGCTCGGCTCTAGACCCGGGCTCAACCCGGCGTATCGAAGAAACGATCGTTGAGCTTGCCGAGAGCATGACCATCGTGATCGTGACCCACAACATGCAGCAGGCTCAGCGCGTGTCTGACCAGACCGCTTTCTTCTTGGCTGAAGACGGTAACCCTGGTCACGTTGTCGAATTTGGTTCAACCGATCAGGTGTTCAATCAGCCGATCGACTCACGCACCAACGACTACGTCAACGGTCACTTCGGCTAGTAACCAGAAGTTCACTTTAGGTTCTTGAGCCAGACAACTAGCCACCACGGTCGGTTCACCTTAGCCCCGTTTACTAAAGGTGTCGGATAGACCGACAGACTTCGATCAAGGAGAAAACATGCGAAAGCTTGTAAGTGCAGCTGCAGCCCTAGCCCTGGGAGCATCACTGCTCACCGGTGGCGCAGCCCTAGCCAAAGAGAACATCACCTCGGGTGGTTCATCGTTCGCTGGAACCATCATGACCACCTGTGCCGCTGCTTACACCAAGCACTCGGTCACCTACACCCCGTCTTCTTCAGGAACCGGCCGCTCAAACTTCACCGCTGGTTCGATTAACTTCGCAGGCTCAGACGCAACCTACTCGGCAACCGACACCAAGCCTTCGAAGTTCACCTACGTTCCAGTGGTTGGTGGCCCAGTTACCGTTGTCTACAACGTTGCCGGACTCGCCTCGCTAAACCTGACCCCGACCGTTCTCGGTCAGATCTTCCAGGGCAAGATCACCACTTGGGACCACCCATCAATCGCAAAGCACAACCCAAAGGCTGACCTTCCCGATGAGAAGATCAACGTGGTTTACCGCTCTTCAAAGTCTGGAACCACCGAAAACTTCGCCAACTTCATGTTGCAGAACAAGGTGACCGGCTGGGTTAAAGACGGTAACTGGAACACTGCAACCGGGCAGTCGACTCCTGTCGGCATCGGTGCAGCTACCTCGAGCGACCTAGTCACCAAGATCAAGCAGACTACCTACTCGATCGGTTACGTCGACCTCAGCGACAGCAACAAGAAGCACCTTCCATACGCTGCGATCAAGAACCCATCGGGTCAGTTCGTGAAGCCGACCGTTGCCGCGACCGCAGCATTTCTAGCAGCTCAGAAGGTCAACAACGACGGTTCGGTAACCATCAACTACCTAGCCAAAGTCAATAACGCCTACAACCTAGCTGCTGTGACCTACGCAATCGCTCCGACTGCAGATGGCACCGCAAAGGGTGACGCAGTGCGCGACTTCCTCGGTTACGTGGTCAACAGCTGTGCTCCGTCAAAGGCTGCCAGCCTCGGCTACGTGGCACTAACCGGCACCATCAAGACCAAGGCTGTCGCCCTGGTCAAGAAGGTCAACTAGTTATTCAACTCAAGAAATCGGTTTGGGAGTGCGGAGCGATCCGCACTCCCAATACCGCTTTAGTAAAGGAACATCAGATGAAGGCCAGGGCTCTAACCACCATCTCGATCGCAGCGGCACTGTCGCTCAGTTTGACCGGTTGTAACCCACCTATGCCGCCAGAAGTTTTGGCCGCGCTCACCGAGCAGACCTACACCTGCGAGAACGGCGAGACGACTCTGGTTCTTCCTACGGCCATCGCAGACCAGTCAATGGGCTGGGCCGATAGCCTCAGCTATGCGTGCGAGGGCATGAGCATTGTGCCTGCCGCCGACGCGGCATCCACTTCGATTTTGGTTTCTGACCTGAACGAGCCAGCCTCCACCTGCAAACCTTACGCCCGTGTTCCATTCGCGATCGATGCAGCCGTGGTCGCTTTCAACATCGACGGGGTAGGCAACCTAACTCTCACCCCACAACTTGCCGAAGAAATTCTTTCGGGCAAGGTGACCGACTGGTCAGACCCCAAGATTGCCACGGTGAACCCCGGATTCGAATTCACACCAGGCCCGATCACGGTTGTCGGCCCAACACAGTCAAACACTCTCGACGCCTTCACCGAGTGGATGTCGCGACTGGCCGGCCACTCTTTCGCACATGATTTGCTAACCCCGGTCGAATCGACCGACCCCGCCGAAGTTTTGGCGATTCCATCTGGCGGCGTGGCGCTGGTACCGTTCTCGCACGCAGCGTTGAACTTTGCCATGGTGGCATCGATTCAGACCACTTCCGATTCCATGATGCTCGCCAACCCCGATGCAGTCGGCATTGCAACCGCCGGCACTCAGCTGAAGATAGCGAAGTCAACCAATCGCGTGGTCGTCGAGTTGAACCCATCAGCAAAGCCAACGGCCCCAGATGGCATCGACGAGGTGCCAACCCCTTATCAGGCTATTTATTCGGTCGACATGTCGCTCTGCGGTGATGAGAGCCTCACCACGAGGGCTGCCGCGCGCTTCTTGCTTCGTCAAGACTCACAGGGTTCGTTAGGTGCCAGCTTCATGCTTCCGCTACCTGAGCGAGTGCGTGTCGAGTCTTTGGCTGAGGTTTCGAAGGGCCTCAACATCGTGATTCCGACCGATTTGCCTCAGGAGTAACAGCTCATCTCTTAGGCTTGAGCCATGTCTGAAAACACTGGCCTGGGTGTCGGCCGCCTTCTTGTTGCGGTTTACGCGGTGTTTGCGCTTTCTGCCACCGCGCGAGCCAGCTATCAACTAATTCGAGAGTTTGATCAGGCCCCGGTTGCCTATACCTTGTCTCTAGTTAGCGCGTTGACCTACATTTTGGTGACAGTCGCACTGACCAGAAAAGGCGCTCAGTGGGCCAAACTCGCTCGTGCCACGGTTTGGTTCGAGCTATTCGGTGTTCTTGCTGTCGGCACCGCATCGTTCTTGGCCCCAACACTGTTCAACCACCCATCGGTTTGGAGTGGTTACGGCATCGGTTACGGGTTTTTGCCCCTGCTGCTGCCGATTCTCGGCCTAATCTGGCTCTCGCGGAGGTCGAAGTGATCACTTGGACTAGCGCCGAAGAGGTGGCCTGTGAGTTTGACGAAACAGCGGTGACAATCGGCAAATTTGACGCGATTCACCTCGGCCACCAAGCGTTGCTCGCCGAACTTCTAGACGTTGCCGAAGACGCCATGCTGGCGCCCGTCGTTCTCAGTTTCAGTAATCACCCAAACACCGTTCTTGATCCGCAGAACCTTCCGTTGCCCGTGATTGGCCCAAACCAGAGGGCCTACCTGCTAGAAGAAGCAGGCGTCGAGGCGGTTCTGGCGCTCGAGTTTGATCGTGCACTATCTAGCCTGTCTCCCGAACAGTTTGTTCAAAAATATCTCGTCGATACCTTGCGCGCCAAAGCAGTGGTGGTCGGCCAGGGGTTTCGCTTCGGATCCGGTGGGGCTGGAACGGTTGACACCCTGCGCGAGCTCGGTGCGAGTCTAGGTTTCACTGTTCGCGAAGTGGCCCCGGTATTGCTCGATGGAGCCGTAGTTTCGACCACGCTGGTTCGCAACGCCCTGGATGCCGGTGACGTCGTTTTGGCTAGCGAGATGCTCGGCCGCAACCACACCACCATGGGCCGCATCGAACACGGGCTCAAAATCGGCCGCCAGATTGGTTTTCCGACGGCCAACATGGAGCGCTCGGCCGAAGGCTACCTTCCACTTGACGGTGTTTATGCCGGTTGGCTTTATGCCGGCACCGAACGCTACCCCGCTGCGCTCTCGGTGGGCATCAATGAGACTTTTCAAGCTGTGCCGAGGCTCATCGAAGCCCACATTCTCGATCGCGATGATGTAGACCTTTATGACAGGTTGGTGACTCTCGAATACGTCGATTTCGTTCGACCTTCGGCAAAATTCGACGGCGTCGAATCTTTGGTTGCCGAGATCAATCGCGACCTTGACAAGATTCGCCTTCGTTTGGGGCTCTAGTCGGCTCAGTTGCTTTTAGACTTCAGATAACGAGCAACTGCTCGAGAAATATTTCAAAAAAAAGGGGACGCCTCGTGCAGTTCGGTGAAGCAATCAAAAACGGTTTTCAAAACTATGCAAACTTTCGCGGCGTAGCATCGCGTTCTGAGTTTTGGTACTGGACCTTGTTCTCGTTCATCGTTTCGATGGGTACATCGTTCATTGACACGGCCATTGGTATCGCAATCGGTAACGAGGGTTTTGTTCTATTCAACACTTTGGCGGCATTTGCACTTCTGCTTCCGGGCCTAGCCGTCGCGGTGCGCCGTTTTCACGATGCAGGTTTTAGCGCTTGGTGGTATTCGATCCCTCAGGTCGTCGCTCTAATCGTTTTCATCTGGTTCACGGTTGCGCTACTCACCTTCATTTTCGAAAACATGTCTTCGCTGCTAGATCCAGCCGCACTTCAAGCTTGGCTGCTCTCAATCAGTGACCCAAGCTCAACCGCGGCCGGCGACTTTGCCTACATGTTGATCTCGAGTAACGTGCTGCCATCATTCCTGCTCTTTCTTCTGGCTGCTTTTGCGACTTTCGTTTTCAACGTGATTGTCTACGTGTTGCCGACGAGAACCGTCGAAGCGGGTAACCGTCACAACAAGACGCAGGCCGTTCCCTTCACGATCGCCGGTTAGAGCATCCACCGATTTCGACTCGCTCTGGCGGTCACGTGCCTTTTTCGCTATGCTTGTGAAGTTGCCGTGTATCGGCCGCGGATAAATAGAGCTTGAGCAATCCTGCTACAGGCGCCGCGCAGCGAGAGAATGAGAGGCCCGTTATGGCACTAGAAGCATCGGTCAAGACCGCAATTATCAACGAGTTCGCAACCCACCCTGGTGACACCGGGTCTCCTGAAGTTCAGATTGCAGTTCTGACTCAGCGAATCAAAGACCTCACTGAAC
>JACCDM011803044.1_pt1 | contig 11960 bp, 10 predicted proteins | sample 7445851 | NCBI WGS metagenome assembly JACCDM01 (sample SAMN15323438, study PRJNA562643) | freshwater metagenome | isolation source: river surface water | place: USA:Blue River Watershed | collected 2017-08-16
AATGCTGTACGTCCACTTTCGAGTCCGTTCCACAGCAAGGAGCGTAACTATAGGCGTGGGCTGGGAGGAGGTCAAATCCGGTCCCTGCCCCTCCCCCTAAATCCACCCAAAATCGAGGAAAATGCAAAAATCCCCACTTTTATGCGTAAAAAGTGGGGGAATTTGAGAGAGAAGAAAGGTTAAATCAGCTCTACCGCGGCCAAATCTCTCTTGCCTTTACGTAAAACTGCATATTTACCGCATAAAAAGTGAGATTTTTCCAGGCGGAAATCCTCGCCTGAGATCTTTTCATTATTGAGATATGCACCACCTTCTTTGACGATGCGTCGGGCGCCAGATTTTGAGTCAACAACCCCTGTGGCAGCTAATAGATCAACCCATGTAGGAATCTCTTCTCCGCTTGTTACTTGGGTTCGTGGAAGTTCAGCAAGGGCAGCTGACAAAGTTGCTTCATCAAGTTCTGTGATGTCACCTTGTCCAAAGAGTGCACGTGCAGCGGCTTCAACGCGCACTGCAATCTCTGGTGAATGTACGAGCGATGTTAATTCACGTGCGAGTTCACGATGCGCTTCACGTGCACCTGGGTTTTCATTATGCGATTTTTCGAGTGCTTCAATCTCTTCACGCGACTTAAATGAAAAAACCTTAAGGAACTTGATGACATCTTTATCGTCTGAGTTGAGCCAGTATTGGAAGAACGCATAAGGGGAAGTCATCTCTGGATCAATCCACACTGCACCACCTGCAGTCTTTCCAAATTTAGAACCGTCTGCCTTAGTGAGAAGTGGAACGGTGAGCGCATGTGCTGATCCACCTTCTGCGCGGCGGATGAGATCAAGACCTGCGGTGATATTTCCCCACTGATCAGAACCACCGATTTGCAATGTGCAGTTATAGCTGCGGTAGAGCTCTAGGAAATCCATCGACTGCAAAACTTGATATGAAAATTCGGTATACGAAATTCCATCCTTTTCAAGACGCGTAGAAACTGAATCCTTATTGAGCATTTGATTAACGCTGAAGTGCTTTCCGATATCGCGCAAGAACTCAATGGCAGACATAGGAGCAGTCCAGTCGAGGTTATTCACAATTTTTGCTGGATTCTCTTTAGTTTCGAAATCCATAAACTTCGAGAGCTGAGCGGTCATGCGCTTTACCCACTGTTCTACAACGTCAGTTGTGTTCAGCGTGCGCTCTTCATTCTTTCCGCTGGGATCTCCCACAAGACCTGTCGCTCCCCCGATAAGCGGAAGTGTGTGGTGGCCTGCTAATTGGAAACGGCGTAAAACTAGAAGTACAACCAGATTTCCTACGTGAATACTTGGTGCAGTTGGATCGGTACCGAGGTAGAGCGTGATGGGCTTCTTAAGGGCTTCGCGTAGCTCTTTCTCATCAGTTGTCTGCGAGATAAGGCCACGCCATTTTAGGTCATCAATAAGGTCAGTCATAGTGTTCTTCACGCACCCATCATCTCTGAAAAGGCTTTGGCCTTGTCGGTGAATTCTTTTGAATATGCAGCAGTAATTGAAGTTGCTTCCTTGATCTGCTGCTTAAATGATGAAGGCGACGTTCCCCCAACAGTGGTGCGAGATTCAAGGGCTCCGTGCACAGTCAGTACATCACGAACGTCGGCCTTAAGCGCAGGATGAATGGATGCAAACTCTTCATCAGTGAGTTGATGCAACTGGCGTCCTGAAGATTCACATAATGCTACGCACTTACCTGCAGCTTCATGGGCATGTGCGAAAGGAACCTTTGCCTGCACAAGATAATCTGCAATCTCGGTGGCTAATGAGAATCCGAGAGGTGCTGCAAGTGCCATCTTCTCGCGATCAAAATCAGTGGTTGCAACCATGCCAGTCACTGCAGGGAGTACTAACAGAACTGTATCGATTGAATCAAAGAGCGGTTCTTTATCTTCTTGAAGATCTCGGTTATATGCAAAAGGAAGACCTTTAAGCATGGTGAGAACTCCGGTGAGGTTTCCAACGAGACGACCTGCCTTACCGCGTGCTAGCTCTGCCATATCTGGATTCTTCTTCTGAGGCATGATCGATGAACCTGTTGAATAGGCATCTGCAACTTTTGCCCAACCAAATTCAGTTGTAGCCCAGATGCACCATTCTTCGCCAATACGTGAGAGATGAATTCCGACCATTGAGAGAATGAAGAGCGCTTCTGCGACAAAGTCTCTATCTGAAACGCCATCGATTGAATTGGCGGCGCTCGATGTGAAGCCAAGTGCCTTCGCTGTAACTTCAGGCGATAGCGGAAGGGATGACCCAGCAAGTGCACCAGAGCCAAGCGGGCTAACGAGAGCGCGATCAAGCCAATCGTGAATACGATCGAGATCGCGTGCAAAAGCTTGTACATGCTTTGCAATCTCGTGCCCAAAGAGAACTGGTTGTGCATGTTGCAAATGTGTAAATCCTGGAGCTGGCGCGTCTCCATATTCAGAAGCTTTGGCAATAAGTGCGTTCTGTAAGGAGAGAATCTGTTGTGCAACCTCAATCATGTGATCGATTGCGTAGAGACGAAGATCTGTCGCAACTTGGTCATTGCGTGAACGACCTGCGCGAAGTGAGCCTCCAATAGCGCCCAGTTTCTCGGTTAATCCACGCTCGAGAGCGCTATGTACATCTTCATCGGTCTCATTTGCTACAAACTTTCCAGCAGCAACTTCAGAGATGAGTTCATTGAGGGCTCCACGTATTGGGTTCGCAACCGAATCTTCAAGAAGGCCGCTGGATTGGAGGACCGCAAGGTGCGCCAAAGATGAGCGAAGGTCGTAAGGCGCTAAACGCCAATCAAAGTGCACGCTCCGAGAAAGTGCGAAGACAGCGTCAGCTGGTGTTTCCGAGAATCGTCCACCCCAGAGCGCCATTATTTACTTCCTCTTTTCTTGATACCGCCGTACGCGAGCAATTCTTTCGCGAGTTGGGCTCCTCCGCTGGCTTTTCTGGATACAACGAGAACCGTGTCGTCGCCTGCAATAGTGCCGATGATGTCGGAAATTCCAGAGTGGTCGAGTGAACTAGCTAATAACTGCGCTCCGCCCGGTGGCGTGCGCACTACTGCGAGATTGCCACTAGCTTCGACAGAAATGATGAGGTCCGATGGAACGGGCATGGTGCGAGAAATCGATTCATCGTCAGTGTTTGAAATCTTATAGACCGACTCACCTGACGCCGAGCGTCCTCGGACTGCGCCAATCTCTTCAAGATCGCGGCTAGCAGTTGCTTGAGTGACGGCAAAGCCAGCTTTCTTTAGCTGTTTCACTAAATCAGATTGTGAATGAATAAGGCCAGCCTTAATGAGTGAAATCGCCTTTGCTCTGCGAGCTGTAACGCTAGACATGAGATACCTCTTTCATAGCTTGGCTAAATATCTTTACGAATGTCTCTGCCTGTTTCATTGAAACATTGAGCGCTGGAGCCAATCGAATCGTGGAATCACCGGGTGCATTGATCAAAGCACCCAAATCTTGACACTTCTTAGTAAGGGTTTTCGCCACAGGCTTTTCAAGAGTTAACCCAATGAGGAGACCGGCACCTCGTACTTCCAGTACTCCAGGAATCAGTGCCAATTCAGCAAGGAGGAATTCACCGATCTCATCAACATGGGCAAGCACTTTCTCTTTCTCGATCGAGGAAATGACTGCAAGAGCCGCAGCTGTCGCCACCGGATTTCCACCGAAAGTTGATCCGTGATCGCCTGCAGCAAAGAGTTTCGATGCTGAACCGAGTGCGATCATCGCACCAAGCGGTAGTCCGCCTCCAAGACCTTTAGCGAGAGTGATTACATCAGGTTTGATTCCAGAGTATTCGTAACCGAACCAATCTCCGGTACGTCCCATACCAGTCTGCACGCAATCAAAGACAAGGAGCGCGCCGCTAGCGTCGCAGTATTGACGTAAATTCTTAAGGTAATCCGCGGGAGGAACTATCACACCGGCCTCGCCCATGATGGGTTCAACAATTACCATCGCCGTCTTCTTATTGATTGCACGCTTCATCGCACCTGAATCACCAAAAGGAACATGCTTGATTCCTTTGATTAAAGGTTTAAATGGGTTTCTCTTCGAAGGTTGACCCGTCAGTGAAAGAGCGCCCATGGTGCGACCATGAAATGCTTCTTGAGTTGCAACAATCTTATATTTGCCAGTCTTGCGAGAAAGTTTCAGTGCTGCTTCATTGGCTTCAGCGCCAGAATTACAGAAGAAAACACGTGCGCTCTTATCTCCAGTCATCTTCTGAAGTTTTTCGGCAAGTTCAAGTACGTTGGGATGAGCATAGAAATTGCTCACGTGTCCTAACGTAGCAACCTGTTTCGCTACAGCTTTAACGATTGCTGGGTGGGCATGCCCTAATACATTGGTCGCAATTCCAGCCAAGAAATCGAGATACGTGTTGCCGTTTGCATCCTTGACCACCGAGCCCTTGCCAGAGACAAGTTCGATGGTTGGAGTGCCATAGTTATCTTGAATAGCTCTTTGCCAACGCTTCATGCCACCACCAACGTTCCGCCCACACCTAGGAGAGCATCTTTGAGAGCTGATGGATTCGTTCCATCAATAATTCTCACAGCTTTTGCGCCAGCCTCAATTGCTTCAAGGCAGGCCTGTACTTTAGGTGCCATGCCTTCGGCAAAGGTTGTTTTCAGCGAATTGAGTTCTTGGGAAGAAATCGAATCGATGAGTGAACTCTTATCAGGCCAGTTTCTGTAGATACCTTCGACATCAGTCATGATGATCAACCACTGCGCATCAAGTGCTCCTGCTACCGCCGCTGCAGCCAAATCGGCATTGACATTAAAGCCATGAGATCCATCTTCACTCACCGCTATTGGAGAGATAACCGGCACTTTTCCATCAGATACGAGATCTGTGACCACCTTTGGATTCACTGAAGTAACGACTCCAACTAATCCGAGATCCACAGATGTGCCGTCAACGAGCGATGTCAACGCCTTAGCAACAAGAGTTCCTGACTTTCTGCCTGATATTGCAACTGCGTCTACTCCATGGTCCTTGAGTGATTGCGCGACTGATGGCCCTACCTCACCCGCTAAAACCTGTTCAACGACAGAAAATGTTTCAGGAGTCGTGACTCTGAATCCACCCACAAAAGAAGATTCAATACCTGCAGCCTTGAGCGCTTCTCCAATTTGAGGTCCCCCACCATGCACGACTACTGGCGTTACGCCTGAAGAGATCGCTTCTGCTATGGCCTTTGCAAAGTTTCCATGTTCATCTGTCATGGCATGTCCGCCGAATTTGATGACGATCATGTCGAGTACGCGGAATTCTCGTGAACATAATCGTGCGATAAGTCGTTAGTCATGACAGTTGCTGTCGAGGTTCCGACATTGAGATTTACTTCAAGGCTGACCAAACGATTGGCGAAAGAGACCTTGTTCTTATCCTCAAATGGTGCTGACTCCTTAGCAACGTGAATGCCATTGAGTATGACATCAATATTAAGGGCATCCATGTGCGCATCTGCTGTCCCGACGGCGGCTAAGACGCGACCCCAATTCGGGTCAGCGCCAAAGATGGCGCACTTCAAAAGATTATTTCGCGCACATGCACGAGCGACTTCAACTGCATCCTCCTCTGTTGCAGCACCTTTGATCGTGATTGCAACAGTCTTAGTTGAACCTTCTGCATCAGCAACGAGTTTTGCTGCAAGTGACCCGCATACTTGCATCAAAGATTCCTCGAGCTCTGCCTCCGATAGCTTCACGCCAGATGCGCCACTGCCCATGAGTAAAACTGTGTCATTCGTCGAAGTGCAACCATCAGAGTCAATTCGGTTGTATGTACGATCTGTGACTCGACTAAATATTTCCTGTGCGTTCTCAGGAAGCACAGCGTCGGTCATGACTACAGAGAGCATCGTCGCCAAGGCAGGTGCGAGCATTCCTGCACCTTTGGCAATTCCAGCGAAAGTGACACCGTTGACTGAAGTAGTTGCAACTTTAGGGACGCTATCTGTCGTCATAATCGCGCGAGAAACATCATCGAGAGAATCCATGTTGAGGTTGGTCGCAATCGCTTCAAGCCCAGAGATGATCTTCGGCATTGGGAGCAGTTCCCCAATAAGTCCGGTTGAACATACAACTACTTCACCAGATGAGATTCCAAGTAGGCCCGCAACCTTTTCCGCTGTGTGATGAGTATCTGCAAATCCTTGAGGACCAGTGCACGCATTTGCTCCACCTGAATTCAGGACTGCAGCTCGTACCAACTTGCCCTTTGTAACCTCGCGCGACCAAATCACCGGCGCCGCGACAACTTTATTCGTGGTGTACACGGCAGCTGCATCAAAGAGTGGACCAGTATTTTCAATCAGTGTGAGGTCGAGTGCCCCTGTTGATTTCAATCCTGCCGCTATTGCGGCACCTCTAAACCCCTTTGGCAGGCTCTTCATACGCCGAGCCCATCAAAACGAAGCCCAGCTGCTTCATCAAAACCACACATAAGGTTTGCATTTTGAATCGCCTGTGCCGCTGCGCCTTTTCCAAGATTATCGATTGCTACAGATACGACCAGTCGAGAAGTGTGCTCATCGACTGCCACCTGAATCTGTACATGATTTGAACCAGTTAACGCGGCTGTTTTGGGCATGGTCCCTAATGGAAGCACCGTGACAAATTGTGAATCTGCGAAATATGAGACATACATGCTGTGTACTTCTTCTGTCGAAACCTTCTTCGTTAATTTCGCTGTGACTGTTGACAGGATTCCACGTGGCATTGGTGCAAGAATCGGCGTGAAAGAGATCTTTGCTTCTACGCCGGAAATTTTGGTGAGTGCTTGTTCAATTTCGGGAGTGTGTTGATGTACTCCTCCGAATTTATATGAGCTAAGTGAACCAGCTACTTCACTCGCAATGAGATTGATCTTTGCGCTTCTACCGGCACCAGTAGTTCCAGATGCGGCTACGACAACGACATCTGATAAGTCGGCAATGGAACCCGCGGGAGCTGCGCCAAGTGCAATTGATGTTGCATAGCAACCTGGGTTAGCCACCTTTGAAGAGGCTGAGATCAACGATTTAAATGGTTCGATATCAGCGAGACCGTAAGTCCAAGCACCTGCGTAGTCGCCTCCGTAATACTTACTCCACTGATCTGCACTCTCTAATCTGTAATCAGCTCCAAGATCTACGATTTTAGAAGTTGCTGGCAGTTGCCCAATTACCTTGGCAGATTCGCCATGCGGCAGAGCAAGGAAGATGAGTTCACAAGAATCAAAATCGGCTGGAGCAAAGGCACTGAACTTCTTTCCCCCATAACTCTGCAATTGAGGATGCAACGATGTGATCTGCTCCCCCGCATTGGAGTGGGCCGTTATTGCAGTTACTTCAAAATGGGGATGGGTTGCAAGAAGACGAAGAAGTTCGCCTCCGGCATAGCCACTTGCTCCTACGACGCCGATTTTCATGGAGCCAATATAGCATATTTATGCAGTTTCATGCATATTTATGCAGTACGCAGGACTGCGCCAGTTGCCTTAACGGCGGCGGCAACAGCTGACTCGCGCATCTCGGTTACCTCTGCTCCGGTAAGGGTGCGGTCTGGAGCGCGGAATACGAGCGAGAAGGCGAGTGAAATCTTTCCATCGCCTAACTTGTCATAGCGATCGAAGAGAGTGATGGACTCAAGAAGTTCACCCGCTCCCTCGCGAAGTGCGCTCTCGACTTGGGATGCCGTTACATCGGAATCCACGATGAGTGCTACATCCTGAAGAGCAGCTGGCATCGTGCCGACAGTAGTTGGGCGAACAAGAGGCGAATCTGGAAGAGCGCTTAGGCCAACAGCAAAAGCGACTGACCGTTCAGGTAATCCGTATTTAGCAACAATACGTGGGTGAAGTTCTCCGGCGTGAGCCACAGCTTTTCCATCAACAATAAGTTCGGCGCAGCGACCTGGGTGCCATGGAGCAAAGTCTGAACGCTTAACTGTCCATTCAAGATTGCAGAGTTGGAGAATATCTTGGGCAAATGCAATGGCATCCTGCCACGTATAGGAACGGGCCTTGCCTTGCCAATCTTCGTTCTCAGTCTTTCCTACTAGTAAACCCGCCACGTGATAAGCCTGAGGTGGAACGCTTGCGTAAATTTCATCGATCACCTTTTGTGCAGGGCGCTTAGATAAATCGGGAGAGATAAATGGAACTAACTTTTGTGAACTGCGGAAGATGGATCCCATCTCGAAGATTGCGAAATCTTTGGCGCCGCGGCTGATATTGCGTTGTGCAACTTCAATGAGTCCTGGAACAAGATGAACGCGCATCAGCGGAAACTCTTCAGACATTGGATTGGCGATCCGATAGGTCGCAGCACGTTCGCCAACAAAGCCCATTGAATCGATCGTCTCTTGATTGGTAAATGGGAAAGTCTGGACTTCGGCAAGTCCACGACTAGCCAGCATCTGTGCGACAGCACGACGACGCTTTTGGGTAGGCGTCAAAGTTGCATGCAGTGGGCGCGGAGGAAGAATGGACGGAATCTTGTCGTAACCAATCATGCGGGCAACTTCTTCAGCCAGGTCTGCAGGTGTCAGTAAGTCAGAGCGCCATGACGGGGGGTCAACTTCGAACGTTTTCTCATCTACATCGCAACCGATCGTGCGTAGAACTTGAGCAATTGTTGAAGGCGTGACATCTACTCCCAAAATACGCGAGATATATGCAGGATCAAGCTTCACTACCGGTGCAAAACGAGGCTCTCCATCAACCACAGTTGCTACATGTTGAGCGGAACTATTTTCGGTAAGGAGCTGAACGAAGCGAGCTGAAGCGAATTCAGCCAGTGATGGATCAACACTTCTCTCTAAGCGACGAGATGCTTCAGATGAGAGTTTGTGGCGACGTGAATTCTTTGCCACACATACGGGATCAAAGCGCACAGCTTCGAGCGCAATATCTGTAGTCGTTTCAGAGATTTCCGAGGATGCTCCGCCCATGGTTCCGGCTAGAGCGAGTGGTTGATCGTCATCGCAGACCATCAAATCATCGGGATCAAGTTGGCGCACCTGGCCATCAAGGGTTGTAAATGGTTGAGCCTTACCAGCGCGCTTGATGGTGAGTCCGCCCTTAATCTTTGATTTATCAAAGGCGTGAAGCGGTTGTCCTAATTCAAGCATGACGTAGTTAGTGACGTCGACAACTAGCGAGATGGAGCGCATCCCCATCTTCTCGATACGTCGTCGCATCCATAATGGCGTAGTCGCCGAAGGATCAAAATTCGTTAACGTGCGCAGGTAGAAGACAGATGCCGTTGATGGGTCTGCAATCTTCGCTGAGACACCCTTGCCGGTTTCGGTAAAAGTTAAAGAACGAAGAGCATCGACTGGATCGGTGAACTTTAGATTGAGTGAACCCGCAACTTCACGTGCTATTCCGCGAATGCTGAGTGCGTAACCACGATCAGGATTAACGGCCACATCAAAAATGACGTCATTAATCATTAAGCCTTCAATGGCATCATCGCCGACTTTCACGGTTCCTTCAGCAAAAGTCATGATTCCGGAGTGATCATCTCCTAAACCAAGTTCGCGAGCCGAGCAGATCATTCCATTTGAAGTCTTGCCATAAGTTTCGCGAGCACCTATTGCAAAGCCCCCTGGAAGAACTGCGCCAGGTAGTGCCGCAACGATGAGATCGCCAACAACGAAGTTAGTCGCTCCGCAGATGACGTATCTCGTATCTTTCTCACCACAATCAAGTCCTACATATCGAACTGGCTTCTTGAATTCTGTTAATTCTTCGATACTCAGAACCTTTGCGAATACCAAAGGACCTGTGAGGTCAGCGCCCTGCTTGATGATTTCTTCTACTTCAAAGCCCACACGAATAAGGCCATCCGAAATCTCTTCAGCAGTAACTGATGCAGGAATTTCAACGAATTCCTTAATCCACGATAACGGTGCGCGCATTTAGAGCCCTACTCCAAACTGGCGTGTGAAACGTAGATCGCCTTCGACAATGTCGTGCATATCGGTAATGCCATGGCGGACCATGAGCGTGCGTTCGAGCCCCATTCCGAAAGCGAAACCTGAATACACATCAGTATCAATACCGCAGGTCGCTAGAACTTTTGGATTAACCATTCCACAACCGCCCCATTCGATCCATCGACCATTGAAGTAGATATCTACCTCAGCACTTGGTTCGGTGAATGGGAAAAAGGATGGGCGGAGTCGAGTAACAACATCTGGTCCGAACATATGACGCGCAAAGTTATCAAGCGTTCCTTTGAGGTGCGCCATTGTGATTCCTTTATCAACCACCAGACCTTCGACTTGATGAAAAACTGGGCTATGCGTTGCATCAAGTTCGTCAGCTCGGAATGTGCGACCTGGGCAGATCATGTAGATCGGAGGCTCTTGAGAGAGCATTGAACGAATTTGTACCGGTGACGTTTGAGTGCGAAGCACCATCCCAGATTCAATCGGTTCAACGAAGAAAGTGTCCTGCATCGTGCGTGCAGGGTGATCCGCTGGAATATTGAGCGCATCGAAGTTGAGCCACCCTGATTCAAGCTCTGGTCCTTCTTCAACTGCAAACCCTTGCTCGATAAAGAAGTCAGAGACTTCATTCTTGATGATTGAGATTGGATGAAGTCCCCCGCGATGAGTGCGCTGCACAGGAAGAGTGATATCTACAATTTCTTCGAGGAGGACTTTGGCATCACGTTCTGCTTCTAACTTCTCAGTCGCCGATGCGAGTGCCTTTGCTATTTCAGCTTTTGCATCTCCAATGAGCTTTCCGGCGGATGCTTTCTCTTCAGGTGAGAGTGAACCTAACGAGCGGCTTGCAAGTGAGATAGGAGCTTTATCGCCAGTATGAGCTAAGCGGGCAACCTTAAGTTGATCCAGATCCGAAGCGGCTGAGAAAGCCTTCTGGGCATCGCTAATCCACGATGCAATCTCTGCCGAATTCATAACGGTAATTCTAACCTGCGACCTTTGAAGAAAGCGTGAACATTACGATAGATGCGGCTGCAGATAAATTGAGGCTTTCAGCTCGTCCGGCCATTGGAATCGTTACTTCAGTAACACTCGAACCCAGAGCAGATGCATCCACTCCCCTGGCTTCATTACCGAAGATTGCGATGCAATCACCTGGAATAGTCAGATCAAGGATTGAGGTTTTGGCATGTGATGAGAGCAGGAACTTTTGGATTCCAGCAAACTGCTTATCCACTTGGTTAAATGCGATTCCTTCATATACCGGAATGTGCCACAAGGACCCTGCAGTTGATCGAACAACTTTTGGCGAGAACATATCAACGGAATCTGGCGAAGTAATTACTGCAGAGATTCCCATCGCATCTGCTGTGCGCAGAATGGTGCCGGCATTACCTGGATCTTGAATTTCATGGAGATAGATAAAGGTCGACGATCCGGTGGCAGCGAGCTCAGAGAAGTTGTCCTCTGGTTTGTAACAAAGTGAGATCAGGCCTTGTGGGGAAACTGTGTCAGACATTGCTTTGAGAACTGCGTCTGATACTTCGACGACATCGATAGAGTTGAGATCAAGCTCGGAAATCTTAGAGAGACCAGTTTCAGTCGCATAGAGAATCTTGAGTTCTGGGCCGTTGTCAGAAGTCAGAGCTTCGCGTGCACATTGCACACCTTCTGCAACAAAGAGACCTTGTTCGCGACGCTCTTTGGCGCCCTTAGAACCAATAAGAGCCTTCACTCGCGCAATATGTGGCGAGTGAAGGCTCTCAATCATTGGTATGTATTACTTATGCTGCAGGAAGGTTCTTACGTGCAACATCCACGAGAACCTTGAAAGCAGCTGGATCGTTTGTTGCGATATCTGAAAGAACGCGACGATCTACTTCAAGTCCAGATGCCTTAAGGCCCTGGATGAAGCGGTTGTAAGTCATTCCGTTTTCACGAGCTGCAGCGTTAATACGCTGAATCCAGAGCTGACGGAAATCGCC
>JACCDM011033366.1_pt1 | contig 11959 bp, 12 predicted proteins | sample 7445851 | NCBI WGS metagenome assembly JACCDM01 (sample SAMN15323438, study PRJNA562643) | freshwater metagenome | isolation source: river surface water | place: USA:Blue River Watershed | collected 2017-08-16
CAGAAAACCGACAACGCCCAAGTGCGTGAATTGGTTCACAAGCAAATGCCGCTGATTTTGTTCGGCAGCTATAACGAACGCATGTATTTGGCCGAGGCCGGTAGCACCGGTCCGATGAAGGCGACTTTCATTCCTGCATCGTTTCCGGGCGCCATCATCCGTCGCCACACTGGCACACCGTTCATGGGCTACAGCGGCGCGACCTATTTGATTCAAGAAGTGTGCAACTCTTTGTTTGACGCTTTGTTCCATATCTTGCCGCTGGGCACCGACATGGACAAAGTCGATGCCACGTTGGCGCGCGGCATCAGCGGCGCACAAGAAAACACGCCTTGGGATGACGCTGCGCAAACCCGTTTGCACACCTTGGTATCCGGTCAGCCGGTGCTGGTGCAAATTTCTGCGGCCAAGCGTTTACGTGATCTGGCAGAGGGCAAAGCGCGCTCTGCCGGTGTGGAAATCGTCACTGAAGACCACGTCAAAAAAGCCGGTGCAGAACTCGGCCTGGGAGAAACCGCATGAAGACTCCCGAATCATTTTTTTCGTGTGCATTTGCATGTGAAATGACCCCGATGTCGCGGCAGCTGCTGCGGCTACCCAGGTTGCGCGGGTTGGGCGCAGCGTTGGCCTCGCGGCCATTTTGAAGAAGGAGCATCGCATGTCAAATCATCGGACATCAATTTCCGGCCTGACTGACGAGGAAGCTCAGGAGTTCCACCAGTTCTGGATCCAAGGAACCGTTGGCTTCACAGCAGTAGCTGTGTTGGCACACATCCTGGTCTGGGCATGGCGGCCCTGGTTCTGAGTCAAGTTCTTTAACCGAACGGAGTAAACCCATGGCTAACACCACCTCTTATGAATCGCAAAAAACATCCGATTGGGATGAAAAGATTGCGTTTGTTCTGATATTCGTTCCCTGTTTCGTCGTCTTGTTTTCGTTTGCTGTTGTCGGTCAGTTGATTGGCATGCGTTGGAAATCCTGGCTGCCTGGCGCGGAGAACATGCCAAACATCATTTCAGGTGTCAAGGCTACGGTTTATACGTTCATGTCTCACATCATTTAGGAGAAAACATCATGTGGAGAATTTGGCGTTTGTACGACCCTTTGCGGGCCATGGTGGTCCAGGGTATTTTTCTGTTCGGTTTGGCAGCAATGATCCACCTCATTTTGCTCAGCACGAACAAGTTCAACTGGCTCGACGGCGCGAAAAAGCCCGCAGCTGCATCGGCGCAAAACTCGCCCATGCCTGCGGCTGTTCCTGCCGAAAAGTCCTGAGCTTTTCAGCACCAGCAGGTGCTGTTTAACCAACAGCACCTGCATTTCAACGATTTTGTTTCACCACTTGCGGCAGGAGAGCTAACACATGGCCATGCTCAGCTTTGAAAAAAAATACCGAGTGCGGGGCGGGACCCTGGTCGCTGGTGATTTGTTTGATTTTTGGTTAGGCCCGTTTTACGACGGCTTTTTCGGTATCACCACCATCTTTTTTGCCTTCTTAGGCACAGCCATGATTTTGTGGGGCGCGTCACAAGGACCGACCTGGAATTTGTGGCAAATCAATATTGCGCCACCCAACCTGTCTTACGGCCTGCGCTTTGCGCCGCTGATGGAAGGCGGTTTGTGGCAACTCATCACCATTTGTGCGCTGGGTGCATTTATATCCTGGATGTTGCGTGAAGTGGAAATTTGTCGCAAGCTGGGCATGGGCTTTCACGTGCCTGCAGCTTTCAGCATGGCGATCTTTGCTTATTTCACATTGGAAGTGATTCGCCCCGTGTTGATGGGCGGATGGGGGCATGCATTTCCCTACGGCATTTACAGCCACCTCGATTGGGTGTCCAACGTCGGCTACCAATACCTGCACTTTCACTACAACCCGGCACACATGCTGGCTGTGAGTTTCTTCTTCGCCACCACGTTTGCCTTGTCACTGCATGGGGCGTTGATTTTGTCGGCGACCAACCCGGGCGCCGGTCAGGTTGTGAAAACACCTGAGCATGAAGACACATTTTTCCGCGACACCATCGGTTACTCCATTGGTACTTTAGGCATTCACCGCCTTGGCGTGTTTCTCGCCATGGCTGCGGTGGGTTTCAGTGCCTTATGTATTGTGATCAGTGGACCCTTCTGGAGTCGCGGTTGGCCTGAGTGGTGGGGCTGGTGGCTGAATCTGCCCATCTGGTCTCAGTGGCCTTGACGCATAGGAGCAATGTAAATGGCTGATTACTACAACCTATTCACCACGGTTCAAGCCAAGGGGCCGGTGCACCACGGTGCAGAACTCGGGCCCGGCAACAGTCCGCGCTTTGGGCATCCGGCACTTTTCTGGATTTTGGGCAAGATCGGTAATGCACAACTCGGTCCGATTTACCTCGGCGGCTTCGGTGTGCTGTCTTTGGTGTGCGGCATGCTTGCATTCAACATCATCGGTTTGAACATGTTGGCTTCTGTCAACTGGGACCCGGTGCAACTGGTGCGTCAATTGTTTTGGCTGGCGCTTGAGCCGCCACCGCCTGAGTACGGTTTGTCAATGCCTCCGCTGAACCAAGGCGGCTGGTTTTTGATTGTCGGTTTGTTGCTGTCCATCTCTGTGTTGTCCTGGTGGGTGCGTATGTACCGCCGCGCGACTGCATTAGGTATGGGCACGCATGTGGCCTGGGCATTTGCCGCCGCTTTGTGGCTGTTTTTTGTGCTCGGTTTTTTCCGTCCGATTTTGATGGGTTCATGGGGTGAGGCTGTGCCTTACGGCATCTTCCCGCACCTGGATTGGACAGCGGCTTTGTCTATCCGCTACGGCAACTTGTTCTACAACCCGTTCCACGCTTTGTCGATTGTGTTTTTGTACGGCTCAGTGTTGCTGTTTGCCATGCACGGCGCCACCATTTTGGCGGTGACACGTTTCGGCGGCGAACGCGAAATTGAACAAATCGTTGACCGTGGTACTGCTTCCGAGCGTGCTGCTTTGTTCTGGCGTTGGACCATGGGCTTTAACGCGACCATGGAATCGATTCACCGCTGGGCGTGGTGGTTCGCTGTGTTGTGTCCTTTGACCGGTGGTATCGGTATCTTGTTGACCGGCACCGTGGTGGATAACTGGTATTTGTGGGCGATCAAACACGGCGTCGCGCCGCCTTATCCAAATGTTTTCCCTGCTGTGATTGATCCGGCATTGACCCTGGGAGCCAAGCCATGAATTCAATAAAGTGGACACACCGCTTGTGGCAATGCGCGATCGGCTTGTCAGCAGTCTTGCTGTTGTCAGGTTGCGAGTTGCCCATCCCTAACAGCGTGCAACACGGTTACCGTGGCACCGGCATGGTTCAGGTTTACAACACACGTTTGCTGGCAGCTAAAGTCGACGCCAATGTGCCGCCTGTTGCTATTCCGCAAGCGCCCGGCGAAGGCCCCAAAGCCTCGCAGACCTATAAAAACGTGAAAGTGTTGGGCAACCTCAGCACCGCACAGTTCAACCGATTGATGGTCTCCATGTCAGCCTGGGTAGCGCCTAACAATGGCGGTTGCGTGTATTGCCACAACCCGGCCAATTTCGCAGACGATGAAAAGTACACCAAGGTGGTGGCGCGTCGCATGTTGCAAATGACGCAATACATCAACAGCGAATGGAAACCTCACGTGGCAGAAACCGGTGTGACTTGCTACACCTGTCACCGTGGTCAGCCCGTGCCATCGGCTATATGGTTTACGCAAAGCCACGAACCGCAAGGCTCGAATTTCATGGGCGATAAGGCTGGACAAAACGATCCGGCGGCTGTGGTCAATTTGTCTTCCTTGCCCAATGATCCGTTCACACCTTTCTTGTTGCAAGCCAAAGACATTCGCATGAATGGACCGACACCGTTGCCATCCGGTAACCGTCATTCCACGAAGCAAACCGAATGGACGTATGCGTTGATGACGCACATGTCAACTTCGCTGGGCGTCAATTGCACTTACTGTCACAACAGCCGTTCTTTCCAAAGCTGGGAAGATGCACCACCCCAGCGGGTCACTGCTTGGCACGGTATCCGCATGGCGCGTGACTTGAACGTCAATTACATGGAGCCTTTGACACCGGTCTTTCCTGAGCATCGCAAAGGCGAACTCGGTGACGTAGCCAAGCTCAATTGCAACACTTGCCACCAGGGCGCATACAAACCTTTGTTTGGCGCACCCATGGCCAAAGACTTTCCCGAGTTGTCTGCGCCACCGACTGGCAAACCACCGCAAGTTGCCAGCAAGTGATTGAAATCTGCAGTACCTAACCACCGAGCATGAAATTCCCATGGTCAACCAAGATCCCGTGTCCATGGCAGTTTCAGGTGTGGTGGTGGTGCTGCTGGTGGATTACCTGAGAGCACATCAGGGATGGGGTTGGATGCGTCTGGTGCAAGGCGCAACCGCATTGAAAGACACACCGGGTTTGGTGTTCACCAAAGTCATGGGCAGCGGCCATGAAGGCGGTTTTGTTCTTCGCCCCAGTGCTACCCACCAAGGTTTGATTTGCATGTTTGAAACAGCACAGCAAGCCGATCAATTCATAGACGGACCCGTGGTGCAGGCATACAAAGACCGCGCCAAATCTTTGTTTGTCAGTTCATTGGCCGTTACCTCCGCACGCGGCAGTTGGGACGGGCGCAGCTGGCAAGTCACCAACGATGAAAGTCTGGGCAAATACATGCAAATGGACACACGCTCTGCAGGCATGGTCGCACTCACACGCGCAAGCATTCGGCCGGCCAAAGCGGTGGCTTTCTGGCGCTATGCACCTGCTGCACAAGACGATTTGAAAAAAGCACCGGGCTGTCTCATGGCCATGGGTTTGGGCGAAGCGCCGTTGGTGCGCCAATGCACTTTCAGTTTGTGGAAGGACACGTCTTCCATGATTTCTTATGCACATTCAGGCGCGCACCAGGAAGCCATACAAGCCGCCTACAAAAGTGATTTTTTCTCCGAGTCCATGTTTGTGCGCATGCGTGTGTTGCGCCGCAAGGGAGATTGGGCAGGCGTGATGTCTGCCGATGAAGCGCAAGGGGTCGCGCATGGCTGAACACAAAGTCGTCGTCATCGGTGCGGGCATGGCAGGTTTGGTGTCTGCCTTGCAATTGGCTAATGCGGGCTTACAAGTGACCGTGGTGGAGAAGGCCTCTGCACCTGGCGGCAAGATCAGACAGTTGATGCCTAACGGCTTGGCGGTAGACAGCGGTCCGACCGTGTTTACCATGCGTTGGGTGTTCGACCAAATACTGGCCGACTTGGGCACCAGGCTTGAAAACGAATTGACGATTCACCCGCTCAACGTTTTGGCCAGACATTTTTGGGAAGACGGCTCGCAACTCGATTTGTACGCAGACCCTGTCCAATCGCTGGATGCGGTGGCCCGGTTTGCAGGCCGCGCAGAAGCCGAGAGATTTAAACACTTTTGCCAGACGGCACGTCAGGTGTACGACACGCTGGAAGGCCCGTTCATCAAATCTGCCTCGCCAACCATGGGGCAGATGATGACCAGTCTGGGTCCGCGCGGTTTGGCCACCTTGGCCTCGGTCGGTCCCATGCGAAGTTTGTGGCACAGCCTGGGCCGGCATTTCACCGACCAACGCTTGCGCCAATTGTTTGCGCGTTATGCCACTTACTGCGGTTCATCGCCTTGGGAAGCACCGTCTACATTGATGTTGATTGCGCAAGTAGAAATGGATGGCGTGTGGGCGGTCGAAGGCGGCATGCATGCGCTGGCAACATGTCTCATGCGTTTAGGCAAATCGCGCGGCGTGAACTATGTGTTCGACAGCGAATGTGAACGCATAGAGTTAAACCGGGGCAAGATCTCCGGCGTGCGATTGTCCAAAGGCGACAGCTTGCACGCCGACAGCGTGGTGTTCAATGGCGACATCGCCGCATTGCGCAAAGGCCTGCTCGGCCCTAGCCTGCAAAAAGCGGTGAACGACAAAGTGCAACCGCGCTCTTTGTCTGCCGTCACTTGGTCCATGCACGCAGACACAGGCGGTATGGCTTTAGACAGACACAATGTGTTTTTCAGAAACACCTATACCAGCGAGTTTGAAGACATCTTCACGCACGGCAAACTGCCTACGCAACCCACGGTGTATGTGTGTGCGCAAGACCGGGGCACAGGCACCACACCTGAAGGTGCAGAGCGTTTGTTGTGTCTGGTCAATGCGCCTGCACGCGGCGATAAAACACAGTCAGAAGACGAGTTGCAAGCGTGCGCGCTCAGCAGTCAGGCGTTGATGGCTGCCTCTGGTTTGCATTTAAAGTTGGAATCGACCGCATCATGTATACGCACCACGCCCCAGGATTTTCACCAGCTGTTCCCGGCGACCGGGGGCGCGTTGTATGGCCAAGCCACACATGGATGGATGGCGGCGTTCGCCCGATCCAACGCCCGCTCGCAGCTGCCGGGCTTGTACCTGGCGGGTGGCAGCGTTCACCCGGGGCCGGGCGTGCCGATGGCGGCGATGTCCGGGCGATTGGCGGCCGCAGCGCTGATGGCAGACCTCGGTTTGACCAGTTTGTCCCGCAAGACGGTTACCTCTGGTGGTACGTTGACGCACTGAGTGACGACGGCCACTGGGGCTTGAGCATCATCGCGTTTGTCGGCAGCGTGTTTTCGCCCTACTACGCTTGGGACCGGTCACGCAAAACCACACAACCAGACAATTACTGCGCGTTAAACGTGGCGCTCTACAGCAAGCATGCCAAACGCTGGACCATGACCGAGCGCGGTGCCCGGCATTGCCACCGTGACGACACACAATTCACCATCGGCCCCAGCCAATTGCGTTGGGACGGCAATGCGCTGGTGATTGACATCGATGAAATCGGCGTGCCATTGCCGCACCGCGTGCGCGGGCAGGTGCGTGTGCATGCAGACACTTGGTTTGACTTCAGTACACCCATAGACCACAGCGGTAAACACCGTTGGGGACCGTTGGCACCGACTGCACGCGTGGAAGTGAATTTGCAATATCCATCGCAACAATGGACGGGCAATGCGTACTTAGATTCAAATGAAGGCGACGAACCCATAGACCGCTCATGCCATGAATGGGACTGGTCGCGCAGCCCAATGAAAGACGGCAGCACCGCCGTGATTTACGACATACAAGGCAAACCCGGTAGCCAAGAAGACAAGCTGTTGGCTTTGCGTTTCAAACCCGATGGAAGAATAGAAAACTTTGACGCGCCGCCCAGACAAGCATTGCCGTCCACGCTGTGGCGCATAAAGCGGCGCATGCGCGGTGATTCAGCCGTGCAAGTGCAAGAGCAGTTAGAGGACACGCCTTTTTACCAGCGCTCTTTACTCAAAAGCAAATTGCTGGGGGAAGAAGTGCAAAGTTTTCACGAAACTTTGTATGTGCCGCGCTTGGTGTCGCCGGTGGTGCAAGCCATGTTGCCTTGGCGCATGCCCAGACGCTCGTAGACAAAGCTTTATTGGCCTTTGAAATCCGGTTTTCTGCGTTGTGCGAAGGCAGCCAAGCCTTCTGCGAAATCTGCGCTTTGCGTGCTGGCAATTTCACGCTGGCGCAAACGTGGTTCATCAAACTGACCGGCGGCAATCTCGTTCAAAGATTGTTTGGTGGACTGCAAAGCCAGCGGGGCGAGAGCCAACACATCGTCCAGCAAAGATTGCAATGCGTGGCTCCATTCATGCGGCTCATGCCAGCTTTCAAACAGACCCAGCGCTTGCAAACGGTTTTGGTCAAACACACGCGCGGTTAAAAAAGCGCGCTTGGCCGCTGCCATGCCAAAGTGGCTGACATAGCGTTGCAAGCCGCTGGGGTAATAGTGCAAACCCAAGGCAGCAGCCGGCATGCGCCATTCGATACCGTTGAGTGCAATGCGCAAGTCACAGGCCAACACCATGTCGGTAGCGCCGCCATACACACTGCCATTCAAAGCACACACGGTGACAGGGCGCATGGCTGACAATGCCACAGGAATTTTTTCAAACGCGGTAGAGCCTTGCGCGTTGTCTTTGAAGCCGCCAATGTCATAGCCCGCACAAAACACGGGCTTGGGTTGATCGCTGGTGTTGGCGGTCAACACCATCACGCGCACAGAGGCATCTTGGTTGATGGCATCCAACTGTTGCAGCAACGTGGACAAGTCGGTGTTTTCCAAACGGTTGCGTTGCGCGGGGCGGTTGAGCGTGAGCGTGGCAACACCTGCAGCGATGTGTAGCGATGGCGGGGTGCTGTCGTGGGGGGTGGTCATTCAGGGGCTTTCCAAGATACACATTGTGGAGAAAGTGTATCTGGCTGCATCAGTGAAGATTCAATCTGAAAGCTCAGTGCACGATCACCGGCACCTCAGTCGCCGGCGGCGTATTGCGTGATCTGTGGCAGCGCACCAAGCCATCAATCATCACCATGCCAATGCCGGGAATATCGCCGAGTTGCACACTCTCTAAAAGTGTGCTGCCAGCGGTTTCTTGCGCACGGTCCATGAACACAAAATCGGCCGCGCGTCCTACTTCAATGAGACCGCAATTCAGGTTGCGTATACGCGCCGTGTTGCCTGTTGCAAAACAAAACACCAACTCGGCAGGAATATTGGCCAGACTTGAGAGCAAGGCGATCATGCGCAACATGCCAAGTGGTTGCACGCCTGAACCCGCCGGTCCGTCGGTGCCCAAAATCACGCGGTGCGGGCACTTCAGTTCGAGCGCGGCTTTGGCCGCAGCAATCGCCACGCGCTCGTTGCCGTTGTGCACGATCTCAATCGCGCGGCTGGACTTCTCGCACAACTCGCACACATGCGCTTCGCTCAAAGAGGTGTGGCCGCCGTTGATATGGCCGATCACATCCGCATCGGCTTCAAGCACCACGTCTTTGTCGATCAATCCCGAGCCGGGGATGGACGGCCCGCCCGTGTGTATGGTGCTTTGTATGCCGTGCTTGCGTGCCCAGGCCACCATTTCTTTGGCCTCGTAACCCGCTTTCACCGAACCCAAGCCCACTTCGCCCAGCAGCGTCACGCCAGCCGATGCAAGCTCTTCGAAATCATGTTCGGTCACGCCTTTTTCGATGATGGGCGCACCGGCAATCACCTTCACGCCGCCGGGACGGAAATTGCTGAACGCGCGTTGAGCGGTGATGGCCAGCGCTTTCAATCCAACGATGTCTTTGGGTCGGCCCGGCAAATGCACTTCACCCGCAGATACCATGGTGGTCACGCCGCCGTTCATGGTCGAGTCGATCCAACCGATTTGGTTTTGCCGTGGTGTCCAGTCGCCAAACACGGGGTGCACATGGCTGTCGATCAAGCCGGGCGCGACGCAGGTTTGGCGCACATCGATGGTGGTTTTCGCGCCCTCGGTGTCCAAGTCTTTGAACCTGCCCACTGCCGTGATGATGCCGTCCATGACGACGATGGTGTCGGCTTGTAAAACAGGTTGGTCTATGTCGCCTGAGAGCAGCAAGCCGATGTTTTTGATAACGACTTTGCCGGATGCTTCTTCGATTGCTGCGGTGGCCATGGCGAACTCCTAGGAACTATTGTTTAAGTCGGGTGAAGCTAAGTCGCAAGCATAATGCGTCTTGGCACTTGCGTTGATCTTCACCCCTTTGAACGGCATGCACACACCCAGTACCACCCACACCGATGGATTGCCAGCCTCTGACAGCGGCTTACCGCTGGGCTTGCAACGCGTCGAACCCAAGCACGGTCCGGTGCGCGAGGGTAAGGTTGAATGCAATGCGTGTCCGGTGCTCTGCCAAATTTCCGAAGGCCGCGTGGGTGCCTGCGACCGCTACGCCAACCACGAAGGTGTGCTGGTGCGACTTGACCCTGTCGTGATGTTGAGTCGTCAAACCAAAGACTCAAGCACGCAAGCGTTGATGCCGCGCACCGAAGCAGACACCTTGCCGCAAACACTCTCTTCGCTTGACACGGAAGAGCGCGGCGTCTTCGTTACCGGCATAGGCGCTTCCACCACGTATCCGGATTACAAACCCGCCCCTTTCATCGTTGCGTCCAAATCGCGCGGCGTGGACATGGTGACCGTGGTGACCGAAGGCATCTTCAGCTATTGCAGTTTGAAAGTGAAGATCGATACAGACAGGTATTTAGGTGACGAGCGCGCCGCTGTTCTGTTTCAAGGCGAAGAAGTCGGGCATGTCACCACAGCGGAATACGGCTCGCAAATGCTCAGCTTGGGCGGCGTGCACCACCTCACCGGCGGCAGCAAAGCGCAAGGCCGCATGGCTTTGCAAATCATGCACAGCTTGGGCAACCACCAAGCGGTGGAAGTTCAAATTGAAAACGGTGCCAAGTTGGTGTTGCAAGCCGGTCAAGCGCCGGTGGTAGACGGCGTCCCCCAACAGCGCATGCGCGTCGGTTGCGGGTCGGCGGCGATCGGCATGTTTGCGCGCCAATGGTTAGGCGTGTGCGATGAAGTGGTGGTGGTGGACGACCACATCACCGGCGTGCTTACCGAGCACCAGGCCGGGCGTTGTTTGCACATGAAGTCCAGCGGCATCAAGATCAAAGGACGCAAGTCCACGCCCGGGCGTTATTTCCAAGTGGCGCAACCGGGCACCGGTTGGGGCGGCACGGACATCACCGACCCTTTGTCCATTTTGGATGTATGGAACCCTGACGAAGCATGGCCGGGTTTGCGTTTGCTCATGACTTCGACCACCGGCGAACATTCGGCTTGGTTTGTTTTAGATGAGCATTTACAACCGCAACCCGCCGACATGCCTGGCGAAGTGCGCCAAGTGGTGGAGCGCATAGGCGAGAACTGCGAACCCTCGTTGGTGTCGGTTTTGTTTTTAGGCGGCGCGGGCGGCAGTTTGCGCTCGGGTGTCACAGACAACCCGATTCAACTGACACGCGCAGTCAAACAAGCTTTGGTGAATGTGAGTTGCGGCGGCGCACCGGCGTATGTCTGGCCGGGCGGCGGCATCACCTTGATGGTCGATGTGATGCGCATGCCGGCCAACAGTTTCGGCACCGTGCCCACACCGGCCATCGTGGCACCTATCGAATTCACCATGCGTTTGAGCGACTACCAAGCCTTAGGCGGGCACATGGGTTTTGTGCGGACCTTGGACGACAGTGTGCGCAACGGCGCATGGCACAACGACGGCGCGCCCACGCACATGCGCTGGGAATCGCCGCCCTCAGATGTATCACCGTGGCCGCTTGACGCGCCACCCATGCTGGGCTGATGCACATGCATGCACAACGCCGATTACTTGACGATGGTCGTTGGCATTTTCAGCATGGCCCTATCGATATCGTTTTGCAATTGGCTGGCGAACCGCAGGTTTGCGCTGACGCGCTTGAAAACACATGGCTACGCTTTGAGCAGATATTGCCTCAGCTGGTGAGTGAGTTGCGGTTTTTAAGACTCCCTGTGTCTGAATTACTACAACACAGTTTTAAACACTCTGTGGCTCAACGCATGCACCACGCTGCCGCGCAAGCCGGATTCGCAAGCCGTGATGGTTTCATCACGCCCATGGCAGCGGTGGCGGGTTCGGTGGCGCAAGCCTTGTTATCAACGCTGGCACAGCCCGGCGTGGACAAAGCCTTTGTGAACAACGGCGGCGATATTGCTTTGCATTTGCAGCCGGGCGAGAGCTGGCGCGTCGGTGTGGTGACAGATTTAGCCAAAGCTTTGACGGCAATGCAAACGCATGAACTGGTTGTCGACGGCGCGTTTGTCATCAGCGCTGACATGCCGGTGCGCGGCATCGCCACCAGCGGTTGGCAGGGTCGCAGTTTTTCATTCGGCATCGCAGACAGCGTGACCGTGTTGGCCGCGACCGCGGCGCAGGCCGATGTGGCAGCGACCTTGATTGCGAATGCGGTCAACATCGACGACCCGCGTGTTCAACGCCGCCCGGCCGACAGCTTGCGCGACGACACCGATTTAGGCGCGCGTTTGGTCACCGTCGATGTGCCGCGATTGTCAGAGGCGCAGATTGAGCA
>JACCDM010110488.1_pt1 | contig 11955 bp, 8 predicted proteins | sample 7445851 | NCBI WGS metagenome assembly JACCDM01 (sample SAMN15323438, study PRJNA562643) | freshwater metagenome | isolation source: river surface water | place: USA:Blue River Watershed | collected 2017-08-16
CCTGCTGGACCTGGGGGTGAGCTCCCCGCAGATCGACAGCCCCGAGAGGGGTTTTTCTTTTCGTTTCGATGGCCCGCTGGACATGCGCATGGACACCACGCGCGGCGAGAGCGTGGCCGAGTGGCTGGCGACCGCATCGGTCGCTCAAATCACGGAGGTGGTGCGTGAATACGGCGAAGAACGGTTTGCTTTTCAGATTGCAAAGGCGATTGCTGCTCGCCGACAGGAGCGGGGCCCAGTTTCAAGCACCGCTGAACTGGCCCAGCTCGTGGCTGACACGGTCAAAACCCGCGAGCCGGGCCAGAACCCTGCAACGCGGACATTTCAGGCTCTTCGGATTTTCATCAATGCCGAGCTTGAAGAGCTCCAACAAGCGCTAGAGGCGAGCCTGCGGGTTCTGCGTGCGGGCGGCCGCCTGGTGGTGATCAGCTTCCACTCGCTGGAAGACCGCATCGTCAAGCAATTCATCGCGAAACACGCCAAAGAGGTGGTCGATCGCCGGGTGCCCTTTGCCCAGCCGCAGGCCATGCGCCTGCAGGCGCTCGATCGCGTCAAGCCTTCCGATTTGGAAATCGCGGCCAACCCCAGGGCGCGCAGCGCCATCATGCGCGTGGCCCAGCGCACGGAGGCGCCGGCATGATGCGCCTGAGCCTGATGTTGCTTGCGGCGGTGATGGCCAGCGCCATGGCGCTGGTCCATTCGCAGTACGAGTCCCGCCGCTTGTTCGTGGCGCTGGAGGCTGAGCGCAAGGAAGCCACCCGGCTGGAAGTCGAACACGACCGCCTGCAGGTCGAGCGCCGCGCCCAGGCCACGCCCTTGCGGGTCGAGCAGATCGCCCGCCAGCAGCTGCAGATGCGCATGGTCAGCCCCGCCATCACCCAGTACCTGGGGGGCACGCCGCCGCAAGCCCCGGCCCGCACGGAGGCTCGGCCATGAGCCGCGGTGTGCGCAGTGTCCAGCTGGGCTCGAGCCCGTTGCTGGCCAGCAAGACGCCAGTCTGGCGCAGCAAGCTGATCGTGGCTGCGATCGCGGTGGGCTTCATCGGACTGATCGGCCGCGCGGCCTATGTGCAGGTCATTGAAAACGACTTCTACATCAAGCAGGGCACCAAGCGTTTTGCCCGTACGCTTGAGCTGCCTGCCAACCGCGGACGGATTCTGGACCGCAACGGCCTGCTGCTGGCCTCCAGTGTCCCGGCGCCCAGCGTCTGGGCGAATCCGGAAGACCTCGAGCGCGATCCGGTCAAGCTGCGCCAGCTGGCCAAGCTGCTGGAGATGAGCCCGGCCGAGCTCGACAAGAAGCTGCAGGACGAGGACAAGACCTTTGTCTGGTTGCGCCGGCAGATGGATGAACCGGTGGTCAAGCAGATCCTGGCGCTGGACATCAAGGGCATCTACACCATCAAGGAATACAAGCGCCTCTACCCCGAGGGCGAGGCGGCCGCGCACATCGTGGGCTTCACCAATGTCGAGGACCAGGGCCAGGAAGGCGTGGAGCTGGTGTTCCAGAAAGCGCTGGCCGGCAAGCCCGGTTCGCGCCGCGTCATCAAGGACGGCCGCCACCGCGTCATCGAGGCGGTGGGCGATGCCGTCGCGCCGGTGGATGGCCAGGACATCCAGCTCTCGATCGACAGCAAGGTGCAGTTCTTTGCCTACCAGAGGCTGCGCGAGGCGGTGCAGGAGCACAAGGCCAAGGCCGGCAGCGTGGTGGTGCTGGATGCGCAGAGCGGCGAGATCCTGGCGCTGGCCAACTACCCCAGCTACGCGCCAGACAAGCGGGTGAACCTCAGTGGCGAGCAGCTGCGCAACCGGGCCCTAACCGACACCTTTGAGCCGGGCTCGACGATGAAGCCCTTCCCGGTGGCGCTGGCGCTGGAAAAGCGTTTGGTGCGACCAGAAACCCCGATCCAGACCGCGCCGGGTCGCATCACCATCACCGGCTCGACCATCACCGACGCCCACGCCTATGGCGTGCTCTCGGTCAACGAGATCATCCAGAAGTCGAGCAACGTCGGCACCGTCAAGATGGCCATGCAGATGGAGGCGCGCGAGCTGTGGGAAATGTACAGCGCGGTCGGCTTCGGACAGAAGCCCCAGGTGCCCTTCCCGGGCGTGGTCAGCGGCCGTCTGCGCCCCTACAAGACCTGGCGCCCGATCGAGCAGGCCACCATGAGCTACGGCTACGGCATCTCGGGCAGCCTGTTCCAGGTGGCGCGCGCCTACACGGTGTTTGCGCGCGATGGCGAGATCGTGCCGACCACCTTGCTCAGGACCGAGCAACAGGTGCAGGGCGTGCGCGTGTTCAGCGCCGACAACGCGCGGGCGGTACGCAAGATGCTGGCCATGGCCGCAGGGCCCGGTGGCACCGCCCCCAAGGCCCAGACCGTGGGCTATTCGGTCGGCGGCAAAACCGGCACCGCCCGCAAGCAGGAGGGCAAAGGCTATGCGGGCAAGAAATACCGGGGCTTTTTTGTCGGCATGGCACCGATCGAGCAGCCACGCATCGTGGTGGCGGTGATGATCGACGAGCCCAGCAACGGGCGCTATTACGGCGGTGAAGTGGCCGCCCCGGTGTTCAGCGCAACGGTACAGCAGACCCTGCGGCTGCTGGGGGTGCAGCCCGACATGGCGGTCAAGCCCCAGATCGTGACCCAGGCGGTGGAGGAGTCGTTCTGATGGTCGAACTCCAGACCCCGGTCCAGGCCGCACAGTGGCTGCGCAAGCATGTGCGCGGCGAGTTGTGCACCGACAGCCGCCGTGTGCGGCCGGGGGATGGCTTCATTGCCTGGCCGGGCGCGGCCACCGATGGGCGGCAGTACATGGCGCAGGCCTTTGCCCAAGGCGCCAGCGCCTGCTTGATGCAGCGCGAAGGCGCCGAGGCCTGGCAAGACCTGCAGCCGGCAGAACGGCTGGCCGCATTGCCCGGCCTCAAGGCGCGCACCGGGTGGGTGGCCGATGCCTATTACGATGCGCCGACCCGCGTGCTCCAGGTGCTGGCCGTGACCGGCACCAACGGCAAGACCTCGAGCGCCTGCTGGCTGGCGCAGATCCTGGCCCATCCCGCCATCGGCCAGGCTTGCGGCGTGGTGGGCACCCTCGGTGTCGGGCTCTGGCCGGAGCTGAGCCACACCGGCATGACCACGCCCGACCCGGTGCTGCTGCAGCGCAGCTTCCGCCAGATGCAGCAGGCCGGCGCGCAGTGGTGCGCCATCGAGGCCTCGTCGATCGGCATCGCCGAGCACCGTCTCGAGGGCACCCGCATCCGCACGGCGGTGCTCACCAACTTCACCCAGGACCACCTCGACTACCACGGCTCCATGGCGGCGTACTGGGCGGCCAAGCGCCAGCTCTTTGCCTGGGAAGGCTTGCAGTCGGCCGTGATCAACATCGACGATCCGCAGGGCGCGCAGCTGGCGGCCGAATTGGCCGACACCGCGCTGGACCTGTGGACCTGTTCACGTCACCGGCCGGCCCGGCTGCGGGCCTGGGCCCTGCCCAGCCGTGAGGGGCTGGCCTTCGAGCTGGTCGAAGGCGATGCCCGGCACCGCATCGACACCCGCCTGACCGGCGACTACAACATCGACAACCTGTTGGGGGTCATCGGTGCCTTGCGCGCCCAGGGCCTGTCGCTGGCGCAGATCGCCACGGCCTGCGCCGACCTCACGGCCGTGCCCGGCCGCATGCAGCGCGTCGTTCCGACTGGCGTGGCCGGGGCTCTGCCACTGGCCGTGGTCGACTATGCCCACACCCCCGATGCCCTGAACCAGGCGCTGCAGGCACTGGAGCCGCTGGCGCGTGAACGCGGCGGTCGGCTGTGGTGCGTGGTGGGCTGCGGCGGCGACCGCGATCCGCACAAGCGACCGCTGATGGCCGCTGCCGCCGAAAAATGGGCCCAGCGGCTGGTGCTCACCAGCGACAACCCCCGCAGCGAATCGCCAGCCGCCATCCTGGCCCAGATGCGACAGGGGCTGGCGCATGCGCAGGCCGCGACCGTGATCGAAGACCGTGCCCAGGCCATCGCCCACGCGGTGCAGCAGGCCGGCCCGGCCGATGTGCTGCTGGTGGCCGGCAAGGGCCACGAGACCACGCAGGAAATCGCCGGGGTGTTCCACCCCTTCTCCGATGTGGCGCAGCTCGAGCAGGCGCTGGCCGCACGGGCTGCGCAGGAGGTGCACGCATGAGCGGTCTGCCCTTGGTGCCCATGCAGCTGACACTGGCCCAGGCGCTCGGCTGGCTGTCGAATGCGCGCGCCGAGGGCGAGGCTGGCGTGACGGTGGCGCGCGTGCACACCGATTCCCGCAGCCTGCAGCCCGGCGACCTGTTCGTCGCCCTGCGAGGCGAACGCTTTGATGCCCATGCGTTCATCGCCCAGGCCGCCGCCCAGGGCGCCACCGCCGTGCTCTGCGAACCGGCTGGCGAGGCCGCCGCCCGCGCCGCCGGGCTGCCTGCCCTGATCGTGCCCGACAGCCGCATCGCCCTGGGCGAGCTGGCTGCGGGCTGGCGTGCGCAGTTCACCTTGCCTCTGATCGCGGTCACCGGCAGCAACGGCAAGACCACCGTCACCCAGATGGTTGCCAGCATCCTGCGTGCCCATGCGGGCGATGCGGCGCACGCCACCCGTGGCAACCTGAACAACGACATCGGCGTGCCGCTGACGCTGCTGGGTCTGCGTGCCCACCACCGCATCGGCGTGGTCGAACTGGGCATGAACCACCCGGGCGAGATCGCCACCCTGGCGCGCCTGGCGCAGCCCACCGTGGCCCTGGTCAACAACGCCCAGCGCGAGCATCAGGAATTCATGCACACGGTGCAGGCCGTGGCCGAAGAAAACGGGGCGGTGCTGCAGGCCCTCTCAGCCCAAGGTGTGGCGGTGTACCCGCAAGACGATGCCTACACCGCGCTGTGGGAGCAGCTGGCCGGCCAGCGTGCGCGTTGCCGTTTTGCCCTGTCTGCGGGCGAGGTGCATGCCGCGGTGGTCGTCTGGCACGCCGGTGCCTGGCAGTTCACCCTGCACAGCCCCCAGGGCACCGCCCCCATTCAGCTGCACATTGCCGGGCGACACAACGTCAAGAACGCCCTGGCCGCCGCCGCCTGCGCCTTGTCGGCAGGGGTGCCCCTGGCCGCCGTGGCCCAGGGTCTGCAAGCGTTTGAACCGGTGCAGGGCCGCTCGCGTGCCCTCGGCCTCGACGGCGGACGCATCACGCTGGTGGACGACAGCTACAACGCCAACCCGGATTCGGTCCGCGCCGCGATCGATGTGCTGGCCGAATTGCCGGGGCCCCGCCTGCTGGTGCTGGGCGACATGGGCGAGGTGGGCAACCAGGGGCCTGCGTTCCATGCCGAGGTCGGTGCTTACGCCGCCGAGTGCGGTCTCGAGCACCTCTTTACCCTCGGCGAGTTGGCCGCGCATGCGCACCGCGCCTTCGGGGCCGCGCGCAGCCAGCATTTTGCCGACATGGCGGCCTTGCAGGCGGCGGTCGCCGCGGTCTGGCGCAGCGCCGGCAGCATCCTGGTCAAGGGCTCCCGCTTCATGCAGATGGAGCGTGTGGTCCAGAGCCTGCAGCAGCAGGACATTCCAACGCAAGACGTTCAAAGGGGAGAGGTCCATGCTGCTTAGCCTGGCCCAATGGTTGCAATCGGTGTTCCCCGAATGGGGCTTTTTGCGTGTCTTCCAATACATCACCTTCCGCGCCGTGATGGCGGCGATGACCTCGCTGCTGATCGGTCTGGCGGCCGGTCCCTGGGTGATCCGGCGTCTGACCGCACTCAAGATCGGCCAGCCGGTGCGCGATTACGCCATGCAAAGCCACCTGGTCAAAAGTGGCACCCCCACCATGGGGGGGGTGCTGATCCTGCTGGCGATCGCGATCGCCACCTTGCTGTGGTTTGACCTGTCCAACCGCTTTGTCTGGATCGTCCTCATCGTCACGCTCGGCTTTGGCGCGATCGGCTGGGTCGACGACTGGCGCAAGGTGGTGAACAAGGACCCGGAAGGCATGCGCTCGCGCGAGAAATACTTCTGGCAGTCGGTGATTGGCCTGCTGGCCGCGCTCTACCTGGTGTTCAGCATTTCCGAGAGCAACAACCTCAAGGTGGTACAGCTCTTTGTCAACTGGGTGCTGTCCGGTTTTGACGTGGACCTGCCGCCCAAGGCCGATCTGCAGCTGCCTTTCCTCAAGGAAGTGAGCTACCCGCTGGGGGTGTTCGGTTTCGTGATCCTGACCTACCTGGTGATCGTGGGCTCGAGCAATGCGGTCAACCTCACCGATGGCCTGGACGGTCTGGCCATCATGCCGGTGGTCATGGTGGGTTCGGCGCTGGGGGTCTTTGCCTACGTGACCGGCAGCGCGGTGTATTCGAAATACCTGTTCTTTCCCCACATCCCAGGCTCGGGCGAACTGCTGATCTTCTGCGCCGCCATGGCCGGCTCGGGCTTGGCCTTTCTGTGGTTCAACACCCATCCGGCTCAGGTCTTCATGGGCGATGTCGGGGCCCTGGCGCTGGGCGCTGCGCTGGGCACGATCGCGGTCATCGTGCGCCAGGAGGTGGTGCTGGCCATCATGGGGGGCATCTTCGTGGTCGAGGCCCTGTCGGTGATGGTGCAGGTGACGTACTTCAAGTACACCAAGAAGAAATACGGTGAAGGCCGCCGCATCCTCAAGATGGCGCCCCTGCACCACCATTTCGAAAAGAGCGGCTGGAAGGAAACGCAGGTGGTCGTGCGTTTCTGGATCATCACCATGCTGCTGTGTCTGGTGGGCCTGTCCACCCTGAAGCTGAGGTAAGCGATGCAGCAGCTTTCGGGTCTTCACGTTCTGATCCTCGGTCTCGGTGCCTCGGGCCTGGCCATGGCGCGCTGGTGCGCGCGCCATGGCGCCGTGGTCACCGTGGCCGACACCCGTGAGGCCCCGCCGCAGCTGCCCACACTGCAGGCCGAGTGGCCGCAAGTGCGTTTTCTCAGCGGTCCTTTCACTTCGGCCCTGATCGAGGGCAGCCCGATCCGCGCCGTTTTCCGCAGCCCCGGGCTTTCCCCGGCAGAGGTGGCCCCGGTGGTGGACGCCGCCCGCGCGGCCGGTCTGTGGCAGGGCGGCGAGCTCAGCCTGTTTGCCGCTGGCCTGCAGGACTTGCGTCAGCGCTATGGCTATGCGCCGCAGTTGCTGGCGATCACCGGGACCAACGGCAAGACCACCGTGACCGCGCTGACCGGTCAGCTGGTGGCGCGCGCCGGCAAGACCGTCAAGGTCGCCGGCAACATCGGCCCGACCCTGCTCGACACCTTGGGCCAGGCCATGGACCAGGCCGAGCGGGATGCCCAGGCGCTCATGCAGCAGGAAAGCGAAGCCGAGTGGGCCCGGCAGGCCGAGGCCGGCACAGGCGATATGGCAGGCGAGGCCCCGCCGCCGCTGGCCTTGGCGGATGAAGAGGCCCAGCCCATGGCGGCCGTGGTCGACGACGAGGTGCTGGATGCGCCAGCACTGGACGACGAGGCCGAGGCCCCCATGGCGGCGGATGCGGCCGTGGCCCTGCCCGCCCCGCAGCCCCTGTCGGCCATGGCCCGGGTGTTGCCGCAGGTCTGGGTGCTCGAGCTCTCGAGCTTCCAGCTCGACGGCAGCGAAGGCTTCGAGCCCACCGCCGCCACCGTGCTCAACGTCACACAGGACCACCTGGACTGGCACGGCTCGATGGCGGCCTATGCCGACGCCAAAGCCCGTATCTTTGGTCAGCAGGCCTTGATGGTGCTCAACCGCGATGACGCGGTGGTGATGGCCATGCTGCCCGAGCCGGTGCGGGTCAAGCTGCACAAGCCCGTGGTGCGCGCCCATGCCACCTTCGGTGGCGACATGCCGCAGCGCCCGGGCGACTGGGGCATCGAAGCCGTCAACGGCATGACCTGGCTGGTGCGCGCCCACGAGGCGGACGAAACCCGCAAGCGCCGCAAGGACGAGGCGCAGGAATTGCACATCCAGCGACTGATGCCCGCCGACGCGCTGCGCATCCGTGGCCGCCACAACGCCGTCAACGCCCTGGCGGCGCTGGCCCTGGCCAGCAGTGCGGGCTGTGCGCTGGCCCCAATGCTCTATGGTCTGCGCGAATACCGCGGCGAGCCGCACCGCGTCGAATCGGTGGCCATCGTCCACGAGGTCGAATACGTCGACGACAGCAAGGGCACCAATGTGGGCGCGACGGTCGCTGCCCTGCAGGGCCTGGGCGCCGACCGGCGTCTGGTGGTGATTCTGGGCGGCGATGGCAAGGGCCAGGATTTTTCGCCCTTGCTGGCGCCGGTGAAACAGCATGCCCGTGCGGTGGTGCTGATCGGGCGCGATGCACCGGCCATCCGGCAGGCGCTGCAGGGTTCAGGCGTTGCGCTGCATGAGGCGGACGACCTCACGCAGGCCGTCCAGCGCTGCAGCGCGCTGGCCCAGCCGGGTGACGCGGTGCTGCTCTCGCCGGCCTGTGCCAGCCTGGACATGTTCCGCCATTACGCGCACCGGGCCGAGGTCTTCCGGGCCGCCGTGGCCGAACTGGCCGAGGCCGCCGGGGTCAGCATGGAGGGCGCGCTGTGAGCGAAAGCCTGTCCTGGATGCAGCGTCTGCGTCAGGGCCTGTCGGACCTGATGGGCGGTGCCACCCCGGTCGCCAGCACGCAAGGGCTGCCGGTGAATCTGGGCGGCTACGAATTCACCCGCACCAGCCCGGCGGCCGCCGCGCGGCTGTATGGCGTGGACCAGGTCCTGCTCTGGGTGGTGGTGGCCCTGCTCATGTGGGGCCTGGTGATGGTGTATTCGGCCTCGATCGCCATGCCCGACAACCCGCGCTTTTCGCGCTATGCGCACACCCATTTCCTGACCCGGCACATCATTTCCCTGGTGCTGGGCGGCGCGATCGCCCTGCTGGTGTTCCAGGTGCCGGTCGAGCGCTGGGAGAAGTGGGCCCGTCCGATGTTCGTGCTCTCCCTGGTGCTGCTGGCGCTGGTGCTCATCCCCTTCATCGGCAAAGGGGTCAATGGCGCCCGCCGCTGGATCTCGCTGGGGGTGATGAATTTCCAGCCCTCGGAGCTGACCAAACTGGCGACCATCATCTACGCCGCCGATTACATGGTGCGCAAGATGGACGTCAAGGAGCGCTTCTTCAAGGCGGTGCTGCCGATGGGCGCGGCGGTGGGGCTGGCGGGCGTCTTTTTGCTGGCCGAGCCCGACATGGGGGCTTTCCTGGTCATCGCCATCATCGCCATGGGCATCCTGTTCCTGGGGGGCGTCAATGCCCGCATGTTCTTCCTGATCCTGGCGATCCTGGTGTGTGCCTTCGTGGTCATGATCGCGCTCTCGCCCTGGCGCCGCGAGCGGATTTTTGCCTACCTCGACCCCTTCAGCGCCGAGCACGCTCTGGGCAAGGGTTACCAGCTCAGCCATTCGCTGATCGCGATTGGTCGTGGCGAAATCTGGGGGGTGGGCCTGGGCGGCAGCGTCGAGAAGCTGCACTGGCTGCCCGAGGCCCACACCGACTTCCTGCTGGCCGTCATCGGCGAGGAATTCGGTCTGGTCGGGGTCACGCTGGTGATCTGCCTGTTCCTGTGGCTGGCGCGCCGCATCATGGTGATCGGGCGCCAGGCCATCGCCCTGGACAAGGTCTTTGCCGGTCTGGTGGCGCAGGGTGTGGGCATCTGGATCGGGTTCCAGGCCTTCATCAACATGGGGGTGAACCTCGGTGCCTTGCCGACCAAGGGCCTGACCTTGCCGCTGATGAGCTATGGCGGCTCGGCCATCATGATGAACCTGGTGGCCATTGCCATCGTGCTGCGCATCGACCTCGAGAACAAGCAGATGATGCGGGGAGGCCGCGCATGAGCGTTCAGAAATGCGCACTCATCATGGCCGGCGGCACGGGCGGACACATCTTCCCGGGGCTGGCGGTGGCCGAAGCCTTGCGTGCCGCGGGCTGGCGCGTTCACTGGCTGGGGGTGCCCGGCAGCATGGAAGAGCAGCTGGTGCCGCCGCGCGGTTTCGCCTTCGAAGCCGTGCAGTTTGGCGGCGTGCGCGGCAAGGGCCTGCAGACCCTGGCCTTGCTGCCGCTCAAGCTGCTGCGTGCCTTCTGGCAGAGCCTGCGCGTGCTGCGCCGGGTTCGGCCCGATGTGGTGGTGGGCCTGGGCGGCTACATCACCTTTCCGGGCGGCATGATGGCCAGCCTGCTGGGCAAGCCGCTGGTGCTGCACGAGCAGAACTCGGTGGCGGGTCTGGCCAACAAAGTGCTGGCGCAAATCGCCGATCGGGTGTTCACCGCCTTTCCGGGCGTGATCCGGGGCGCCGAATGGGTGGGCAATCCGCTGCGCGAGGCCTTCCTGTCGCAGCCCGCGCCCGAGGCCCGTTTTGCCGGGCGCAGCGGTCCCTTGCAGCTCTTGGTGGTGGGGGGCAGCCTGGGGGCCAAAGCCCTCAACGACACGGTGCCGCAGGCGCTGGCCCTGCTGCCGGCCGAGCAGCGTCCGCAGGTGCTGCACCAGAGCGGCGCCAAACAGATCGACGCCCTGCGTGCCAGCTATGCCGCGGCCGGGGTCGAGGCCACGCTGACGCCCTTCATCGACGACACGGCCAGCGCTTTCGCCCAAGCCGATCTGGTGATCTGCCGCGCTGGCGCCAGCACCGTGACCGAGATCGCGGCCGTGGGGGCGGCGGCCCTGTTTGTGCCCTTCCCCTTTGCGGTCGACGACCACCAGAGCCGCAACGCGCGCTTTCTGGTGGACCAGGGCGGTGGCTGGCTCTTGCCCCAAAGCGAGCTGACCGCGCCAGACCTGGCCCGCCGCCTGCAACAGATGACCCGGCAGGACCTGCTGGCCTGTGCGCAACAGGCCCATCAGCAACGAAAAATGAACGCCACGCGCGAGGTCGTGCTGGCGTGTGAGGAACTGGCTGCATGAAACACGCCATCCGCAACATCCACTTCATCGGCATTGGCGGCTCGGGCATGAGCGGCATCGCCGAGGTGCTGTTCAATCTGGGCTACCGGGTGTCCGGCTCCGACCTGGCCGACAGCGCCACGCTGCGCCGCCTGGCCGACCTGGGCATTCAGACCCATGTGGGCCACGCCGCCAGCAACGTTCAGGACGCCGATGCCGTGGTCACCTCGACCGCCGTCAAAGCGGACAACCCCGAGGTGCTGGCGGCCCGCGAGCGGCACATCCCGATCGTGCCGCGTGCCGTCATGCTGGCCGAACTGATGCGGCTCAAGCAAGGGGTGGCGATTGCCGGCACCCACGGCAAGACCACCACCACCAGCCTGGTGGCCAGCGTGCTGGCCGAGGCCGGCCTGGACCCGACCTTCGTGATCGGGGGCCGCCTCAACAGCGCCGGCGCCAATGCCAAGCTGGGCACGGGCGACTACATCGTGGTGGAGGCCGACGAGTCGGATGCCTCTTTCCTGAACTTGTTGCCAGTGATGGCGGTGGTGACCAACATCGACGCCGACCACATGGAAACCTACGGGCATGATTTCGGCCGCCTCAAATCGGCTTTTGTGGATTTCCTGCACCGCATGCCGTTTTACGGCACAGCCATCGTGTGCAGTGACGACGCTGGCGTGCAATCCATCGCAGGCGAGATCGCACGCCCGGTGACCACCTATGGCCTGCACGAAGGCGCCCAGGTGCGCGCCGTGAACGTGCGTGCCGAGAACGGGCAGATGCATTTCACTGTGCAACGGCGCAACGGCATCACGCTGCCCGATTTGCAGGTGGTGCTGAACCTGGCGGGCGAACACAATGTGCGCAATGCCCTGGCGGCCATTGCTGTGGCGGTCGAGCTCAATGTGGCCGACGACGCTTTGCTGCGCGCGCTGGCCAACTTCAAAGGCGTGGGCCGCCGCTTCCAGCGCTACGGCGATGTGAAAACCCTGGACGGTCAGGGTCGCTTCACCGTCATCGACGACTACGGCCATCACCCGGTCGAGATGGCGGCCACCCTGGCGGC
>JACCDM010883107.1_pt1 | contig 11955 bp, 11 predicted proteins | sample 7445851 | NCBI WGS metagenome assembly JACCDM01 (sample SAMN15323438, study PRJNA562643) | freshwater metagenome | isolation source: river surface water | place: USA:Blue River Watershed | collected 2017-08-16
AGCCCAGAGCAGTGATGCACGAGTAGGCAATGTGGCAAAGGTGATGTGTATCAGCGCTACAGCGCTAGGAGCCCTCACTCTGATGATCCCAGCAGAGCTCACCTGGTTCACATATCTATATGCAGCAGTGGGCTTTGGGTTTGGAGTGGCTTATGTGGTGGGGATGGTCAATAGAAGATAAAAACTAAACAAACTTTGCTGGAAGAACCACTCACACTTCAAAAAGCAACCAAACATGAGAGGACGTAGAAGAGAGAAATCGTAGATGTAGCCAATCTATTCCTAGTTCCCTGAACACATCCCCGATCCAAACCAAGTTCCAAAGAAGATCAAGGTGAGCGGTGGAGCAAACCCATATAAGCAGCTAAACCAAATGCTGGACTTTCAAATTAGGCAGGCAAAACTTGCAAAACTTGAACAAAAAAAATAAAAGAAAATGACCCCCCCAGGGTTAATTCAAGCAATACAAGTAAACGCAGCAGGTCACATTGATGGGTAGAAATCCGAAGTTCACACAGTAGCCTGATTCACATGAGCTGAATCAGACGGCTGTTAACTCAAATCAGTGACGGATGGAACTTTAGATCCATCAGGTAATCGCTGAGTTCTTGCGCCCGAAATAACGCCATCTTTTGGCGGATTAAAGTGGTTATAAAGAGACATGGTCAGCATTTTGGAAATCATTCTCTGGAAATCAGGTTGATTGAAGAAGGCCTGGAAGAGGTCCTCGTTTGCTTCGTGTCTCTCAATCAAACTATCTGCAATCCTGGATTCCAGGTACATTTCAAAATTATCATAATCATTAGCCTGAGCGACTTCTTTAACATCTTGATCATTCGCAAGATGCCTCTGTTGTTGTTCAAACCAGATTCTGTCTGCCTCGGTTAGATTCAAACCAAATCGTTCATTCAAATCAGCTATAAGTCTTGATAGAAGCTCCACGGCATCTTCAGGCCTGCCACTGGAACCTTCTTGGACTGCAGGATCCATTGGCTCTTCGGATCCTTGGGTTAAGGACAGGTCTTCGTTGGACGAAATGATTTGTGTCCTTAAGTGAGTCAGAATTACGGAGTCATCTATGTCAACATTGCCACCGCCAATATTGAGAATCAGTCTTCGCTCAAGCATTTTTGTGTAGAAATAAAGTTCTTCGAGATCCTGATCCTTAAATGGCACAATTTGAGCAAGGAATGAATACGCCGCCACATAATTTCTACATAAACTCTTAAATTCGGACTTGGTTTCTTCGTCCAAAGAGCTCCAGCGCTCGACTGCAGTATCTGTATTTGCCTTAAGTGCTGAGCTTCCAGAAGTAGAGGCTTTGAAAATTCCCTCTACAGCCAACTTCATTTCCTCTTTGTGGAGGATTCCAGCGCTCATCAGCCTATGTTGTAGGTTGAATAGGATGTTTGGATCAGTTGGAGAGGCTGATGTCTCTTCAAAATATGGTCGGAACGACTCTTGAATTTCGTCTGCTTCGTTCACGAAATCAAGAACAAAGGTGTCTTCTTTGTTCGGATGAGTTCTATTGAGTCTTGAAAGTGTTTGAACGGCATTAATTCCAGACAGCTTCTTATCGACGTACATAGTATGTAAAAGCGGTTGGTCAAATCCGGTCTGATATTTCTCGGCTACTACAAGAACTTGGTAAGACTTTGCAAACTCTTTTGGAATTTCAGCACTCTTAAATTGATTCATACTGAATTCGGTAAACTCCACTCCAGGAACCGCAGGATCAAAGACAGTTCCAGAAAAAGCCACTAGCGTTCTAACATCACGATAGTTCTTTTCCTTTATGTATTCATCTATAGCTTGCTTATATCTAACAGCGTGAAGTCGAGATCTTGTCACAACCATCGCTTTAGCGGCTCCATCGATCTTTGTTGCTGTGTTCCTTCTAAAGTGCTCAACAATAATCTCAGCTTTTTGTGAAAGATTAGTTGGGTGTAGCGATGCATATCTGGCTAATGCAGAGGCCGCCTTACCCTTAGGGACTTCAACATCATCTGTGCTTAAATTGTTTGCAAGCTTGTAATACGTTTTATAAGTTGTGTAATTCTTAAGAACGTCAAGAATGTATTCTTCCTCAATTGCCTGTTTCATTGAATATTGGTGAAAAGGAATAAAAACTGCTTCTCCAGATGACGATTCCACTTTTTCGCCAAACAATTCAAGAGTCTTTGATTTAGGTGTGGCAGTAAATGCAAAGAAGGTAATATTCTCGGCTCGCCCTCTTGCGTCTACAGACTTTTGAAGAATATCCTCAAAAGTCTCTTCGACAATTGAGTTCTGTAAGTCGAATTCCTCGGCTGCTGCAAAGGCATCTTCTTGAGTAGGTCTACCGAGTACAAGTTTTAAATCTTTTGCAGTATCTCCCGATTGTCCAGAGTGAGCTTCATCGACAATAATTGCAAAGCGAGTACCCGCAAGCTCGGTGGCTGTTTTAGCGACCACTGGGAAGGTTTGAATTGTCGAAATAATTATTCTTGTAGCTTTAGTTTCTAATGCACTTCTTAACTGGGCATTCTTGCTTCCAGCATCCTCTCGCACTGAAACGATTGATCCCGGCTGGTGATCAAATGAGGAGACAGTGTCTCGAAGTTGCTGATCCAGCACCCGTCGATCTGTCACGATAATTACTTTGTCAAATATCGGCTCGTTACTCTTTATGCCTTTGACAACAAGCGGGCTTGTTGAATCGAGATTAGCTTTTGAGTGCAACACCGAGAGTCGATGAGCTAGCCAACTAATTGTGTTGGATTTTCCGCTACCTGCCGAGTGCTGCGCCAGTCGATTTACCCCTGGACCTGTAGCCGTACTTGCTGAAATCAAAGTTTCAACTGCATGCCACTGATGGAATCTAGGAAAAATAATATTTCTCTCGCCAGTCTTCTTACCCGTGGCCTCATCGATTTTGTACGAAACATGTATGTATGAACCGATGATGCGAAGCCAATTGTCCCGCTGAAGAACTTGGTGCCAAAAATACCTAGTTCTCTCACCTGCAGGATCCAGAGGGTTGCCCTTACCGCCAGCTTTACCGCCACCATTTGACCCTTGATTAAATGGTAGGAAAACAGTGCCAGCACCTCTGAGCTGAGTTGACATAAAAACATCATTTTCATCTACCGCAAAATTAACAAGGGCCCTACTTCTAAAAATCAAATCATTCGGTTTACGATCAAATCGGTATTGCCGAATTGCATCTTTAACATTTTGGCCAGCAGTTTGAGATTTCAATTCTGCAGTTGCAATAGGTATGCCGTTCAAGAAAAATACTAGGTCTACGCTGTCGTTTTCTTTAGACTCAGACATTCTTATCTGTCGAGTAACAGTTGTTCTATTGGCATCATAATTAATCCGATTTTGAGGGGTCAGATCATGGGCCGGGGCAAAGTATGCCAAACTAAATTTAACACCAAGGTCAGTGACGCCTTTTCTTAAGACATCTATAGCCCCTCGTGAATCAATTTCCTTTGCCAGACGCTCGGAAAACTTTTTCCACGAGACATCCTCGCTTCCGTGCAACGAAGTAAGTCGAGTCCAAGAATCAAGTTGTGAATTAATGATGAAAGTTTTGAGCTCTTCAACATCTAGTCCGAGCTCTTTTGAGTAGTTGGTCTTTTCGCCTTCATGCCAATCATTTTGCACCAAGTGATCGGTGATGAGTTTTTCGAGCGTACTCTCATAATGTGAAGGTGTAGCCATGGCTATTTTTCTTTCCCATCTATTTCGACACCAGTAATCTTGGAAATTAAAAGAGCAGACTTGTAATCAAGATCTAGCTCGATTTGACGTCGCCTTAGCTCAACTAATTTGTCAATATTTACCATCTCTTGGTCTAGAGCATCCGCAATCTCTCTTTGCTTTTCTAGTGACGGCACCACAAAAAGTTCTCTTTTTAGGTTTACCCACGGGATTCTCATTCTGTGATCAAGAATTCCATAACCGATGCGAATTAAGCTTTGTTGAAAAGTGCGAATTTGAAAGTGATAAGCCAAATAGCGCATATCAATTCGACTTTCATCTATCGGACAAAGCACGAAGTAAACTGGGCTAAGGCAACCTTCGTACTTAGACAGTCCAACCGACCCAATAATTACGTTCATGCTGTTAACGACTAGGTCATTTTTCCGAACAATTGAGTATCTTGAGATGTCGTCACTCGCCGAGTTTCCTATGTTTCCCTTATCTTCGTACAGGATTACTCCACGATCAGCCGTTAAAGAGAGAATCTGGGTCACCTGAATAGGATCATTCTTCTCTCCACGTATTTTGACTAACTGACCGAGAGGCACGAGCTCTCGGTCATCCGCCATGCCTTTTGCCCAAGGAAGTTTGCTCATTTCTTGCTACCTCCTGGGTTCAATAATTCAAAAATCTGACTTTCGATTGCCTTCATTTCTTCTATAACTTGTGAAGTACCAAGAGGTTTTTTGTAATGGTAAAACTCTCGCAGAAAAGGAATTTCAAATCCAAGTTTAGATTTTCCGTGATCTATCCACGCTTCTGGGTATAGCGGTAGATAACTTGTCTTTAAGAAATCTTCAGCCAATTTGATTTTCTGCTTTTCCTGATCCGCTTCACTTAAGTCGAGAAATCCATCTGGAATTGCAAGAATTTCCTCTTCCCGTAAATCGGGGTCCGGGAGGACTTCATCTTTCTTCCCTCTTGCGATACTTCCATTCGCATCTCTTCGGATTGAGTCTTTCACAAGCTTGGTTGCCTGCTTCCTTTCTACACCTATGCCAATTAATGCTCTCTTCAATAAATCAGCACTCTCAAACTTTTTTCCAATAAAATCGGATAATAGGATCTGTAGCTTTTTGTCCAGATCATCTAAATTCTCTTCTTCAATAACCCAGGTGCACCTTAGGGGTTGTTCGATGGTTATTCGCAGGTATGCCATCTTGTCTTTTGACATATTGCGAACTATTTCAGTTTTGTTTGGATCTATTGGCTCTGTATAAAGGCGAGAAATCTCCGAAATGGCATTCTCCATTAATTCTTTATTCTTAAGCCCAAGGTTTTTCTTAATCTTTGTTCCAAAATCCCTGGCATCGACAAATCGAATTTGGTCTTTTAACCGAGTATTTTTGCGGTTTGTTATCACCCAGATAAATGTGCCAATAGGTGTGTTGTAGAACATTTGATCGGGCATAGCCACGATTCCTTCTAGCAAGTCGTTCTCGATGATCCATTTGCGAATGTTTGATTCACCGGACTCTGCGGCACCTGAAAATGCCGGTGATCCTGAGAATATTATTGCCATTCTTGAGCCGCCTTCATGAGGGTTGGCCGCTTTTCCGGGCGTAACTGGCTTCATTTTGTTAACCATGTGCTGAAGAAATAAGAATGAGCCATCACTCACTCTTGGTAAACCTGCTCCATAGCGACCTGAGAATCCAAGTTTTTCATGTTCTGCCTGAATTGTTTCAGAGTATTTTTTCCAATCGACGCCATATGGCGGGTTGGATATTAGATAGTCAAATTGTTTCCCGGAATGACCATCTTCATCTGTAAGGCTGTTTCCAAGTGATATTCGAGTCGGATCTTGTCCTTTGATCATTAAATCTGATCTTGCAATTGCCCAAGTTTCCGGATTGAGCTCCTGCCCAAATACATTGAGAGTTATATTGGGATTAATATCGTGCAAGTACTCTTCTGCAACAGAGAGCATTCCACCGGTTCCACAAGCGGGATCATAAATACTTCTTATGGGTTTCTGGCCAGCAAGCGCCTTTGAATCCTCGATGAACAGCAAATTAACCATGAGTCTGATTACTTCTCTTGGCGTGTAGTGCTCACCCGCCGTTTCATTCGACATCTCTGAGAACTTGCGAAGTAGCTCCTCGAAAATGTAACCCATGGCTTCATTGGAAACTGCGGTCTCGGTAAGATCGATATCAGCGAACTTTCCAATAACTTGATAGAGCAGGCCTTGCTCCTCGAGCTTCTTGATTTTCTCCGGGAACCCATACTTATCAAGTACTTCAGAAGCACTTGGCGAGAACGCACGGATGTATGAATTCAAATTTGTCGAAACTTTGTCCGGATCTTGAAGTATTTTCCCAAGAGATAACGGCGACGTATTGTAGAAATTGTGACCTGACTCTTTATTTAGGATTGCTTCTAAATCATTGATTTTCCCAGCCAATGACTTGGATTTAAGAATTACTTTATCCTTGTTTTTTTCCAGGGCACATTCAAGTCTTCGCAGGACGACGAATGGCAAGATTACTTGGCCGTATTCGTGGGGCTTGAAGTCTCCTCGCAGAATGTCGGCCACAGCCCAGATAAGGCTGACTTTGTCCTGGAATCCCTTTGGTTGGCTCATGGTCGTACTTTACGCAGTACATATGACAAGTACCTAGATTTTGTATTTAAGCCCAAGAAATTAACGATTTCGGTGGTTAATTGAGTTTAATTCGTAGTTTCATAAGTAAATATGGACCAAAGGCATCTCGTCTTCGTGTCCAACTGTGTCATCAAAAACCGACACTCCGCCTCTCCAATTCAACGGAAGAGATGGCAAGAAAAGTTCAAGTGCTCTGTATTGATCAGATGCAACGAGAGTCTTGTGGGGTCGCTTAAGACTTCCTACCTGCTCATAGGTTACGTGAAAGTGTTTTTGTTGCGGGCACAGAGATTCGGTCATGATCTAAAGGTAAAAGCGAGCGCCGACAAATAGCTCTCGAAAGTCGACTAAATATGTCCGCAAAGTTGCCCGCATGCCCGCAATTTTGCCCTTAACAATTAACAAATCAACTTTAACTACAGCAAAGACTTCGACAAGAAAGTCACGCATAGTGGAGCTGGCCCCGCACATTTCTATGCGAGGCCAGCATGGTGTTAAGAAGAGTCGCCCTATAAGCCGGAAACTGTTCGAGCAAAAACTAATCTTCTACTTCTTCAAGCTCACGTTGGCGAGCTCTCAGACTTCCAACAGATTCTCCGTTATATAGCCAATACTCTGGACCCTGAACAGAGCTCCAGTTGTACCCACACTCCTTTAGCGCTTCGAGGGCTGCGGTAGTCAAACTATGCCGCTCGCCAGCAAAAATGACCCAACTGTCTTCCTCAACAGTTGCCGTTAAATTCAAATCTTTTACAAAACTTAGTTTGGCTCCAATCGGGATACCTGCAGAGGAAAATCTAAAACGTCCTGCCTTTATACCCACAGTTCGAAGCGCTTGAGCATCCTCTGCTGTTGCCACTAATTCATTCTTTGGGGTCACATCCTCGAGAGCAAGAACTTCAAGAATTGCTTTTACTTTGTATGGATCTAATTTGAAGAATTCCCTATTAGGGCGTACTCGAAAATCTCCAAAAGCTGTGTGCAGGGCACGTTCAACTCTGCGGTTATCGTCGACACGAGCTGCGTAGTAACACTGGAACGGAAGTGCAACACTCGTGTTATCAAGTTGAACTACACGTTCAGAAACAAGATTCTCGGTTAAACCGATCTTGATGTACCCAGGCATCGCTTCGTTAGTGAGGATATAGACATAACTCATGCAATTAACTCCCAGTTCTCAAGATACTTTTGCATCCAACCATCTGGCGCACTCTTTAAATCCATTCCGTAATTGCCTCTGATTCGGCGCATATCAGTTTCATTGTGGCTCTGACCCTTCTTGCCTGGGGTACTAAGCCACTTTGCATGAGATTCGGTAACAACTTTAGCAACCTGCAATGCGGGAACTACGAAGACGATCGGATGAGGCTCAGTGAGATCAACAAAGCAATAGAACATATCTTTATCTTTGATGTCCTCGTGTTTTGCTTTCATGTGCCATCCACCGTCGGCACCTTTACCAGATCGAGTCTTGACTTGAATCAAGCATGGGGCTTTTCCATCAAGATGGTTAACAAGAATGTCAGCTTTGCGAGTCCCTCTAGGAGCTTGGGCTGCAAGAATGCCCCGAGCAAGTAGACGAGAAAGAACTAGATGCTCACCTGCTGCGCCAACGAGCTGAGTGTCGGACTTAACCTTCTCAGACATACTTTTTTACAAACCTAATCGCTATTTCGGCGATTGCTGTTGAGATGGATGCGTAGATCATAAGAGAAACCAAAAAAGGGACCGTAAAGGGGATGGAGTCATAGAACGCCGCCTTACTCCAGAAATTCTCGTAAACCCAATTTGGTTGATAGAAAAAGGCGCCCAGGAAAATAAATCCCAATAGTGAGATATGAACCCTGGTCATTATTTGTCCAGCTTTAGGCGTGATCGCAGCGTCATGCTGGTAAGTATGTAGTAGGCGGCTGACATTTCCCAGGTTACAAGCAGATTTGGACCTAATCAACCTTCTCAAGCCTGAATCTGAGTTCAGATGACTTTGGGGCTAGGGGTATGGGCAGAGTTCGCGTTAATATTCCCTGTGCCCAAACTAACCAGGAGTAAAATGTTCAGTTTTGGGTTTGCCCTAGTTCCTTTGTTGTTGTTAACAGGGTGTGGCGCAGTTGATGCGATGCCTGCGCCGCGCGTCGACATTTTCGTACTCGATCTTTCGTCATCAAACGATAAGCAAAGTCAGTTAAATCGACTTGGCGAAGATTTGAATCAATCCCTAACAAACAATCCACTTGGCGTACCCAAAGAGGACGGAAATAAAGAAATTACGGGTCCTGTCACAACAATTTTTACATTTATTGAAGATGTTGCCCTTCGTGCGGAAACCTTCAAAATTCAGAATGCGCAGTCAACGATTGATTTATGGGATTCAGAGTTCGCTAGGGATTCAAGCCGTAATTCTCGCTCCTGGGAGGTTGTATCTAGCCTTTATGACGACTATCTAGATCGGCATTTGATGGACGGCAACCAATTCTCGATTTCAACATGCGAGGGTTCCCTTGATGATGATTTGGCGGACTTATTCAATTCCGATTCTAAGCGAGCACTTATCGTCAAACCGTTGTGTAAGAAGATTTCAGAAATCGTAATTGGTTACGAGAAATTGCAGAATTATGTAACTTCCACAAACGCACCTGCTACTGACATTTTTGGAACTTTGGGGAGGATTGATCGTCTAGTTGCTCAGATTAAAGAAGAAAACCCAACTTCAATCATTACAATTAATTTTGGTTCAGATATGCAACACGAAACAGGGGATAGTAGAGACACACCCAAGAAATTGGCTGGAGTGAATTATTCACCCACCGCTGTTTGTGAAGTGGCACGTTCAGATAAACAAAGAGAAGGTTTCAAGTTTGACCAAGTCGCTACTGTAAAAGTCAATGGAATTGGCAATGCAAATATAACTGCGCAATACGGCACGGCATTAGTCAAGTACTGGGAATGTTTCTTCAGTGCGTCAGCAGAAATTCGATAGGGGTAAAAAATGGCACTTAATTTCCTGGACACCAAAGAAGTAACGATTTCGAATATCAAGAAGATTGCCATTAAGAAAGGCAATCGAGACGGTAAAGCCGAGAAGCCGTCAGAATCCTGGACAGAAGGTTCTGTCCCATTTATCACTCAAGCCCATGCAATTTTCTCTGCCGAGGCAGAGCGTAAGATCGCGGCAACACGAAAGACTCTCAACGATCGCATCTTCGAAACACTTGAAGGTCGCGAGCAGATAAATTTGCTTGAATCTCAAAAGCAAGCCATCCAAGAAGAAATTATTGGGGCTGCCGAACGCGTCAAGCATTTCAAATCAGAAATTGATGGTTATAAGGTAGAAAATCCGATGGGTCGCTTCGCAAGAACGAGACTTATCCCCGGGAACATTTATTGGTTTGTTCTATCTATCCTTATCGCAGGTGAAATTCTCGTTACTGCCCCAGCCCTTGTTCAACTATTCGGGGAAGGAAGTTGGGAATCCTGGGTTATCGCGATTTCAGTCGGATTCCTTCCTGTTGCCGGCGCACACCTCATAGGTACTTTTCTTAAATCACGCTTAGACCGCCAGAACCCGCAAGAGCCTTGGATCAAGAGAATTTTTCAATCAATTTCAATAGTCCTACTGTTTGCAATTATTTCGCTAGCGGTCCTACGAGCAGGCATTACCGAAGGTAATCTTCAAAACTTCAACATCATTCCTAAGGATAAGACTCCCGGATTCTTGATTATTTTCTTCTCGGCTCTGCAATTCGGCTTCTTTTCTGTTGCAGTAGGTTTGGGATTCTTGCACCACTCTCCTGCCGCAGACTCTCTCAAAGAGGCAAAGAAGGAACTTCGTAAACTTAAAAGCGCGGAAAAGGCAATCACGGATCCGCTTAAGGGATACAAGTCTAAATTGGGTCTAACTGAGGATGAAGTTGTTGCAAAAGTCAATGCACTTTCTAACGAGATTGAGATACTTAGCAAAGAACTCGACATCACGGTTGCAAACTATCGCGAGGCTAATATCCATGCCCGTAGAGACGATTTCAACGGAGGACACCCATCCTTGGCAGTGCCACCTTTTGAAATCGAACTAGGCAAATTTGATGATGTTTACTCAGCGCTTCCAGCAAAGGTGCCACCAACACCGAATAACCCCTTTAATGTCGACTAAAAATCAAGTTTCATCAAATCAATCTTAAGGTTGGATTTGAGACTGGGATTGAAGTCCAGTCTTTGTGTGAATACCTGGTTTAAGGGTGTCCCTTGGTTTGGTCAGAGTTAGGTGAAGAAAATCCAGTTTACAAAAAAGGCCACGCCAAGTAAAAGTCCGATAAGGCCGCCGATTTCACCACCACTCATACCAAGGTCATATTCTGATCTCTTCCCGTCAGCTTCAAACGCGCTACCAACCGCCCAAAAAAACCAAACGAACATGACTATCCCGAACAAGATAACTACTAAGCCAAATAGTGCCTGGAAAATGCTTTGAATCATTTTCTAATTCCTCACAATTTGATTTCTACAGGGTTTGAAAAACATTTTGTCAGAATGATTCTCGTTCATAGGGATTACCATCACTAACGGCCGAGGCGATTGCTTCCTCGCAGGTTTGTCTTATGTAGTTTCCTTCTTCATCATAACCTCCGCAATCTGCAGAACCCCCAGAGTTAGATCGAGGAGGACAGTCCGAAAGTGGGTGTTCTAATGCCCACTTCTCAAATCTCGAATCCGCCCATGGAGTTGTTCGGATGCTTGAGGCTTCGAAAGAACAAGGGTCTTGTTGCGCTTTAATGAATGCCTCCTCCCAATCCTGTTTAACCTTTGCCTCAAATTCAGGATCTGAACCGCAACTGGATACAACCAAGAGCAGGGGAATCGCGAGTAAGGTAGTCAGCCACCGAACAGATTTCATAGCTCAATTATGTGGGCTTGCCCGACAAATCCGTGCCTCTCCCTAACAGGAGCCAAAAGTATTCATGAATGACCTGACACATCTAGATTGATTTCACGCTCAAAAGCACTGAGTCGGAAACGCCTAGAGGCGCACAGCCTGCGCTCGGGTCGGACTCTTAATCACCGGGTTCCTCCAAACTAAAAAAGCTACACACCCATCGTTCCCAGAACAATGATCCAGCCCAGTGCTGACTTAGATACAAGGCTGAGGACTATGTAGGCCTTCTCACCGTATGCATAAACCTTCCACTTGCCGACCTTCTTGTACTGCAAGAACATGTTGATGGCGAAGGTATTGAAGAAGATGAAGGTGAGAAGGAAACCGAATTGTGCATAGACCGGAATGGAATCGGCGATGTTATTGGTTGAGACCCAGAAGTAGAGACCTCCCATGATCCAAGGGACGATTCCGGCGAGGACTCCGATGTTGAAGGGAAGCCAACTTGTTGTGGTGGTGAGTTGGTTGTATTTCTCCATCATCAAGCCCATGAGATTCATAATGAAGTTCAAGGTGAAGACAAAGACAACTGTTGATAGTTCGATGAGGCCGCCGAGCATGAGAAGGACAACGAGCATGAGCGATGAGCTAAATGCGTACTCCCACCAACGTGCTGGGTTGATGCCGTTCTGGATATTTGCTTCGTAGCGGCGGACGTATTGTGGGGATG
>JACCDM010378657.1_pt1 | contig 11946 bp, 15 predicted proteins | sample 7445851 | NCBI WGS metagenome assembly JACCDM01 (sample SAMN15323438, study PRJNA562643) | freshwater metagenome | isolation source: river surface water | place: USA:Blue River Watershed | collected 2017-08-16
TCAACTGGCTTACACATGAATGTCAGTGTTCCTAATTATAGTCTAAAGAATGTTGATTACACAAAACTAGCATTGTTGCTAGGTGATGAATATATTCTTAAACAGTTTAGTCGTGAAGCAAACAACTATTGTCGTAGTGCTATCAGTAGAATTCGTAAGAATGTCGCAAGTAGACCAGAAGATGTTGCTAGAATGTTAGACAAAATGCGTAGTGGTTTAGATGAGCAAGCTATCAAATTAATCCACACAGGTGTCACAGACAAATATACAAGTATCAATACTAAAGATGGTTACATTGAGTTCCGTAGTCCAGGTGGTGATTGGCTAAATGAAGATGTAGATACATTAACCAACACACTATATCGTTTTGTTGTTGCTATGGATGCAGCTTGTGATCCACAAAAGTACAAAGAAGATTACTATAAGAAGTTGTATAAGTTATTGAATCCAGACAATTCTACTGATGCTTATGGTAGAATGGTGCAAGATTTCAGTCAATATGTGACAGCAGTAGGCGGAGCACCACAGAAAGTTGTTGCTGATTTCCGTAGAGTTGCGTTAGCTACTTTGAAACAAGCACAAGGTAAAGAAACAGGTGATTGGTGGTGGAACGTTAGTTTGAACGGACAACGAATTGAAGTTGTCGGTAAGAACAAACAAGAAGCATGGGAAGATGCTGTAAGACATTACAGAGAATGGGGCAACTATTCTATCAACGATGCTAAAATTGAAATGTTGCGACCGTTCAATAATAAACCAGCCCCGCAAGGTGAGTTCAGAGCAAGAGCAAGTGCACCTCAACCAATTGGTCAACAAGATTATGTAGGTATTCGCAATACTCAAACCCGTGAGTTTGTTCGTGACAATTCTGGTAATGTAATTAAATTCAGCAGCCCAACGGCAGCATACAATTATATGGCTACAAATAATTTCCCTCGCAATGAATATCGTATTAGTGATTTAAATATGGTTGATGCATCTGAAATAGCACCAAGGACAGTGTAATGAGAGCAAACGAATTTTTATCCGAACTATTTAAGCCTGGCAAGAAGAACTGGGAATGGGCCCGCCTCGGTACTAATGAAGTATCTGCCTTTTTTAAAGTAGGTGATAGAGAATATCTTTGGCAAGCATTTACAGGTAGTAACCCTACGAAGTGGGAAATACAATTTCGTTTAATAAGAAAACCTGATGTAGATCCTGATAAGTTAGATTTGTTTGGAAAAACTGATACAGGTAATTCAGCAGAAGTATTATCGACTGCTGTTGATATTACCCGTGCATTCTTAAAAGATTACGGACTTGATAGAGTTGAAGAAATCACATTCAACGCAAAAGAAGATAGTCGTATTGGATTGTATGCTAAGATGATTAAAAGACTATTACCTGATTGGGACTTATACCAGAAGAAAGACCCAGTTGACGGCATGATATTTTCTCTTACTGACCGTAGAGCGTATGACAAACCTGAGAATAAGTTTAGTTAAGAACACGCCTTAGGACCGTGTCGCCGGCTGCTGGCGGAAGGATAGAATTCGCTACTCGATTCCTCAAAGTGAGCATAAATACTATATTATGAGAGCAAACGAATTTAACATTTCTGATCCGGTAAAAGAACTAGCAAACAAGCTGCCTAACCTCAAGAAAACAGATTATGATACTATTGATGAGTTAATGCAACGTATTTGCAAGAAGCATAAACTTAGCGGACAAAAGCTACATGACTTGTTTGTTAGTAAGTATGGTCATACTCCAGATACTTGGGTAAAGAAAATCAAGCAAAGAAATGAAGAAGTCAACGAAGGTGATGTAATTCCATTTAAACGAGATAAAGCACAAGTTCAATATGGAAAAAGAACGTTCCCACCTAAACAAGATAATGTCACAGAACCAAAAGGTAATGTCACTCCCATAAAAAAAAAGAATACGGTAACAGGCCCAACACTCCATAGCATATATGAAGACAGTTCCGAAGAAGCACAAATTGAAAAATTTATTGCTTGGGCAAAAGAAACGTTACACGTGAAAGGTGATCCACAGTTCACCTTTAGTAGAGATACTGAACAAGCACAAAAAGGTCATCATACTGGAGTTCATTCAGGTGATCAGATTTGGGTTTATATCGGTAACAGAAATTTGATTGACATCTTTAGAACAATCTTCCATGAACTAGTTCATCAACGCCAGGATGAATTAGGAATGATTAAAGACGGTGATAGTTATCCAGGTAGTCCTATTGAGGCTATGGCAGACATGTTAGCTGGAAAGTACATAAAGATTTATGGAAAACAACACCCCGAAATTTTCCAGTAAAATAAGACAATCATTACAAAACATACCTGATGATTTGTTTTATGATGCCAACCTTGATGTAAAAATTAGATTGGTAAAAAATGAGTTTGTTAGAGATCCTTTAAGATTAGCAGTATTGATAAAGAGAATGGTAAATGAGAGCAAATGAATTTGTTACCGAGGCTAAGTTAAGTATCAGAGATCAAATTCTCCGTGATGTTCGTAAACATGGCGGCAATCCTAATGAATACTTTGTTAGATTTACGAGTATAGACAAGTTGGGTTATAGTCAAAAACAATGGTTCGGTAGAACTCCTGACGCTGATGATCCTAAATTTGATACAGAATATATTGGTGCTGGTAAAGGCAAGCCTGCATTATGGTTCTATCCTCTCAAGTTTTATTTGTCTAGTGAATATCTATACGGAACAGAACATCCGCATGTTTGGTTAGTAAGAATAAAACCTAACGCCTGGTTACAACCAATCAAATCAGGTAGTAAAGGAATACAACCTGCACCAGAAGGCAAACAAAGAGTGGGCATGATGCGATTATCAAGTACTCCTGCAGCCATTTTCTTTAAGCCTGCATTTGATGTTGTGGGCAAATATTATGACTATGCCAGTAGGCACAAACGACATGGTCAAGTAAAAGGTGCACCTAAACCTAGCTTCTTTGACAGAGTTAGAGGTTACAAATAAAAGGTTAAATTAGTTACGCAAAAAGTTTGACTTTTCTGCGAATTACTATATAATAAGTAGTTCTCAAGGAGTAAACATGACAAAAACTTTTAACGGTGACCAAAAGATTAAACTAACACAATTAGTAAATGAGGGTATGGCAGTCTTGCACGAGATTGATACTCTGTCTGAAGGTCTAAGCGATACAGTCAAAGCCATCGCAGAAGAATTGGAAGTAAAGCCTTCTGTTCTTAAAAAGGCAATTCGTGTAGCACACAAAGCACGTTTGACACAAACCAATCAAGAAAACGAAGAACTCAACACTATTTTGGAAACAGTGGGTAAGACACTTTGAGTTACGTAGACGCTATTCATTCTAGGGATGAAGACCGTATCTATGTAGTAGAAAGAACCCCTGAGGGCAAAAGAGCATATAATGAGTTTCCAGCAAACTATGTGTTCTATTTTGATGATCCAAAAGGTAAACACAGAAGTATTTACGGTAATCCTGTAAGTAGATTCAGTACTAGAAAACGTAGTGAATTTGAGAAAGAGCGCAGAGTCCTCTCGGGTAAAAATTTATACGAGAGTGATGTAAACGTTATCTTCCGTTGCCTAAGTGAAAACTATTTAGGTGTCGAGCCTCCCAAACTTCACACTTGTTTCTTTGACATTGAAGTAGACTTTGATCCTGTCAAAGGGTTCAGTCCAACAAGCGATCCATTCAATCCAGTAACTGCTATCTCAATGTATTTGGACTGGCAAAACACACTGATAACATTGTGTATTGCTCCGAAACATATGACGGAGGAAACTGCTGAAGATATTGTTAGTAAGTTTGATAACTGTTTGCTTTTCAAAACAGAAAAGGAAATGTTTGATGCTTTCTTTCAGTTGATAGAAGATGCTGATGTGTTGACTGGTTGGAACTCAGAGGGATATGATATACCTTACATGGTCAATCGTGTCACACGTGTAATGAGTAAAGATGACACACGCAAGTTCTGCTTGATGGGTCAACTTCCTAAGCCAAGAGAATATGAACGATTCGGTAAAGTTGAAACAACTTATGATTTGATCGGTCGCATTCACATGGACTATTTGCAGTTGTATAAGAAATACAACTACGAATCACGCCACAGTTATAAACTTGACTTCATTGGTGAAATGGAAGTCGGTGAAAACAAAACACAATATGAAGGCACTCTTGACCAATTGTACAACAAGGACTGGTTCAAGTTCTTAGAGTATAACAGACAAGATACTATGTTGTTGGTTAAGATTCATAACAAACTAAAGTTCTTAGAACTAGCAAATGCACTAGCGCACGAGAATACAGTTTTATTACCCACTGTTATGGGTTCAGTTGCTATGATTGAAATGGCAATTATGAACGAAGCTCATGCACGTGGTTTAGTAGTCCCAGATAAGAAAAGGAAGAAAGAAAATGAAGAAGATGTACAGCCAGCGGCAGGTGCCTATGTTGCTTATCCCAAGAAAGGAATGCACGACTGGGTCGGCGCCGTCGACATTAACTCGCTCTACCCGTCAGTCATCCGAGCACTTAACATGGCGCCAGAGACCATCGTTGCTCAGGTCAGACAAGACCTCACAGACCACTACATGAAAGAAAAAGGTCACGAACTCGCCAAGATGAAGAAATTCTATAAAGAAGGCGATGATGATGTGACTGGTGCTATTCTATGGGAAAACTTGTTTGGTGCGTTAGAGTACACAGCAATTATGAACCAAGAAAGAGGTACATTACTTTGGATTGATTATGAAGATGGTCGCTCAGAACAAATGAGTGCGGCTGAGATTTGGAAACTAGTCTTTGATAGTCATAAGCCTTGGATGATATCAGCAAACGGTACAATCTATACTTATGAAAAAGAAGGCGTGATCCCCGGACTATTATCTCGTTGGTACAGTGAACGTAAGGAAACACAAGCTAAGGCAAAAGAAGCATACGGCACTGATATGTACGAGTACTATGATAAACGTCAATTAGTTCGTAAGATTTTGTTGAACTCGGCGTATGGTGCATTGTTGAATGAGCACTGTCGTTTCTATGACAAGCGCATTGGTCAAAGTGTAACATTAAGTGGTCGTCAGATTACTAAGCATATGATGAGCCACATCAATGAGTGTGTCATGGGTGAATATAAGCATGACGGTGAATCAATTGTTTATGGTGATACTGACTCATGTTACTTCAGTGCATGGCCCGCAGTCAAGGATCAAGTTTTAAAAGGTGAAATGACTTGGGACAAAGATACTTGTATTGCATTGTATGATAGTTTGGGTGAAAGTGCTAACGATTCTTTCCCTGCTTTCATGGAAAAAGCATTTCATGCACCAAGAAAGAATGGGGCAATCATTAAGGCTGGTCGTGAACTAGTTGCTGATAGAACTATCTTTATTACTAAAAAGCGTTATGCTGTAAACATCTATGACAAAGAAGGCAAGCGCAAAGATAAAGAAGGTTTATTAGGTGACATTAAAGCGATGGGTCTTGATTTGAAACGTGCAGATACACCCAAATATGTGCAAGAATTTTTGATGGGATTATTAGAAATGGTAATTCAAAAAGGTAAGACACGTGAAGAAGTTATTGAAAAAATCAAAGACTTCAAACGTATCTTAGCAGAACAAGAATCTTGGACTAAAGGCTCACCTAAGTCAGTTAATAACTTGACCAATCACACAAATACTTGGAAAAAGACAGGTAAGTGTAGTGTAGGACATGCTATGGCAGCAATCAACTGGAATTATCTACGTGAGTTACACGGGGACAATTATTCACAGAAGATTGTCGATGGTATGAAAATCGTTGTTTGTAAGTTGAAACCAAACGCATTGAAGATGACAAGTATTGCATATCCAACTGACGAATTAAGATTACCAGAATGGTTCAAAGAACTTCCGTTCGATGACAATGAAATGGAAAACTCATTAGTCAATGAAAAGGTAGATAACTTATTAGGTGTATTAGATTGGAAGTTACGTGAAAACACTGACACCAAATCTACATTTGATAATTTATTCACATTCGGGTAAACTAAAGTTTACAAACGCAAAAAATTCCACTATAATACACAACAAGTATTCCTAAATACATTTTTAAAGGACAAACATGAAAGATATTTTACAGGACATTATCGAACACACACGAGCATTAGAAGGTGTAGACCTTATTCGTGTTGAAGGTACACAGACACAAACAGAAGTAATCGCATTAGCTGAGGATCGTTCAGTTGCTATTACTGGACTATTCAAGAACCCTAACAGTGAGTTCATCGGCACATTTGGTATGCCAAACTTGACAAAACTAAGTACAATCATTGGCTTTGATGACTATGACAGTGATGCTAAGATTACAGTATTGAAGAAGGATCGTGATGGACAACAAGTTCCAGACACAATTCACTTTGAAACTAAAGACAATAGTTTCGTTAACGATTACAGATTAATGGGCGCAAACATTGTTACCGAACGTGTTAAGAAGCCTATCTTGGCAGCTACTATCACTTTCAACGTAGAGTTCACTCCAAGTGTTGCAAGTATTCAACGTTTGAAAAAGCAAGCAAGTGCTAACAGCGAAGAAACAACTTTCGTAACTAAAGTTGATGGTAGTGACTTGAAGATTTATTTCGGTGACCATTCTAGTCACAGTGGTAACTTTGTGTTTGAAGCAAACGTAAGTGGCAAGTTGTCACGTAACTGGGCATGGCCTATCAAACAAGTTCTTGCTATTCTAAGTCTAGCAGGTGACAAGACATTCAAAATCAGTGACCAAGGTCTATGTGAGATTGTTGTTGATTCAGGCCTAGCAGTTTATACATATCGTTTACCAGCACAACAAAAATGATAAGCACTGTCTACTCATCTTCTTCATCAATCACTGTTACAGGTGGCAACGCTAGTACTTATGTAAATGGGTACAGTGGTTCTCACGGTGTAGGTAATATGAGATATAATACTACTAATCAACGGACAGAAGTATATGACGGTACTAATTGGGTTCAATTAAATATGGGCACAGTTAGTATCGGATTATCAGGTGAAGCAGAATCATTATTAAACTGGGCACGTGTAAAACGTAATGAAGAAGTTGAGTTAGCAAGATTAGCGGAAGAAAATCCCACTATCAAAGACTTGGTAGAACAAATCAAACAAAAACAAGAGCAAGTCAAAATGGTTCAAACTCTTTTGAATAGTCCTGGTGACAATATTATCAAACCTTCAATGATACCTTAATGGAACAAGTAAATTTATCACAACAACAAAAACCTGAATGGGCATTATTCTTACCAGCAGTAAGTAGTTTCTTCATCGCTGGCTTAGGTAAGCAACGTGAGGGTGAGGACTACTTCCCTAAGGAACGTATTCCTGCTAGTTTCAACGGTGATGTTGAATGTCTTAACTATCTGAATAGTAGCAAAGGTCTGTACACATATAAGTGGGGTTTGTACTCTGCTGGTCATGCTAACTTAGATCCAGACAAAGATGATCCAAAAGAATCTATCATTCGTAAACGTGAAGAAGGTACATTCATGTTGGGTGACTCAGGTGGTTTCCAGATTCTAAAAGGTCAATGGCCTGCCGATTGGAAAGATCCTAACTGTCCTAAGGCTATGGAAAAGCGTAAAGCAGTGTTACGTTGGATGGATACATATATGGACTATGGTATGATTTTAGATATTCCAAGTCAATCATTCTTAAACAAGGCAGCTATTCCATTACATGGTATTCATAACATTCAGGATGCTATTGATGCTACTCACATTAACAATGAGTATTTTATCAAACATCGTAGTGGTAAGTGTAAGTTCTTAAACGTTCTTCAAGGTACTAACCATACTGAAAGTGATGATTGGTATGCTGAAATGAAAAAGTATTGTGATCCAAACATCTATCCTGAAACTCATTTCAATGGCTGGGCGTTTGGGGGTCAGAATAAGATTGACATTCATTTAACACTACGTAGAATGGTTGATATTATCCATGATGGGTTATTACAAGAAGGTAAGCACGATTTGATTCACTGTTTGGGTGTATCAATTTTAGAATATGCTGTGTTGTTTACTGATATTCAGAAAGCTATTCGTAAGTACCACAATCCTAAACTTGTAATCACATTTGACTGTGCAAGTCCATTCTTCTCTGCGGCTAAAGGTCTCGCATACTTCAACAATACCTTGAACGATGATGAGAAATGGTCATATCAAATGACTAAAACAGCAGAAAACAAACAATACTCTACTGATAGTCGTAAATATTCGGACGCCTGTATTCAAGACGGTATCCATACTGTATTTACAGACAGTCCTATTACTGATAAACTACTTGTTCGTGACATATGCTATCGCGGAGAGGGATTCATAGGTCAACATGGTAAAGAAACTAAAACGAGTTGGGATACTTTGAGTTATACATTGATTCAGGCACATAATGTTTATCAACATATACATGCTGTACAAGAAGGTAATCGTAGATACGAACAAGGTATAATCCCGGCTATGATTCATCATTCTGATTCCGGTGTTAAGTTTAAAGACATTGTTGAAGAAGTATTCAGTAAGAAAACCAGGCAAGAAAGCCATGCTGTTATCGAGTACTATGATTCATTCTGGAAACAAATGAGTGCTGGTAGTCAAGGTTTTAGTGGTAAGAAAACTGTTAATTCACGTACTAAGTTCAACGAACTATTTACATTTGAATAAGGAAAATAAATGCCATATCGTTCACGCCTAAATACTTTGAAAGAAAGTCATAGACTTATTGATGAAGTCATCATTGAAAAAATGAAAGACCCCAATTTCGATGAATTTAAAGTCAATGAAATGAAGAAACAAAAACTCATGTACAAGGATGAGATTCGCAAACTAGAACGTGCTCAATGGGAGCATGATAATGAAACCGTAGATTTTGAGGATGATAGATAATGGAACAACAAAGAGAACAAGCATTACTGGAACAACGTCAACGTATCGCACAGGCTGCGAAACGTACAATTTTCGTAACATTTCAAAAGGAAGGCATTCATTGCTATCCGGCTGCGGCGACAGACCCTGCACTAAAAACAGGTGACATGTATGACGTTAGCTTTTTAGGAACTCCACATAGACACATTTTTCATTTCAACGTGTCTATTGAAGTATTTCACAACGACAGGGATATTGAGTTTATTCAATTCAAGCGTTGGTTGTTGAATCTATATTCGACAGGCACACTAGAACTGGATTACAAAAGTTGTGAAATGTTAAGCGATGATTTGTATTATCAAATCGCCGCTAGATATCCCGATCGTGACATTACTATCACTGTCTCCGAAGACGGTGAGAATGGTGCTACAATTTATTACAACAGAACTAAACCTTATCAACAACTAGCTATTTAAAAGGAAAACAAAATGGCAAAACCTCATATTCAACACAACCCTAAAGTTCGTCAGATTTTTGATGATTTGGAAAACTATCAAACATTCTGTCAAGACTTTGGATATAAGTTTGACGAGGCAACACTATACGATATGAGGGCATTCTCGTATCGTCAGTTTCAGAAGAATCAAGCAGGTAAGCCTGCAAAGAACAACTGGGATGATTTAATTGGCTCTTCACCCCGTTGAACGCTATCAATCTGAAATGTGGAGGAGCTTTGATAGTCCTCCCAAACGGAAAAAGAAGAAAGTAAAAAATGCGAACACTGTATTACATGGGTCTAGAACCCTACAAAGCAAGGTACACTCTACAACTCACAGAGTGGAATGAGCGTGTCTTTAAGCGTAGGGGTATTAACTATGTGATAGTGCCCGGTGAAACATTATCCACAGACCAACAAATCGTAACAGGTCAAGTGCTTGATGCACATGGTCGTAGTTACTTTGGTATGTCTCAACTAATGAACTTAGTTAAGATGATGAAAGAAGGTAAAGTTACAAATGAAGATGTTGTCTACTTTGAAGATATGTTTCAGCCGGGCTTTGAGAGTTTGCCTTATATTCTCAATCAAGTACCTGAAACTCATCGCCCAAAGATTTTTGTTAGATGCCTCGCACAGTCAATTGATCCTGATGACTTTGTTCACGTATGGGGGATGTCCAAATGGATGGGCTTATACGAACAGATGGTGTGTGAGGCAGTACGCCAAACTGGAGGTGCAGTACTTGCGTCTAATGAAGAAATGGTCATGAACATGAAGATTGCAGGATGGGAAGTCCCAATCTACAATATCAGTGGTCTAGCATTTGGTAAACAAGAAGTTATTGAACGAGTTGGTACAATCAAACCATTCAATGAACGCAAACATCGTGTCGTGTTCTCAGCACGTTGGGATCAAGAAAAACAACCAGACTTCTATATGGATTTAATTGATGCTTGGCACAATCGTCATCCTGGAAGTGGTGTAGAGTTTGCAATTTGTTCAGGTGCAAAATTAAAAAGTAACAACAATAGTTACATGCAACGCACACGAAATATGCAGGCTGCAGGAACCTTAACATTACATGAGGATTTAAACAAAAATGATTACTATAATATTGTCAATGATAGTCGTGTTGTTTTTAACTGTGCTTTGCAAGATTGGGTTAGTAACACAGTTTCCGAAGCGGACGCTCTTGGTTGCAATGTGTTGTATCCTGCTTACCGTAGTTTTCCTGAGACTTTTTCCAACGATCCAGAACGCTTATATGTCCCTTGGTCGATAGATGATGCGTTAGACAAATTGGAAAAGTTATTGAAGAAGCCTAGTGAACATATGGGCAAAATCAGTGACTACACAGACTTGACTATTGATAGAATTTGTGATATCATTCAGGGTAAGGGTGAAAAATACTTGCGTATGTCAACCGATTATCGTAAACACACTAGAGAAGGAAAGTATTAAAATGGCTACTTGGGAATTATCGACCGCATATAAAAAGAGTTCCATTGAACGACAGATTTGGACTAATGGTGACAAAGTTATCTATAGGGAAGAAGGCTATCGTTGGGGAACATTCACTATTGAATCTGATACTATGCCAATCACACATGAAGAATTGGTCGAGAATGATGAATACGAAGTCGGTTATGTTGACGATGACAAATATTGGGAAATGGTTGACTTGATTGATGGTTGCTGGGCTGATACTGAAAAAGGTCGCAACTGCACAGACGAAGACCTAGAAAAATTTGACGAAGCATGGGAAGAAAACTACTATGAAGGTGTCGAAGAACTAGGTTGGTCATGCGATGATACAGAATATTACTTGACTGGTCCTTTAATCTTAGTTAACAAAGATACTGGTCAAGAATTTAGTGGTTTAGTTGATCCTGCTACTGTTGTTCATAAACTTGAATTCCCAGAAGAAAAAGTAGAAGAAATTAAAACAGAAGTTAAGTTAGATGCTAATGCACCTTGGCCATGGGGACCTGAGTTAGCTAACACTGTAGAAACTGCTAAGTGGCCCTTTGATAAACCAGAAGAAGATCCTAAAGAAGAAGTTGAAGCGGTAGAAGGCTTTACTGATTTAACAGATTGGCATAGCGCAGAACACTATTACCCAACTAACCCAGGTCGCTATCAAGTTAATAGTTACAACAGTGACAAATGGCCCTTCCCAACATTCGCTGAATGGAATGGTAAGAAGTGGAGTGATGATAAAGTAATCAGTTGGCGCGGATTAGCGTCTGACCCAGGAGTAAAATAATGGCAACTAGAAAACCAAAAAATGTACCATCTGATGGATGGCCAAAGATTAGTCAAGGTACACACTTGACTGTAAAGACTTTTGAAGATGGTCGTACTGAACTAGTTTGGGACGATGACCGTTTATTAGAAGAAGTGAGACAAGCAATTGCCTCAGTAGAACAGATTGAATCTGTAACACCAAAGAAAAAAGGAAAGAAAAATGTCAGCACACAATGAAATTAACACACACTTAGAAGCATACTTGGCAGAACATGAAAAGTTCGAAAAAGGTAATGCGGCA
>JACCDM010076063.1_pt1 | contig 11944 bp, 10 predicted proteins | sample 7445851 | NCBI WGS metagenome assembly JACCDM01 (sample SAMN15323438, study PRJNA562643) | freshwater metagenome | isolation source: river surface water | place: USA:Blue River Watershed | collected 2017-08-16
AAGAAGCCACCAAAGGCTTAGTGCAACAGCAAACCCCCTTGTAATCTCCACTTATGAACTACCCAGCCCTACGCACCATCCTCAAATGCGGCTCCATCGTCTTTGGAGCATCCGCACTCTTTCTTCTGGCTCTTCCCTCACTCTTTCTCGAACTCCTAGCCCTTGAGACCACAGATGAGCTCACCTGGTCCATGCGCATGATCGGCATAACAGTCTTTGCCCTAGCCGGAAATATGTGGAACAACGCAGCCCAGAGCAGTGATGCACGTGTAGGCAATGTGGCAAAGGTGATGTGTATCAGCGCTACAGCGCTAGGAGCCCTCACTCTGATGATCCCATCAGAGCTCACCTGGTTCACATATCTATATGCAGCTGTGGGCTTTGGGTTTGGAGTGGCTTATGTGGTGGGGATGGTGCGGGACTCCGAATGAAGTCCTTCTTACATTCCATCCCCTCTGATATGGCCTTAGATTAGCCAATCCCTAACAGACAAAAAGATCGAGGAAAAAGCCTACGGAACCAGAGGGCTCGGGATTGTCGACACGAATTCCTTGATGATGAAGTCTCTTCGCTCTCGTATCGAGTCTATGTCCCAAGAATACAAATCAAAACTTACATTTTTTCTGATTTCTTTCACAATTCCATTAAGGGTTGCGTCTGCAGGATTTGGCGTTGTGCTGAGTGCTCGAGTGAAAACACCCTTATCATTTCCATATAAATCTTCCTTAGCAGAAGGAGGTTTATTTGAATAATGCTTAGCTTGGCCATTAATCAAAGCAAAATTTCCTAGCCCTAGGTACTCCCGGTACTCCGGAGATTGTGAATCTATACCTAGCCGTTGTATCTCATCAACATTCAGGATCAGATCTGTATCAAAGCCAGAATGCTTATTTGGTCTGAACTTTTTCAAAAATTCAGTTAGGTCACAAAGACCCACTTCAAACCCAAGCGAAACCAAGGATAAAATAAGTCTCATTTTTCTTTCATCTTTGGGGCTGGCTAAGTCCTCTAAGCGCTTCTCAAGCGTCAAAAGTCCCACAGGGTCCAGCGCGACATTAGGGACTCCTATTGTGACCTTATCTATCTTCTCCGCAGAGGCATCAGCTGGAAGATCATTGATGACTTTAGCCCATCGTGGAACCATAGATTCAAAATCTTGGGTTCGCTCTTGAGCAAGAATATATATGAGATAACGATAATTAACGAGTTCTGAGAGATGCTCATAATTCTTTAGGTGGCTTCCCGCTAACAGAACCGGAAGATACTGAGTCCCTTTAAAAAAGTCAGCGCCAACCATGTTTTCATTCAAATCATTTGAAGCTATTAGCTTATTGCCTGCAATTTTGCTGAATACCCTAGCTTTTTCCTGGATCTCAGAGAGAAAAATCTCTAACTGAGATGCATCAGACTTGAACTTGCCTTCCCAGTAATCAAATACACCTTGTTCTCCACTTATCTTCTCTCCATTATCAACGATTGCTAAGTTGCGTAGGAAAAATTCAGGTGTCTTCAATTTACTTCTGGTTGAATCTGCACTGCGCAGTGCCTTGCTCATTTCTGTCCACTTATCTGAAAGGTCGTCGTACTTATCATCGGTTAAGTGTTGGAACATGAAGTTCTTCAAATAATCCGCACCTTCGAGTGCCCTACCTCGAGCATTCATTTTGAAGAAGATGTCGAGTGCTTGTCGCTGATCACCAACATTTGTTTCCACGATGAAGGTTCCTTGTATTACACCGCGGATAAACTCGCCTATCTGTGCGGCTGATGGATAAATCTTCTCAAGAAATTCTCTACTCTTCTCGTAGGCATTCCAAATATTGGTTTGGGAAACGGTTAGAATGCCGGTTGGCTTCGGTGCTTTTATTGCAAGAGCGGCCAATAATTGATTGCCACCACCATATTCCATGAAAATTGGGAAACTAATCTTTGCATCCACATCCATGGATACCTTGCGAGTTATTGAATCAACTGTCTGATAAAGAGCCTTAAATCCCTCGCTAGCATTAGACACCGCTCCAAATTCGGAGTTCAAACGAAATTCCAACAGGTCACGTGATGCAATCAAGAGAGTGTACAGAGTCACAGTTCGTTGTTGCCCGTCCACTACTGCATGAGAACCATCATTGAGAGAATATGTAATTATCGATCCAAGAACATAATTGTGATTAGTTGATGAAACAAATTCTGCTAAGTCTTCAAGTAGTTGCCGGACTTCTTCATCGGCGTCCCAAGAATACTCTCGCTGCCATTTCGGAATATTCAAAATTGTATCTCTAGTGAACAACTCTCCGATGCTCAGCAATTGAGGGACTTCGGGACGTTTGAACATTCTTGCCATGAATTGATTCTCCTGAGCGAAGAGCTGACTTTGATCAACTTGACCAAATACTATGCCCCACATGGTAGATCAGAGTCCTGACAACGAGCTAGTTGACATCCGTCCTGGCGTCGGGCTTTATGCCCTGTTCCCGTCTCTCAGGTACACGCCATGGGTTGCACTGGGGGAAATGGTCGATAACTCTATCCAGTCATACCAGCAGCACAAGGATGAACTCATAGCCTTGAACGGTCCTGACTATAAGTTGAGGGTTGATATTAATTTTTCTGGGGGCGAAAATCCAACAATCCAACTTGTGGACAATGCAGCCGGTATTTTTACAAAGGATATTGCCCGAGCGTTTACGCCCGCAATGCCGCCCAGTGATAAATCAGGAATCTCCCAATATGGGATCGGAATGAAAAGTTCTGCCTGTTGGTACTCCAAATATTTCACCGTTAGAACTCGTGCACTTGGAGAACCGATTGTACGGAATCTGATCTTTGATATCCCAAAAATTATTAAGGATGAAATCTATAGTCTAAACATTGAGAAGGAGTCAACAAGTAATCCAAAGGCTCACGGGACCAGAATCATCATGAGCAAGCTAAACCAACCCGTACCGATTGCTGGAGCCGCCTCTCGTTTGCGAAGTTATCTCCGAAGTATGTATCGAGATTTTCTCCGTACTGGCGAACTCATTCTTACAATTAATGGTGAAGCGCAGGAGCCAATCTCATACAAATGGCTTTCGGCACCATATTGGCCAACAGATAAAGGGCCTGTGGATGATAAAGAATTCGAATGGGTTAAGGAATTTGAAATCGAACTCAACGAATCTCATAAATCCGATGTCGAAGGAGTCGCGGCTCCAAGAATTAGGGGGAAGATCGGAATCCTGGATAAGGGTGACACTAAGAGAGCTGGGTTAGCCCTGCTTTGGCGGAGAAAAGTTGTCCAAGGAGCAGGAGGAATGGCCGATAGCCCAGATGACCTTTATCGACCAGGTGTGATTTTTGGTGGTGCCAACAGCTTTGAGCGCCAAAGAATTATTGGAGAACTCGATGTTTCCGAACTCAAGGTAACTTCCTTCAAAGATGCTGTTGTTTGGTCTGAGGGGCAAGAAGAAGAAGCACTCAGGAAGATAAAAGCCGAATTGAATAGCGGTGCAAACCAACTTATCAAGATGGCGAGAAACTACCGAGCCACCGATAACTCCAAAGCCACAAAAGCAAAAGTTAACGCAACGTTGGAAGACGTTGTAGAGGCTGCCACGCGTGGATTCATTGATGGTAATGCGGTGGATCTCTTAGGGGATGACTTTGAGGTCCCACTCAAGGAAGAAACACCAGAGCCCCCTCGTGATCCAGCTACAAACGTCGTTCAGCGAAATATTCGATTGATTCCACAATTCAAGTCAGACATTATGCTCGAAGTCAAGGATCATGGTGATGATCCATCTTGGCTTCGAGTTTCTACGACTGAGGACAAAAAATGGGTAATTACCGTGAATCGCGAGCATCCATTTATGAACTCCTTCACGGTTTCTGATCCCGATTCGCTTGAGCCAGTTCTAAGGCTTGCATTGGCGATTGGGATTGCTGAGATTCAGGGCATGAGTTCAGGGTTTGAATCTGCAGGTTTTCTGCGAATCCAAATAAATGAACTACTCAAGAATTACCTCTCAAATAGATCGGACGTAGATATGACACTAGAAGAGGAAAACAATGATTGAATCGAGTGGAGAATTCGAACAGTTTTTGAAAAGGCAAAATCTCCCACCCCAGTCCGAAAAACGACTCACTGAAAACTCAGCTCGCATTCTTCAAAGAACTGAGTTACTAAATGGCGGGGTTTCATCGAACTGCCAACTTGTTGTCGGCGAAGTTCAAAGTGGAAAAACCATGTCATTCACCGCTCTCATCGCAATGGCGCACGAGAATGGATTCCCACTGGTAATCGTGTTGGCTGGCACAAAACTGCAGCTACTCTCACAAACTCGTGATCGCTTAAGGAAAGATCTGCGTGCCGACGGCGATGGCGGTGCTAATCCATGGGTGTTGACTGAAAAGCTAACCAAGGGAACTCGCAAGGAAAACATTCAGCTTGTACAAGATGTTCTGAAGATTTGGCTGGAGAAAGATGCTCCTAAAACATTTAAGTCAACAGTCGTTATCACAAGTCTTAAGAATCGTGATTCACTAGATGAAATCGTTCACCTCATTGAAGGTTTAAAGTCACGTATTGATCTCAACAACTTTCCAGTCCTAATAATCGACGATGAGGGTGATCAGGCCGGGTTGAATCTGAAGTGGCGAGATGATGAAGAATCTCCCGTGTATGCAGCGATCAATCGCATGAGGAATTCGTTAGCAAGACACAGTTATGTGATGTACACGGCGACTCCACAGGGGCCTCTTCTAATTGGCATTCAAGATGCCTTGTCTCCAAAATTCGTAACTCTGCTTAAGTCTGGTGAGGATTACTTAGGTGGAAGAGATTTGTTTGAAGATAACGAAGATTTCGTAAAATACATCCCGAATCATGAACATGGATCAATTTTTGATAAAAGTCAGTCTGCTCCAATACCAAATAGTTTAAAACAATCTCTTGCCTTTTACTTATTAGCTCTTTACGTCGCTCAAAGACGCGCAAAACCAAAGCCGTTATCTATGCTTGTTCATCCATCTTCTAGTATCGAACTGCACCTTGCGTATGAGCGCTGGGTAAAGGATGTACTTAATTCTTGGGAAGCTGTACTCCGAGATCCAAGTGAGTCGACCTACAAGAATGAAAAGAATAGGTTCTTTGAAATTGCTGAATCTGAACTCAAGAAAACTGTGAAACTCGGCAAAGATTGGAATTTGGACGAGGCATTAAGAGAGATCAGGTGGTGGATTAGTAAAATCAAAGTTCGTGTCGTCAATTCAAAGGGTCAGAGTATTAAGCCTGACGAATGGAAATCTAATGCCGGTTGGGTAGTGATTGGTGGAAACAACCTTGAGAGAGGTTTTACGATCGAAAACCTAGCGGTTACCTACATGCCAAGATCACTCGGCGGGGGAAATGCTGACGTAATTCAACAGCGCGGACGTTTCTTTGGTTACAAGCGTGCCTATTTGGATCTACTTCGTGGTTGGTTTTTCCTTGAGAACGCTCAAGCTTACAGAGATTACGTTGTTCATGAAAAATCAATAAGGTTGCAACTTGAGGTAATCGACAATCAGAATGGGAAACTCTCCGAGTGGAGACGACGCTTTTTGCTTGATCCGGCCTATTCACCGGTAAGGCGTGAAGTCATAGCGCTTCAAATAATGCAAAAGAGATTGTCAGTTTTTAAACAGCATAAGTTGTATGACCCGACTCTCGCACCGCAGGGGAAACCTTTCTTTGAGCGAATTATTCAAGCCAAGACTGAGTTAAAGGTGATGCCTGGGGATTTACGCAAGAATCACCGAAACTACTATTTTGAGATGTCGATTGATCAAGGATTAGAACTTATTGCAGACTGGCCAATGGCGCCCGAAAATCGCGCGGAATTAGATGACACTGTCTGGGCGCTCAGGGCTTTGGCAGACGATGGGAAGTTATCTTTATCCCGCGTAGTTCTCATGGATTGGAATGAAAAGGATTCCAATATTGAGATTCGAGAAAGGTCTATGCTTAAGAATTTACCCAATGCCCAGTTGCTGCCAGAGGATCAAGCAATTGCAAATATATTCCAAGGTCCATCTTCAAAGGGCCAAGGCAGCTATCCCGGTGATGCGGAGATGAAATTTGATGATTCTTTGACTATTCAAGTTCATAGAGTGGCACCTCTTATCAATAGCAAAAAACAACCCGAAGTTATTGCGCTTGCATTGATCGTGCCGAACAGCACATCGGGCTTTGTTGCTGAGCTTCCTGTTCGAAAAGGTAGTAAGTAACTAGGAGGCTTTTGTTTTGCGATCTGATTTTGATTCAACTTTTGAATTTGGCTTGATCGGGGATTTAGAAATTGACGCTAGAAGTTTTGGGTTGGTGACTTTCAATATTGCTTCGTCCCGCTTTGCTGCAGCTCTTAACACTTGATAGATAGCACCCACTGCAACTCCATTGCCAAGTTGCTTGTAACTAGCGGCATCGCCTTGATCCCCGAACATAAAGCCTTCCGGCATCCCTTGCAGTCGAGCGGCCTCGACTGGCGTGATTCTTCGCCCGTATGGTCCAATAATGGTTGTCTGAGTGATTGCAACGAGTGCCGGCACATAGGTAGGACGTTTAACGCGGATTCCTGAGGGTCTAAAGTGAATCAGGCCTTCCCACAAAGAAGACAAATCTTGCGCTTGCCACTCAAGTTTTCTTTTGGACGGCGACGCATCCTTAATGACTGGAAATTCCTTAAACCATTCATCAATCAATTTCTTATGCTCTACATAGAAGTTCTTATTCTTGGATTCGAAATCTTTCTTCCATTCGGGAGAGTTTTTGTCATACACGTAGAGCGGATTCTTTCCCCAAATGTCAGCCCATAGTGGGAATCCAGGAAGACGCACCCCTTCGCGACGTAGCAACATCTTTTTGACTAACCAGTCCCAGGCATCCAAAATCAGTTTTTCCTCATTGGAAATTCGATACTTCATTAAATTTTCTTTTGTATTGTCCAAAGGTAAATCCTCAAAAAGATTCCACTGCTGCGGATCCCACCCGTCAAAGTCGGTAGGAAACTCAAGTGGGTCATCATTTTTAATCAGCCGATGTCTCTTAGAAGGCAATCTCGTGCCAACGATAAACACTCTCTCTCGAGCCTGTGGGGTTCCACCGTAACTGGGTGGAATCCGATGTGGTGAAACGACGAAAGGTTTACTAGAAACGCGATATCCCAAATCCCTTAACTTATTGACAATATAAGCCCATTCATGTGCGTGACGGGGTCCAGCGATATTTCTAACATTTTCTAGTACAACCAAGGAAGGTTTATGCTTTTCTAAAATAAATGCAATATCGTGAAATAGCGATCCACGATCTTCCTCCATTCCCAATTGCTTTCCACTCTTCGAAAATGGTTGACATGGAAACCCTCCAAAAAGTACGTCGTGGCTTGGAATTTGTTTTTTTCGGCCTCCCCTCGTGAAATCATGAATGTTTCCGAGTGCTTCTTGCTTCCAGTTCAACTTGTAAATTGCGGCTGCTGCCGGATCAATTTCATTCGCAAAGACGCACTTCCATCCGAACGCAGAGCCTGCCGCGTGGAATCCACCAATACCCGCAAATAGATCAATGAATGTGGTGGTCATATGGACAACATAGCGGCCATGGGTGACAATTACGGGATATGACACAAATCGTCCCAAAAAAGGGCCAGCTAATGCGGGAAATCGCTGAACTCCTAGGTTTGCCTGAAATGCTGCCTACTGTGGGCTCTTCGGTTCCAAGCGTGTTCTTCACAAGTATCGCCTCTGAGATGGGCATTCCAGTAGTTCCCGGAATGCCAGCCATGGCCCGCAAAATTATAGAAAGTTCACACCTGAATTGGCGCCCAGAATTCTCGAGTGAAGCTATGCCGTCTGGTGGCGGTGGAACCGTCACTGCTTTGGGGCTAATGCAAGTGAAGAACGCTGTTCTAATCTGGAAGGGAGAGCCTACTCAACCACTTCCAGTTGAGATCGAGGACGAAGAATGGGAACCCAGTCATTACTGGCAAGCAATTAGAGAAGAATTACCTCGAGAAACTCAGGAGGTTATTGCTCGGCCAGGTGCAGATGAGTTTAGAAATCGAGTCCTGCAGGAGTACTCAAACCGCTGCGCAGTTTCAGGAACAACTTCAACTCAAGCATTAGAGGTCGCGCACATCGTGCCTTATTACGGCCCCGAAAGCGATGACGTGCAAAATGGTATTCCGTTGCGAGTGGATATACACAGATTATTCGATCGAGGACTAATACGCATTGACTACGATGAAGCTTCGAAGTCCTACAAGATTGGTATCCATCACTTCATCTCTCCAGATTACGAAGAATTTGATGGAAAATCTCTCCTCTTGCCAGATAACAAGAATTCAGTTCCAAGTAGAGTCGCTATTGATTTCCATAACAATCAATTCAAGGACCTTTGGACTGTAATTTAAACTGAATGAAAAATGTGATTGGGAAACCACTGCTCAGGCGTAACCATTGCGAGATATCCCCAGTGATCCTCGAAATAGGCTGCTAGCAAACCTTCACTCGTGATTCGAAGTCTTCCTCCAGAGGGCTTCCTTGCAATCATTAGAGTTCCAAGTTTTGAAGAGAATTCTGGATTCAACTCACTCAATAATTCATTTGTCTTGCGATTTCTAATTTCACCGTTCAAATGAAGTATGTATGAGTAATCTAAGAATTTGCCCTCGATTAATTCTCCCACGGCAACTTCGGCGCTAGAAATTACATCTTGGATTTCTTTCACCCATTCAGAATCTGCATCAGGGTTTGATGCAGCAACTAACGGATCATCCAATTGCGGTACATCCGGTTGGATTCCATCAAGTTTGGACAATAGGAATTCACACTCTTGAATCAATGTAAGTCCCATTTTTTCAGCTACTGGGTAGATGTTCAGTATAAGAGTTTTGAGATTTTCTTTGCTGAACACTGAGTTGTGATGCACCCAGTCGTTTCGATCATCAAGAATAATCTGTAATCGGTTGAAAAACGCAACTACCTCTTTTTGGTCAATTTTCGCGCGAATTGGCTTTCGCAATGGGGAGGTGCTCACGCGAAGAAGTTCTTTCAAAAGGTTCGAAGGATCATTAAAGTTATAATTCAAATAAACCAAACTGGTTTTTCGATACTTGGTCAGCCAATCAATTCCATCTGTGCTTTCAAGGCTTTGATTTAGAATTTCGAAGAAATCGATGCCGAGTAAATTTATCAATCCAATGCCTGATTGATGAATCTGACCTTCTTGGTCCAAGTCGGGAATTGCCAATCGCATGCTTAATTGTACATTCTCATTCTCTGGCATTTGAATCCTCAACTTCATGCATCGCAGACCAGACCAACATCAACGGGTGCGCAAAGTCCTGCCCACGGGTCGCCGCTACTTCCGACTTAAAGTTCTTGTAGTTGATACCTGCTGCCATATGAGCAACCCAGTTCGAGAAGAGCTCATTGGTAACTACGACCCGGTAGGGGTAATCGTTGTGAGGCGTGTTGATAACTTCCGCCTTAGCCAGTTCAGCTAGAGGCTCAAGGGACTCCTTATCTCTGGCTCGGACTATGAGATCAGTGCCGTTGTTTACGGCGCTGACAAATCCTGTAGTTGTAAATAGCCACATAATTTTCTCCTTAGTGAGTTGAAATTTCATGGGCGAAGGCCGCCCAGACTTCTGGTGTTCGTGAATCCGGTAGATATCCGCCTGCTCCCCCGATGAGGATTGGCATATCTGGAAACCGAGAACGGATTAACTGTGCTGCTTTTCTAAATCCATCAACTGTGAATTGAAGTGATGAGAGTGGGTCTTCCTGGTGACCGTCTGCTCCACTCGCAATGAAGACGAGATCTGCTTCAAATTCCCTTGCGAGTTCGAGGAATAGATTGACTCCTTGCAGAAGTGCACCGTCACCTTTTCCAAGATCTTCTGCTCGCTCTGGCGAATGAAGTGGATAGTTATAGACGTTCTTCTCCGAGTTATCTTCATTACCTGTTCCAGGGAATATTCCTCTCTCGTGGATTGAGAATGTCATTACGTTGGGGTTTTCAGCGGTGAGATTCTCAGTTCCATCTCCGTGATGAGCATCGATATCAAGGATTGCCACCTTCTTGCCGAAGTCGCTTGTGGCGATATCTGTAGCTAGTGCGAAATCTGCAAAGATACAGAATCCAGATGAGTGGCCGTACTGTGCATGATGCTTTGCCCCAGGGAAGTGAATGGCTGTTGTAGTGATTCCTCGTAAGAGGAGCTCAAGTGCGGCGAGAGTGCCACCTGCGAATGTGGCAGCGAGCTCTGCAAGATCAGGACGAGGCCCTGACCATTGACTTGTTCTGTGTTCATTGAGGACCTCATCTAAGTATTGAGATGAGTGCACTCTCTCGAGTTCTGCTCTTGTTGCCATGCGAGGTTGTATTTCCACTACTTCATAGCCTGCCGCTTGCATTAATTCTGTGAATAGGTTGCGGGCGTTGATGAAGCGTCTTCCCTGAGTTGGGTGGGATGGATCAAAGACCCAGTTTGCGTAATGCTCTGCGTGTATTAGGTATGTTGTTTTTGCGGAGTTCTCCTTAGTTGGTATAGGTGTTAATTTGGTTGGTGAGTTCCTCTGCTGATTGAGGAATCTGGTTTTGGCCCATAGCTAATTTCTGGAGCCATGTGAGCAGCTGAGCACCGAACATCGCCTCAATGGTGTTCGGAGAAATCGCATGAGTTGGATGAAAGCAATAAACATATAAACGTTTCTTTCCACCGAAATCAGAGAGTTGAATGTCGCGTTGCGCTCTTTCTCGCTGATTCAGGTTTTTGTATACCTTGTTCTTGTCACTACCAAAGTCTTCTGAGAACTTAAGAAGTGGAATTGCGAAGAAGTCACGAACTTTAGACCCCATGACAAAAACAATCTCGGCTTGTGAAAGTTCCAAGATTGGCAGGAGCCACTGGTCCACACAATATGAACTAGCTTCCTCGACCCCTTCTGCCATCTTGCTTTTACAGTGAACGATCTCAGTCAGGGCGTAATCTTTATGCGGATCACATTTATCCCCCAGAATCGCCATCGCATGGTTGTGAATTCCTTGCCAGGTGGCCTGAGGGCGCTTCTGTTGCTTCATTCCACTTCGATAGTTTCCATCGATGCATCGGACTAAGAAGTTTGGTTCCGTCGGATGATTGAAGGTTGCATGAACGGGAATGTTCTTTTGGTTAAAGCGATTTACAAAGAAGTTCCCCGCTTCTTGTTCATTCATTCTATATGTTGGAAAATCTTCACGTTCTGAGATATTAGGATCATCACTCAAGCCTGGATTGGATGAAAGAAATAGCACTCTGGCTGTTTCAATATTTCCAATCCAGGGTTCAGGTCGCTGACGCATTCCCGGATCGGTTGCAACCATCTCTTCTTGGACGTTTACAACTCGATAACATGGGTGGTTCTTGTTGCCAATAGCGGCATCCACTTCTGGGCAAGAACAGATTGACGAAGCGAGCTTGAGTGATTTCATATCTAATCCTCTCAATTAAGCAGCTTGATGAGAAGGCGAAAGCCCTAGGAATCGCAGTCCATCTGCGAGTACCCAATCAGCGAAGTTCTGGTTGAAGAGAGCATCCTCACCGCGACGCTCACGGATGAGATCGATTGCCTTTTCTGGCGTGCAACCATCCTTAATCAGGATTAGCGCCATAACTAGCCCAGATCTGTTAAGTCCTGCTTGGCAACGGATAAGCACGCGATCACCAGACTTCCAGCGAGAGTAGCCAAACTCGACCGCTTCGCGTAGGCGATCAAGATCGATATCGCGAATTGAGGCATCAGGGACTCCGTAGCGAAACTCCTGGACGTTCCAATCAGCGGGACGCGCCCACGCATACATCGTGACGATGGCATCGAAGGGAAGGTCGGTGCGCTTGCGGTTGTTTGTAACAGGTAGGTGGATGACATCGAGGTCATCGGTACC
>JACCDM011374403.1_pt1 | contig 11938 bp, 9 predicted proteins | sample 7445851 | NCBI WGS metagenome assembly JACCDM01 (sample SAMN15323438, study PRJNA562643) | freshwater metagenome | isolation source: river surface water | place: USA:Blue River Watershed | collected 2017-08-16
CCGACACCACGTTTGACCACATCATCATTGGCGCAGGCACTGCAGGGTGCTTGCTGGCCAACCGCCTGAGTGCCGATGCGCGCAAGCGCGTGCTGCTGATCGAAGCGGGCAAGAAGGACGACTACCACTGGGTGCACATCCCCGTGGGCTATCTGTATTGCATTGGCAATCCGCGCACCGACTGGCTCTACCAGACCGAACCGGCAGCGGGGCTCAATGGCCGCAGCCTGCGCTACCCGCGTGGCAAGGTGCTGGGCGGCTGCACCAGCATCAACGGCATGATTTACATGCGCGGCCAGTCGCGTGACTACGACCAGTGGGCACAGGTCACGGGCGATGCCAACTGGAACTGGGACAACAGCCTGCCCTATTTCATGCTGCACGAAGACCACTACCAGGGCGCCAATGCCCTGCACGGGGCCAAGGGTGCGCGCAGCCCCCTGCTGCAGTCGCCTGGGCCTGAGGGCAGTCACTTCCACACCTTGCGCGCGCGCAGCGCGGGCGGCGAGTGGCGCGTGGACAAGCAGCGCCTGCGCTGGGACGTGCTCGATGCCTTTGCCCAGGCAGCCGAGCAAGCTGGCATCCCCGCCACCGACGATTTCAACCGGGGCAACAACGAGGGCGTGGGTTACTTCCAGGTGAATCAGAAAGACGGCTGGCGCTGGAACACCGTCAAGGCCTTCCTCAATCCCACCTGTTATGGCCGCCCCAATTTCGAGATGTGGACCCAAGCCCAGGTGAGTCGCCTGTTGTTTGAAACCCAGGCCAATGGCCAGCCACGTTGCGTGGGGCTGGAGGTCTGGACGGGCAAGGAGATGATCCAGGTGCGCGCCACGCAAGAGGTCATCCTCAGCGCGGGCAGCATTGGCTCGGTGCAGATCCTGGAGCTGTCTGGCGTTGGCGATGCCGAACTCTTGCAATCGCGCGGCATCACCCCCTTGCATCACCTGCCCGGCGTGGGCGCCAATTTGCAGGACCACCTGCAAATCCGCAGCGTGTTCAAGGTCAAGCATGCCAAAACCCTCAACACCCTGGCCAACAGCTGGTGGGGCAAAGCGCTGATCGGCGCCGAATACGCCTTCAAGCGCACCGGTCCCATGAGCATGGCGCCCAGCCAGCTGGGAGCCTTCACCAAATCCGACCCCAAGCTGACTTGGCCCAACATCCAGTTCCATGTCCAGCCCCTGAGCCTGGACGCGTTTGGTGAACCGCTGCACAACTTCCCCGCCATCACCGCGAGCGTGTGCAACCTCAACCCCACCAGCCGGGGGACGGTGCACATCAAGACCCCGCGCTTTGAGGATGCCCCCGCCATTGCGCCCAATTACCTCAGCACCGACGAGGACCGCCTGGTGGCCGCCGATAGCCTGCGTGTGGCGCGACGCATCATGCAGCAACCCGCCATGGCACGCTTTGAGCCCGAGGAATACAAGCCCGGCGCGCAGTACCAAAGCGATGCCGAACTCGCCCGTCTGGCGGGCGACATTGCCAGCACCATCTTTCACCCGGTGGGCACCACGCGCATGGGCCGCGACGACGACCCTCAAGCGGTGCTCAATCCTCGCTTGCAGGTGCGTGGTGTCGCAGGCTTGCGCGTGGTCGATGCGGGCGCCATGCCCACCATCACCAGCGGCAACACCAACAGCCCCGTGCTGATGATGGCCGAGAAGGCCGCCGAATGGATCGCGGGCGACGCACGCCACGACTGAGGGTCAATCCCTAGGTCTTGAATCGGGTATTCCCTGTGGAGCGGTGCGTGCGCACCCACCTAGCATGTCTCTCAACGGACATCCCACCAGAACAGAGTCCGAGGAGACCCCTAAAGAGAACGACAATGCGCCGCCATGGAAGCGGCGTTTGTCATTGTGGCGGCAGGTTTGGCGGGGTTCCTCGACGCCGTGGTGGGTGGCGGCGGCCTGATCCTGGTGCCAGCCCTCTTTGCCACCTATCCCCATGCCCCACCCGCCGTCTTACTGGCCAACAACAAGTCGGCCTCGGTCTGGGGTGGTGCCATGGCTTGCTGGCAATACACCCGCCGTGTGCCCTTGCAACGCAGCCTGCTGCTTGCGGTGTTGCCGCTGTCCTTCGCGGGCGCGATGCTGGGCGCATGGAGCGTGACGCGCATCGACCCGACGCTCATGCGTCAGGCCTTGCCCTTCATGCTGCTTGCCGTCCTCATCGATGCTTTTCGCCGCAAGGATTTGGGGCTGGTGCATGCCGCACGGTTTGAGCACGCCGCCTTGCGCTGGCGCGTGGCCGCCCTGGCCCTCACCATGGGTTTTTACGACGGCTTTTTTGGCCCAGGCACGGGCAGCTTTCTGGTGTTCATCTTGGTGCGCTGGATGGGTTTTGATTTCCTGCAAGCCAGCGCCCATGCCAAGTGGCTCAACACGGCCAGCAACGCCGCCGCCTTGTGGTGGTTCAGTCAGTTCGCCGAGGTCTGGTGGCACCTGGCCTTGCCCATGGCCTTGGCCAATGTGGTGGGCAGCTTCGTGGGCTCGCGCACGGCCATGCGCCTGGGGCCGGTCTTTGTTCGCAAAATCTTTTTGGTGGTGGTCTCAGCCCTGGTGCTCAAGACGCTGTGGGACGCTTACTTGCGCTGACCTAAGCCCCTTGTCCCGCCACGGTGGCAAGGGCCTCACTTGTCACTGGCGGCGGCATCGGACTGTGGCGTCGCAGAGGCCGTGGGCGGCGGCGGCCAAGGCACTTCGCTCACGGGAATGGGCTTGCCCGTGGGGCGGGTGGCCTGGCTCTTTTGCACCAGCGCGATGTCTGACGGCGGCGGATAAACGCCCGAGACCACAAAGTCGATCACGCGACGCGCAATGGGTGCGGCGCTTTGCGCACCAAAGCCGCCGTTCTCGACCACCATGGCCAAGGCCACATCGGGATCATCTGCGGGCGCAAAGGCGATGTAGAGCGCGTGGTCGCGCAGGCGCTCGCTCACCTGGCTGGCGATGTATTTCTCGTTTTGCTTGACCGTGAACACCTGGGCAGTGCCCGTCTTGCCCGCGCTCACATAAGGCGCGCCCACAAAGCTGCTCGCTGACGTGCCCACCAGGTTCACCGACACCATGGCGTCGTGGATCACTTCCAGGTTTTCACGTTTGTAGGGCAGCTTTTCTGTTTGCACCTTGACTTCATACGCAGGCTGCTTGGATTCGATGTCGATCACCGACTTGACCAGGTGCGGCCTCACCTTCATGCCCCAATTGGCCAAAATGGCCGTGGCATGCGCGAGCTGCAACATGGTGAAGTTGTTGTAGCCCTGGCCAATGCCCAGCGAGATGGTCTCGCCCGAATACCAGCGTTGCTGCTCGGGCTTGCGGTAGGTGGTGCGTTTCCAGTCGGTGGAGGGCAACACGCCCTTGGCCTCGCCCTGGATGTCAATGCCCGTTGGCCCGCCAAAGCCAAGCGGCACCATGTAGTCATGGATCAGGTCCACGCCCATGTCGCGCGCGAGCAGGTAGTAATAGGTGTCGCAAGACTCGACGATGGATTTCTTCATGTCCACCATGCCGTGCCCGCCTTCCTTGTCGTCGCGGAAGCGGTGGTTGCCAAACATGAAAAAGCCTGGGTCGGCAATGGTCTGGCTGGGCGTACGCTTGCCCGACTCCAGAGCGATCAACGACATGAAGGGCTTGTACGTGGAGCCTGGCGGATACGTGCCCTTGAGGGCGCGGTTGAGCAAGGGCTTGTCGATGGACTCGTTGAGCATCTTCCAGTTGTCAAAGTCGATACCGTCCACAAACAGGTTGGGGTCAAAGGTGGGCTTGCTCACAAAGGCGAGGATCTCGCCCGTCTTGGGGTTGAGCGCGACCAGCGCCCCCCGGCGGTCGCCATAGAGGTCTTCCACCAGCTTTTGCAAACGGATGTCGATGGACAAAACCACGGTGTTGCCCGGCAGCGAAGGGCTGCTCTTGAGCATGCGCACAGGCCGTCCACCCGCCGAGGTCTCCAACTCCTGCACCCCCGTGATGCCGTGCAATTCCTTTTCAAAACTTTGCTCGATGCCCAGCTTGCCGATGTATTCGGTGCCCCGGTAATTGGCCTCGTCCTCGCTGTCGGCGATGCGCTCTTTTTCGGCCTGGTTGATGCGACCGATGTAGCCCAACACATGGCTGGCCAAATCCCCATAGGGGTAGTTGCGAAAGAGTCGCGCGCGGATGTCCACGCCCGGAAAGCGATAGCGATGCGCGGCAAAGCGCGCCACTTCCACGTCCGACAAGCGCGTGGCCAGGGGAATGGAGTCAATGCTCTTGGATTCTTCGCGCAGCTTCTTGAAGCGGCGCCGCTCACGCGGGCCAATGTTGATGAGCTTGGAGAGTTCATCGAGCACTTGCTCAATGGGCGCCTCCAGCTTGGAGGGTGTGATTTCCAGGGTGAACGCCGAGTAGTTGGTGGCCAGAACCACGCCATTGCGGTCGGTGATCATGCCCCGAATGGGCACCACGGGCAGCACTGCCGTGCGGTTGCGTTCAGCCTGCTCGCTGAGGTCGTCGTAACGCCACACCTGCAAATAGCCCAGGCGCAAGATGAGTACGACGAAGGCACCGGCCACCAGCGCCGAGGCCACCAGGACTCGCCCCCGAAACCGCCGGATGTCGAACTCGACGTTGCGAATCAGGCTCATAGCGGACGGTTTTCATCAGGGTCGGGGGCTCGACGCTGAGGGGCGAGGAGCATCTCGCACACCAGCGGCCACGCCAAGGCCTGCAGCACGGGAGCGAGCAAGTGGGAAAAGCCAGGGAAGGACAAGCCCATGCCCATGCGGATCACCAACTGGATCAGCCAGGCCACCACAAAAAGGGGGAAGACCTGCAACATTTGCGCGCGCAGGCTGAACCACAGCACACGCCGGTGCATCATGACGGCCAGATAGGCCATCACCGTGTAGGAAAGCGCATGCTGACCCAGCAACGCCGACTCGTGCACGTCCATGAGCAAGCCCAGCATGAACGCCCAGCCAATGCCCACACGCGTGGGCTGGTGAATGATCCAGAACGCCAGGGTCAAGGCGGTGAGGTCTGGCCGCCAGGCCGCGTTGCCCAGCCACCAGGAGGTGAGGGCCATGTCCAGCATGAAGGACAGGGTCAGGGTCATGACCACAAAGCCCGGATTGACCGGCAAGAGCAACTGGCGGTCGCGAATCATGATGGCTTTTGCTCACCCGCAGCCGGGTCAGGCCGGGCAGGCAACTCAACGGGGTGCAGGATCATGAGCCAGCGGACCGCACCAATGCCCGCCGTGGGCACGCACAGCACGCGCGCAAAGGAACTGTCGGCGCGGCGCTCCACGCGCAAGACCCTGGCCACAGGCAAGCCGGCGGGATACACCCCATCCACGCCGCTGGTGACCAGCACATCGTCCTTTTCAATGTCTGCGTTGGCAGCGATGTATCGCAAATAGAGCAAGCCCTGGCTGCCCCCTTCGCCCGTGGCCACGCCACGCTCGCCCGTGCGGGCATTCATGATGGGGGTGGCTTGCTCCTGGTCCGACACCAGGGTCACCTCACTCATGAAGGGATAGACCTTGGTGACCTGACCCAACACCCCTTTGGCATCGAGCACCGGCGACGAAGGTTTGACGCCACTGGTCGAACCTTTGTTGATGATGACCTTGCGGGTGAACGGGTCTGCTGCGTCGTACATGACTTGGGCCACGCGACCCTCGATGCCCGAGGGCAGGGTGAGGTTCAGCAATTCACGCAGCTGACGGTTTTCGAGTTCGAGTTGCTCCACTCGGGAGGCGTTGAGCGACTGACGCAGCAACTGCAAGCGGGCTTCTTCCGCCGTGGCCAGCGCCTCGTCGCGCGAAGTCACCCAACTCGTGAGGTTGTGCCAGGTGTCCTTGGGCAAGACGATGGCGAACTCAAAAGGCGAGAGCACCAGCGAAATGGCCGAGCGCAAAGGCTCGGAGATGCGAAAACGCACATCCCCCACCATGCATAGCACCGAGAGCAAAGCAAACAGAACCAGCTTGCTCAGGGCGGATACGCCCTGCTTGAAAAATGGCGGCGGGGAGCGATCAATCGTTCCCAGAACCATGGGTCATGACTGTGGTGTGAAAAAAGATGGCTTCACTCACTGGTGAAGATGGAGCCCAGGCGCTCCATTCGCTCGAGTGCAAGGCCGCAGCCACGCACCACACAGGTGAGCGGGTCTTCGGCAACCAGCACGGGCAACCCGGTTTCTTCGGCCAGCAGGCGATCGAGGTCGCGCAACAAGGCGCCGCCGCCGGTGAGCATCATGCCGCGCTCGGCAATGTCAGCGCCCAGTTCGGGGGGCGTTTGCTCCAGCGCGTTCTTGACGGCGGAGACGATGTTGTTGAGCGGGTCGGTGAGGGCTTCGAGGATTTCGTTGGAAGAAATGGTGAAGCTGCGGGGCACACCCTCGGAGAGGTTGCGACCCTTGACTTCCATCTCCTTGACCTCGCTGCCGGGGAAGGCCGAACCGATTTCTTTTTTGATGGCTTCAGCGGTGGGCTCGCCAATGAGCATGCCGTAGTTGCGGCGGATGTAGTTGATGATGGCTTCGTCGAATTTGTCGCCACCCACACGCACGCTGCCCTTGTAGACCATGCCGCCCAGGGAGATGACGCCCACCTCGGTGGTGCCGCCGCCAATGTCAACCACCATGGAGCCGCTGGCATCGCTCACGGGCAAGCCTGCGCCAATGGCTGCGGCCATGGGCTCTTCGATGAGGTACACCTCGGAGGCGCCCGCCCCGAGTGCAGATTCGCGAATGGCGCGGCGCTCGACCTGGGTGGAGCCGCAAGGCACACAAATGATGATGCGGGGGCTGGGCTTGAGCACCGAGCGGGGATGCACCATCTTGATGAACTGCTTGAGCATTTGCTCGGTGACCGTGAAGTCGGCGATCACGCCGTCTTTCATGGGGCGGATGGCTTCGATGTTGCCGGGCACCTTGCCCAGCATGGCCTTGGCCTCGTGGCCCACAGCCTGAATGGTTTTCTTGCCCTGGGGACCGCCTTCATGGCGAATGGACACCACCGAGGGCTCATCGAGCACAATGCCACGGTCGCGCACGTAGATCAGGGTGTTGGCGGTGCCCAAATCGATGGCCAGGTCGGATGAGAAGTACCGACGAAACGCTCCAAACATCACATTCCTCTCAAGGCTTTAAAAGCCAGTCAAATCAATCGCGAGATAATACCCGATGCACCTTGCAGCCCGAGTGTTTTGGGCCACGCAAGAACCGTTTTTTTGGTCCCTCCACCGTCCCCCAAAGCCTTCCCAGCCATGTCACTCACCGCCCAAGACCTGCAACGACTGGCCCGATTGGCCAGGCTCTCGGTTCCCGATGCCGACGTGCCCAAGCTGCTCGAGCCCATCAACGGCCTGTTTCACCTGGTTGAACAGATGCAATCGGTCCCCACCGAAGGCGTGGTTCCCCTGGCCCACCCCTTTGATGTGACTCAGCCCATGGCCTTGCGCCTGCGCGCCGACCAGGCGAGCGAACCCAACCAGCGCGAAGCCAACCAGCAAAGCGCCCCCTGGGTCGAAGAAGGCCTGCTGGTGGTTCCCAAGGTGATTGAGTGAGGACCCGCACATGAGCCACTGGCACACCCTAAGCCTGAAGCAACTCAGCCAAGCCCTGCACAGCAAGGCGGTGAGCGCCACCGAGCTGGCACAGCACTTCCTGGGGCGCGCCAAGGCCGACACCTCCGGGGCGTTTTTGGCCCTGGACGACGCCGCGACCCTCGCGCAGGCCAAGGCCGCCGATGAGCGCCTCCAACAGGGCACGGCTGGCCGCCTCACCGGCATCCCCATTGCCCACAAGGACATTTTTGTCACCCGCGATTGGCCCACCACCGCTGGCTCGCGCATCCTCGAAGGCTATCGCTCACCGTTTGATGCCACCGTGGTGGCGCGTCTAGGCCAGGGCGAGGCGGGTGCAGGCATGGTGACGCTGGGCAAACTCTCCTGCGACGAGTTCGCCATGGGGTCCTCCAACGAAAACTCGGCCTATGGTCCGGTCTCCAACCCCTGGGACACGAGCCGCATCCCCGGCGGCTCCTCGGGTGCCAGCGCCGCAGCCGTGGCCGCTGGCCTCGCGCCAGCCGCCACGGGCACCGACACGGGCGGCTCCATCCGCCAACCCGCGGCCTTTTGCGGCATCACCGGCATCAAGCCCACCTACGGGCGTGCGTCGCGCTACGGCATGATTGCTTATGCCTCCAGCCTGGACCAGGCCGGCCCCATGGCGCGCAGCGCCGAAGACTGCGCGTGGCTGCTGTCGGCCTTGTGCGGTCCCGACCTCGACCGCGACTCCACCAGCCTCGACGTGCCCACCGAGGACTTCAGCGCCTCGCTGGGTCAATCGATCAAGGGCTTGCGGGTGGGCTTGCCCAAAGAGTTTTTCGGTGATGGCCTTGCGCGCGAGGTGCGAACTGCCCTGGACGCGGCAGTCGATCAATTGCGCCAGCTGGGTGCCACCACCGTCGAGATGTCGCTGCCCCTGACCGAGCTGGCCATCCCGGCCTACTACATCATTGCCCCTGCCGAGGCCAGCTCCAACCTCAGCCGCTTTGATGGCGTGAAGTTCGGCCACCGCTGCGAGAACCCCGCCGACCTCATGGACATGTATGTGCGAAGCCGCACCGAAGGCTTTGGCGAAGAGGTCAAGCGCCGCATTCTGGTGGGTGCCTATGTGCTCTCGCACGGCTACTACGACGCCTACTACCTGCAAGCGCAGCGCGTGCGCCGCCTCATGGCCGACGATTTCCAAAAGGCCTTTGCCCAATGCGATGTGATCGCCGGACCGGTCGCGCCCACGGTGGCCTGGCGCCTGGGCGAAAAAGCCGATGACCCCGTGGCCAACTACCTGGCTGACATCTTCACCCTGCCCGCATCGCTGGCTGGCCTGCCCGCCATGAGCCTGCCCGTGGGCTTTGGCGAAGGTGGCATGCCTGTGGGCATGCAGCTCATCGCCAATCATTTGCAAGAAGGCCGCTTGCTCAACGTGGCCCACCAGTATCAGTTGGCCACCGACTGGCACCTGAAAACGCCGCAAGGAATCTGACATGAGTGCGCCCCTCATCCAAGGCTACGAAGTCGTGATCGGCTTTGAAACCCACGCCCAGCTCGCCACCCAGAGCAAGATCTTCAGCCGAGCGTCCACGCAATTTGGCGCTGAACCCAACACCCAGGCCTGCGCGGTGGACATGGCCTTGCCCGGCACCTTGCCGGTGATGAACCGCGAAGCCGTGGCCTGTGCCATCCGCTTTGGCCTGGCCATTGGTGCGCACGTGGCCGAGCGCAGCGTGTTCGCCCGCAAGAACTACTTCTACCCCGACCTGCCCAAGGGCTACCAGATCAGCCAGTTTGAGATCCCGGTGGTGCAAGGCGGCAGCGTCAGCTTTTTTCTGGGCGACGACAAAAAGACCGTGCGCCTGGTGCGCGCCCACCTTGAAGAAGACGCGGGCAAGTCGGTGCACGACCAGATCCCCGGCCACAGCGGCATCGACCTCAACCGCGCGGGCACACCGCTGCTTGAAATCGTCACCGAACCCGACATGCGCTCCAGCGCCGAAGCCGTGGCCTATGCCAAAGAGCTGCACAAGATCGTGACCTGGATCGGCATTTGCGACGGCAACATGCAAGAGGGCTCTTTCCGCTGCGACGCCAACGTCTCGGTGCGCAAGCCCGGCCAGCCCCTGGGCACGCGGCGCGAGATCAAGAACCTCAACAGCTTTCGCTTCATGCAGCAGGCCATCGATTACGAAATCCGCTGGCAGATCGAACAGATCGAAGACGGGCACGCGATTGAACAAGCCACCGTGCTCTTCAACCCCGACACCGGCGAGACCCGCGCCATGCGCACCAAGGAAGACGCGGCCGACTACCGCTACTTCCCCGACCCCGACCTGCCCCCGCTCATGATTGCCCCCGAATGGGTGGCACAGGTGCAAAGCGAATTGCCCGAGTTGCCCCGCGCCATGGCCCAACGCTTTGAGCAAGCCTATGGCCTGCCCGAATACGATGCAGTCACGCTCACCCAAAGCAAAGACATGGCGGCTTACTTCGAAGCGGTAGCCAAGGCTTGCGGCCAGCCCAAGCTGGCCAGCAACTGGGTGATGGGCGAAGTCTCACGCCGCCTCAACACGGGCGAGGTCAACCTGGCGCAACTGCCGGTGAGCAGCGCCCAACTCGCTGCCCTGATTGCCCGCATCGCCGACGGCACCATCAGCAACAACGCGGGCAAGCAAGTGTTTGAAGCCATGTGGGGCGGCGAAGGCCAAGACGTCGATGCGCTCATTGAAGCCAAGGGCTTGAAACAGATGAACGACACCGGCGCCCTGGAGGCCATCGTCCAAGAGGTGATCGCCCACAACGCCGACAACGTGGCGCAATACAAGGCCGGCAAAGACAAAGCCTTCAATGCCCTGGTGGGCCAGGTGATGAAAGCCAGCAAGGGCAAGGCCAACCCCCAGCAGGTCAATGAGTTGTTGAAAAAGGCCTTGGGCGGTTGAGCGATGGATGCGGGTCAACCGGGAGGCAGCCGATACCGCGTTCCCCGCCCCACACCGGTTTGCACCAGCACCCCCATCTCGCACAGCGCAGTGAGTTCACGGTAGGCGGTGGCGCGTGAGACCCTGCACAAGTTGACGTACTTCTCGGTGCTCAACCCACCTTCAAATCCTTCGTCACCTGCATCAAACAGCTTGTTGACGGCCTTGCTTTGAGTCGCCGTCAGGTGAGGGTGTCGTTCCCTCAAGTCTGCCCAAAAGCGGGTTTTGCGCATGGCCGTTTGCATTTGATGCCAAGTGGCATCGGCCGCCTTGTGCACACATGCCACAAACCATTGCACCCAGGGCGTCACTTCCATGTGACTTTGGCGGGTTGCCGCTTGCAATTGGTTGTAGTAGCCCGTTCTGTCCAACCACATCTGTTGCGACAGGCTCCATAGTCGCTGGTCGGTCTTGAGGTCTTGCGCCAGTGCCATTTCGCTCAGGGCGCGACCCACGCGGCCATTGCCGTCTTCATACGGATGAATCGCCTCAAACCACAAGTGGGCCAATGCAGCACGCACGATCCCATCGGTTTGCCCTTGGCTGGTATTGAACCAGTTGATCAGCTGCGCCATGTGTGCAGCCACATCGGCCGAGTCGGGTGCTTGGTAATGCACGATGTCGGGTTTGCCCAAGCGAGGCGTGACGATTTGCATCGGCTCGGCATGGTCACGATAAGCACCCGTGCGAATGACCGCGATGCCGCTGCGCCCCGTGGGGAATAGGGCGGCATGCCAACCGTGCAACTGGCTTTCGCTCAAAGGCTGCTGACTTTGCGCGATGGCCGCCTGCAGCACATCCAGCGTGGCTTCCGTGCGCAGGTCACGCTGCACATCGCTGGCGTTGCCCAGCCCCAGCCGCCGCGCTGCTGAGGCACGCACCGAATGGGCTTGCAGCACTTCCCCCTCAATCTGTGCCGTCGCGATGGCCTCATCTGCCCAACTCTGCAATTGCAACGCCCCCAGGTCCAGCAACTGCAACTGGCTGGCCAAGCCCATGGCTCGACCCTGCGCGTAGCGGGCTTGAACCATGGCCGGGTGCAGGGCGGTCAGATCGACCTGAAACAGCGGCCAGTTTGGGGCTTGCCAGATGTACATGAAGCGCATTATAGGGTTTTGCGCTTCATTCTTGAAGCGTAAATGGCTGTTTTGCGCTTCACCGCCCCTCCTGCCGGGGACTGCGCCCGCCCTGGAGTGCGGGCATACTCTGACCCGCAGTCCGTTTACCCCCTCTTTCAAAGGCACGTTCCATGTCCATTTCCCTGTCCTCCGCTTCCATCCCCGTCTTCGTCAAATTCCTGGGCAATTTGCGCCATGTGCTCACCAAGGCCCAGGCCGATGTGCAAGCGCGCGGCTACGACGAGCAAGCCCTGGTGCAATACCGCCTCGCACCCGACATGCTGCCC